>Ga0081540_1000001_pt1 | contig 293507 bp, 251 predicted proteins | sample TabmetS2T1R1_FD_71024 | JGI IMG/M metagenome (GOLD analysis project Ga0081540, IMG submission 71024) | Tabebuia heterophylla rhizosphere microbial communities from the University of Puerto Rico - S2T1R1 | ecosystem: Host-associated > Plants > Roots > Rhizosphere ... | reverse complement strand
GCGTGGGGCCGGGTCGCCAGGCCGGTGTGGCCGCCCCGCCCTCCGCGAGCCCGAGCCTGTCGAGAGGCCCCCTCACCCGGCTCGCGGCTAAAGCCGCTCGCCACCCTCTCCCCGCAAGCGGGGAGAGGGTCACGCGTGGCGCTGCATTGACTTAACTCGCGCGATCAAACTGCGCCCGCGCCTTGTTGATGGCGCCGTGGTTGGCGTCGGCCCAGCGCACCAGCTCCGCCATCGGCTTGAGCAGCGACGCGCCGAGCTTGGTCAGCCGATATTCCACGCTGGGCGGATTGGTCGGGAACACGTGGCGGCTGATCAGGCCGTCGCGCTGCAGATCGCGCAGCGTCTGCGTCAGCATGCGCTGCGAGATGTCGGCGATGGCGCGCCGCAGCTCGCCGAACCGGTAGGGCCGCGCGGCGAGCGTCATCAGCACCAGGATGCTCCATTTGTCGCCGATGCGGTCGAGCACGTCCCGGATCGGACAGATCTCGCCGATGTCCTTGCGGCCGTGGCCGGCGGCGACGGCGCGCACTGCTTCTTCGAGATGGGACAAGCTGCTCTCCGCGGTTATGTCCAGGTAACCAGCACACTCTGGCGTGCCTTCTTTACAGGCGCGCGCCGGGCGCTAATTTGCATGGTGCTCTCAAATCAGAACCAAGGAGCATCCTAACATGTTGATCTCACGCCGCAACCTGATGCAGTCCGGTGCCGCGCTCGCCGGCGGCCTCGTTCTCGCCTCCGTCGACGCGGAGGCCGCCGGGCCGACCGGTCCCCTCAAAGTCCAGCTCTACACCGCCGACGCGCCCGGTTTCCTCGTCAATTCCGTCATCGTCACCGGCGAGAAGGAGGCGCTGCTCGTCGACACGCAGTTCTCGCTCGCGCACGCGCATCGGCTGGTCGCCGACCTGCTCGCGGCCGGCAAGCAGCTCACTACCGTTTACATCACCCATCCGCACCCGGATCACTACTTCGGCATCGAGGTGATCAAGACCGCGTTCCCCGGCGCCAAGGTCGTCGCGGCGCCCTACGTCGCCGCCGCCATCGAGAAAAGCTTCCCGAAGAAGATCGCGCAGTGGGGGCCGAAGCTCGGCGCCAATGCGCCGAGCAAGCCGACGGTGCCGGCGCCACTCGCCGGCGACGCGATCGATCTCGACGGCCATCGCATCGAGGTGATCGGTCCGGTGCAGGGTGATGCCGCGAACAACACGCTGCTGTGGATCCCGAGCGCCAAGGTGCTGATCGCGGGCGACACGGTCTACAGCGGCACCCATGTGTGGACCGCGAGCGCCGACCAGGCCGAGCGCGCCGAATGGCAGAAGACGCTCGATCGCATCGAGGCGCTCAAGCCCGAGGTCGTGGTGCCGGGCCACATCAAGCCGGGCACGCCGCTCACGCTCGCCGGCGTCGCGCACACGCGCGCCTACCTCAAGGCGTTCAACGAGGTCGCCGCATCGACCAGGACGTCGGACGAGATCATCAAAGCGATGACGGCGAAGTATCCGAGTCTCGAGCTCGCCGTGATGCTCGAGCTCGGCGCCAAGGTGGCCGGTGGCGACATGCCGAAATGGGATTGACCTGCGTCACCGCAGCGCGCTGCTCATGAGCAGCGCGCTGACGCGCTCGTGATACCGACAACGGCCGCATTTCGGGATAGAATGGTCCTCGGTCGCGTTCGGGGCGCGTGCGGCCGAATGGAGGAGATCATGTCCGTTCTGCGCCCGACTCGCCGCCACTTGGTCGCGACCGGCCTTGTCACGACTGGACTTGCCGCCGTCACCGGCGTCGGCCTGTCCCTCGATGACGCGCTCGCCCAGGAGCTGCCGCCGACGCCCGAATGCAAGCGCGGCGAGGCGCCGACCATCCGCCAGACCGAGGGTCCGTTCTTCAAGCCGAAGTCGCCGGAGCGCGCCGACCTGATCGAGCCGGGCATGGCCGGGCGGCCGATGGAGGTCATGGGCTTCGTGCTGACCAAGCGGTGCAAGCCGGTCGCCCACGCGCTGATCGAGGTCTGGCATGCGGACGACGCGGGCGAGTACGACAACAAAGGTTTTCGCCTGCGCGGCCACTTCTTCACCGATGCCGACGGCCGCTTCCGGCTGCGCACCATCGTGCCCGGCATCTACGAGGGCCGCACCCGGCACTTCCACCTCAAGGTGCAGCCGGCTGGCGGCCGCATCCTGACCACGCAGCTCTATTTCCCGGACGAGCCGGAGAACGGGAAGGACAGCCTGTTCCGGCGCGAGCTTCTGATGCGCACGGCCAAGGCGCAGGACTCGCTCGTCGGCCGGTTCGATTTCGTCCTGGACGTCGGCTGAGCCCTCTGACTCGTGTCCCGGGCGAGCGATAGCGAGACCCGGGATCCAGGGCCGCGATCGCATGCCCAAGATGTCTGGGTCCCGGATCTGCGCTCGTTTCACTCGCTTGTCCGGGACACGAGGCAGGCGCTAAAACCTTCTTCCGGCGCGAGCGTCGGAGGGAGAGGCGCATGGCTCAGCCGCAGGCACAACCACCGACCCAACCGCAGAAGCCGTTCCCGGTGTCGTGGGACGAGTTCCACCGCGACGCCCGCGCGCTCGCCTGGCGGCTGTCAGGGGCCGGGCCGTTCGAGGCGATCGTGGCGGTGACGCGCGGCGGCCTGGTGCCGGCGGCGATCGTCGCCCGCGAGCTCGGCATCCGGCTGATCGAGACGGTCTGTGTCGCGAGCTACAGCCACCAGACCCAGGGCGATCTCAAGCTGCTCAAGGGCGTCGCCGCCGACATCATCAAGCTCGGCGGCGGTGACGGCAAAGGCGTGCTGATCGTCGACGACCTGGTCGACACCGGCAAGACCGCCAAGATCGTGCGCGACATCCTGCCCAAGGCGCATTTCGCGACGGTTTTCGCGAAGCCGATGGGCCGGCCCATGGTCGACACGTTCATCACCGAGGTGTCGCAGGACACCTGGATCTTCTTCCCGTGGGACACCGGCCTCGCGTTCCAGCCGCCGATCCGCGCCGGCGGGGAATAGGCGTCAGGCTGGCTACCCGATCCGCAGCCCGGGCATGACCGTGTTCACGCTGGTCGCCTTCTTGAGGAAGTCGCCGGCCGCGGTCACGTAGGGGCCGAGTGGACCGAGCAATGCCACCGCCGCTTTCGGGTCGTACAGCGATGCACTGGTCAGGATCACGAACGCAAATGCCAATTTCGACATGGCGTGCCTCCGGATCTGCTCGGTCTTACCGAGCGTCGAACACATGATCGCACCCACGTCTGAAAAATAGACTGACTAACACACTCGACTTCTCCGACAGTTCGACGAAAGTTCATGTCAATACGCGCGGAGTTTTGTCGGTGTGATTTCCGGCGAATTGTCTGAAAACACGCGGCGCATTGGCGGGACTTCGCCGGTGCGCCGCGCTAGACTGCGGCCTTGAACGAGGGGATCAACGAGACGCGGGAGATCGCCATGGACGCCGTCACGCCGAGGACCACTGCAGATCAGCATTCGCACATCGTGCGGCCGGCCAGCATGGACTGGCAGAAGACGCGCTTTCCCGGCTGCGAGGCGAAGACGCTTCTGTTCGACAAGTCGACGGGCCTCGTCACCGCGGTGATGCGGTTCGCGCCCGGCGCGGTGCTGCCCGACCACGAGCACGTCAAGATCGAGCAGACCTGGGTCATCGAGGGCAAGCTGGTCGACAAGGAGGGGCCCGCCGCCGGCCTCGAGGTCGGCCCCGGCGAGTTCGTCTGGCGCGAGGCCGGCAGCCGCCACGTCGCCTGGTGTCCCGAGGGCGGCCTGATGCTCGCGATCTTCCAGGTGCCGAACAAGTTCTTCGAGAAGGACGGCCGCGTCACCGACGCGAGTGGCGGCGACTGGGACGCGCTATGGGGCCACGCCAGGGATTGAGCGTGGTCGAGGAGGCGCTACCGCGATTTCGCTATCACCCCGGTCCGGTCGCGACCGGCATGCTGGTCGCGCGCGAGGACTTCGTGTGCCCGGTGTGCAGCCGCAGCCGGGCCTACGCATACATCGGCCCTTATGTGAGCGACAGCTTCGGGTTCGAGAACGGCGAGGAGATCTGCCCCTGGTGCATCGCCGACGGGTCGGCCGCCCGGACCCTGAATGCGACGTTCACGACCGCCCTGTATCTGTCACCTCAAGCCCGGGCCCAGATGTCACCGGAGGCGCGCGCGGAGCTCGAACGACGCACGCCGTCGTTCCTGTGCCTGCAACAGGAGCGATGGCTCGACCATCACGGCGAGGCGGCCGCGTATCTGGGCGAGGTCGGTCTCGACCGTTTTCTCGAGCTGCCGCCCGCGGCGCAAGTCGCGGTTCGCGAGGGCGTCGGCGACGATCCTCGCGCCGCCTTGCGTCCCACCGATTTCGTGAATCGGCTGCGGGCCGACGGCGATGGACCGACGGTGTATCTGTTCCGTTGCCTGCATTGCGACTGGTACGGCGCATTCCTTCAGGCCAGCATGGGCGGCGACACCGATGCCTGGAAGAGAAAGCTCGCGGCATCCCCCGGCGGGCTCGTTCGATGGCTCACCTCGATATTCCGCTGATAGTCCTGCGCCGTTGAGAGGCAGGCAGTATTGCCTTGGGCAGCTTTCGGCGCGCTCGCGCCCGAGGTAGAAGCAAGCTGCGCGGACGTGGCGGAATGGTAGACGCAAGGGACTTAAAATCCCTTGGGGGAAACCTCGTGTGGGTTCGAGTCCCACCGTCCGCACCAATTCATCGCAGATGGTCTCCTTGGCCAAACAAATCGGATCGGCAAATGCCGGACGCTATCCGCCGGCATCGGGCGAAATTGCCTCTCGCTTGCCCAGGACCTCGCGGATGATGCGCGCGAGATCGCTCTTGCGGTATGGTTTGTTGAGCAGCGCCATGCCCGGATCGAGTTGGCCGTGGCGACCGATGGCGTCCTCGGGGTATCCCGACGTGTACAGTACCGACGCGCCAGGCCGGCGCTGGGAGATCACGTCGGCGAGCTCGCGTCCGTTCATGCCATCCGGCATGATCACGTCGGTGAACAGCAGGTCGAATGCAGCGCCCTGATCGACGAGCGCGAGCGCCTGCGGGCCGTTGGCGGCCGAGATGGTCGAATAGCCCAGGTCTTGCAGCTGGCTCACGACAAAGTTGCGCACCAGCGAATCGTCCTCGACAACGAGGATGGTCTCGTTGCCGCCCCGTACGGCGGGAGGCGGCGTCATGTCGGGCTGCGTTGCCTCCCGCTCGCTCAGCGGCAAATAGAGCTCGATGGTCGTTCCCCGACCCTCCTCGCTGTTGATCTTGACGTGCCCGCCGGACTGCGTGACGAAACCGTACACCATGCTCAGTCCGAGCCCCGTTCCTTTGCCGACGCCCTTGGTTGTAAAGAACGGCTCGAACACGCGGTCGCGGATCGCTGATGGGATGCCGGTCCCGGTGTCGCTCACCGTGATCAGAACATAGGGGCCCGGCGTCACCTCGGGGTTGGCCGCGGCGTATGCTTCACCGAGGACCACGTTGGCGCTGGCGAAAGTGAGCTTGCCGCCCTTTGGCATGGCATCGCGAGCATTGACCGCCAGATTGAGCAAGGCGGTCCCCAGTTGGCTCGGATCGACCATGGCATGCGAGCAGTCCTCCTGTAGCATCGCTTCGATTTCGACCTGCTCCCCCAGTGTCGGGCGCAACAGCCTCGCGGCATCGATGATCCGCGTGTTGACATCGGTATCACACGGACGCAGCGGCTGCCGGCGGGCGAAGGCCAGAAGCTGCTTGGTGAGATCGCCGCCACGGGTCGCGGCCTCGTCGATCATTCTCCCGATGTCGGCGAGCCTGGGATCGCCGGCCACCGCGTCGACCAGGATGCCGATGGTGCCGGTGATGACCGTAAGGATGTTGTTGAAGTCGTGCGCCACGCCGCCGGTAAGCTGGCCGATCGCGTCCATCTTCTGCGCCTGGCGCAGTTGCTGCTCGAGCGAAAGCCGCTGGGTGATGTCGCGCGCAATGAAGATCACGGCGTCCTGGCCGGCAACCGCGACCCGCGCCGCGGAGACCTCGAGAACGAGGGCGGCGCCATCGGATGGAGCCACGCGGAGCTGGTTCAGCCCGGCCGAGCCGGTCCTGATCAGCGCATCGAGCTCCGCCGGCTCTTCCGGCGCCATGACCGACACGAGCGAATGCCCGACGATGTCGCGGCGCCGCCGTCCCAGCATCGTCTCGGTCATGCGGTTCGCTTCGAGCACGATGCCGGCGCGATCGAGCACCAGGATGGCATCATGGGCCTGGTCCATCAGCGATCGATACTTCTCCTCCGCCTGCTTGCGCGCGGTCAGATCGATCGCAAAGGCAAGCCCGCTGTCCGACGACCCTTCGAACAGTGCGGCTCCGACCAGCACCGGAACGCGACTGCCGTCCTTGCGGATGTACTCCTTCTCGTACGGCGTGGAGGTACCGCCCGCCCTGAGCTCGACAGTGGCTGTTGCCGTGGCGTCGCGCCATTCGGCCGGCGTCATGTCGAGATAGGACATATGCCCAGAGGCGAGCTCCTGGCGGCTGTACCCGACCAGGTCGAGAAAGGCTTGGTTGGCATCGAGGATGCGGCCGCTGAGCTCGAAGATGACGATTCCGATGACATTGGAATCGACGAGCCGCCGGATGCGCGCCTCCCGCTCCTCGAGGTCAGCGTAGAGCAGGGTGTTCTCCAGCGAGATCGCCGCCTGGGCGGCAAGCAGCTCCAGCACGGCCACGCGATCCGGCGTGAAGGCGTGCGAGGTCAGCGTATTCTCCAAATAGAGCAGCCCGGCCAGCCTCCTTTGTTTCAGCAACGGCAGGCAAAGGATCGATCGGGGATGCCGGCGGCGCGCATAATCCTCGTCACAGAACGGACCGGGCCGCGCGGCATCATCCACGATCACGCTCTCCTGGGTGCGAATGACACAGCGCAGCAGTGCCTCCGGACAATCGCGGCCTGAGAGCGGTGCTCGGCACATGGTGACCTCGAGCGCGTCACCGCTCGTCCGCCCTTCCGCCTCGATGCAATAGTCGCCGTGCCGCGGCAGAATCAGCAAGCCGCGATCGGCACCGGCACTTTGCAGCGCGATCTTCATGATCGTCTCGATCAGTCTGGGCAAGACGATCTCGCCGGACACGGCCTGCAGGGCCTTGAACACGGCCGCGACGTCCATGTGCCTGATCGAAGTCCCGGCCGTCGCCGACGGCAGGCCCCCGTCTCCCGTGAGCAGCCGCGGATAGAGCTGCTCAAGCTGGCTCACCTTGCCGTCGGCGCCCCATCGAAGGTAGCCGGCACGCGCTGTGCGCAGATACATATCCGCGATCTGCTCGAACCCACGCGACGCATAGAAGCGCGCGGCGAGCTCGTTCGCGAGCGCCTCGTTCTGGACGAAACCGTTCTCACGCGCCGACCGCACAGCCTGCTCGTAGCGGTGCATGGCATCAAGGTCCCGGCCTTCAATTCGGGCAATCTCAGCAGCGACCAGGGCCGCGCGGCTTTCAAAGTTCTCAGGACAGTTCTGCGCCCAGAGCTCGAGTTGCCGGCGGTGCGCGGCCAAAGCTTGCAACTGCGAAGGACGCTGGTCGGCGGGCACCGCGTCAAGGTGCCCCGCCCGTGCCAGCGCTGCATGGAAATGATACTCCGCGACCTCGAAATACGCGAGAAACGAAGGAGAGAGGAGCCGCTCAGCCTGCTCGGCCGCCTCGATGGCGGATACATAATCGGCCGCGTGGCAACGCGCCTGGAGCTTGCGGATCCAATATCGCCAGCAAGCATATCCCAGACGCGGATCGCCAACGAGGTGCTCCTCAAACCGGCGCTCGTCGAACTCGGCATCGGTGAAGCAGCCGAACTGCGGCGTCAGCCCGCGCAGTGTCCGGATCAGGCTGAGTTGTCCCCTGATCACATCGGCCACGAGACCGAACCGCGCCTTCTGTGCGAAATCGAGCGCGGTCTCGGCTTCACGCTGCACCTCTCCGAGTGAATCCCCGCTGGCCAGGAGGTGCATGATCAAGGCGCCGCCCGAAAAAGTCGCAAAGCTCAAGTCGGCCGCTTCCTGCGCCGCCGCGAAGGCGTTTCGCATCCACGCAACGCCCGAGCGCACGTGCTGTGTCCAGGGAATGATGTGCCCGAAGCCCAGGTAGACACGGGCTTTGAAGCCCAGCAGCTCGCGCTTCTCGGCCAGGTCGACGCTAAGCTGGGCGAAGCGGAATCCGGCCTGGTAATCGCCAAACCGCGGCCCCAGCAGCATGCCGAGCCAGACATAAGCGAAGCACGACCCGCCGGCATTGCCATGCTCGAGGCTGATGTTGGCCATGCGGGCGATCGCGAGACAGTGCAGATTTCTGTCGGTGAACAACGCGCACGGCAGCAGCTCCGCAAGGACGTCCATGGTCCGGCACCAGGTCGGATCGCTCATCGGCGGCAAGGTGATGAGCGTTTCGATCGGGCGGCTCCCGAGCTGTCGCCACAATTCCTCAAATTCGCGTTGGACCTCCTCGTCCGTTGGATGCGACGACCACGCGATGCCGATGCGCCGCAAGCATTCGAGGCCGACCTCGATGGCGCGGTCGCTCTGATCCAGGGTCAGGTAGAGGGGCACGCGCAGGCATGTGATGGCCGTAAGGTCAGGAAGGGTTGCAGCGCGCCGCGACAAGGCTTCGAGCCGTTCTTCCGCGGCCGCCAGCTCGCCGGTGAGGAACTCGCATTCGCCGCGAAGGAGCTCGAGTGCGAAGGCGAGATCGTAGCGCCGCTCCCAGCAGTCCTTGGCCAACAGACCAGCTCCGGCGGCGAGATACTTCAGCGCCGGGACGTAGGCGGTCGAGCGCTTGGCGCGCTTGCCGGCAATCAGGTTGAGCTCGGCAACCCGCTCACACTCCTCCTGGCAGACGAGCAGCTCGGCGCCACGGTTGAACTGGTTGACGACATCAAAGACCTGCTCGGCGAGCTCGTCGGCGGCCATTCCTGCAAGAAGCATTCGGCCGATGCGCAGATGCATCTCCGCGCGCAGTTGTTCCGGGATCAGCGAATAGGCTGCCTCCCACACGCGGTCATGGAGGAAGGCGTAGGTGTCCTCATGGCGGATCACGAAGCCCGCCCGCACAGCCTCCCAGAGGGAGGCGTGAATGGCCTCGGCGGATTGCCCGTGCACCAGGCTGAGCGTTGCGAGCCCTACGACGTTGCCCAGGCAGGCGAGACGTTTCAACGCTTCCTGGGTTTCCTCGGGCAGTCGGACCAGCTTCGCGAGCATCAGGTCCACGACGTTGTCCGTGTAGCCCTTGCGGCGAATGCGCCCGAGGTCCCAACTCCAGCGCGCCTCGCGACGATCGAAGGCGAGCAGGCCCTCCTCGGCAAGCGCCAGGAGGAATTGAATCGCGAAGAACGGGTTGCCGCCGGTCTTGTCGTGCACCAGCAGCGCGAGCTCGGACACGCGCTCCGGCTCGCCGCGCAGCGCATCCGCGATGATCCGCCCCACGTCATCACGCGTGAGCGGCGTCAGCGTGATCTCGCGCACGACGGCTCCGGCGCTGCGCATGGCGTCGAGCCTGCGCGTTAACGGATGAGTGGAGTCCACCTCGTTGTCCCGATAGCCACCGATCAGCATCAAGTGGTGAACGTCCGGTTGGGTGAGCAGATCCTCGAGCACGTCGAGCGTTGCCGCGTCGAGCCACTGCAGGTCGTCGAGGAACAGCGTAAGCGGATGCTCCGGCCGTGCGAACGCGCCGATGAATCGGCGGAACACCAGCTGGAAGCGACGTCGCGCGTCCTGCGGCGGAAGCTCGGGGACCGGCGGCTGCTCGCCGATGATGAGAGTGAGCTCGGGAACGAGATCCACGATGAGCTCACCGTTCGGACCGAGCGCTTCACTGAGCGTATCGCGCCAGCCACCCAGCTCCGCTTCGCTCTTTCCAAGAAGCGGACGAACAAGACTGCGAAAGGCCTGGGCCAAGGTGGCGTAAGGGATGTCCCGCTTGTGCTGGTCGAATTTGCCCGACGCAAAAAGGCCGCGTTTGCGAACGAGCAGCTGATGCAGCTCATTGACCACGGAGGACTTGCCAATTCCGGAATAACCGGAGACCAGAACCAGCTCAGGCCTGCCGCGCGAGGCGATTCGCTCGAAGGCGGCGATAAGCGCGCCAACCTCTCGATCGCGTCCAAACAGCTTTTCGGGGATGCGCAGCACGTCGGAGACGTCCTGCGCGCCGAGCGCAAACAGCTCGATGCTGCCGGAGGCTTCCCATGCGTCGAGGCAGCGGGTCAGGTCGGCCACGAGGCCGGCGGCTGTCTGGTATCGGTCCTCGGCCGTCTTGGCGAGCAGCTTCATCACGATGGCGGAGATCACGGCAGGCAGGCCGGGAACGCGCTCCGCCGGTGGCTCCGGCTGGCGGGCAATGTGGCAATGCACCAGCTCCATGGCGTCAACGGCCGTGAACGGCAATGCTCCGGTCAACATCTGATAAAAAGTGACACCGACCGAATAGAGGTCGCTGCGAGGATCGATCGAGCGGTTCATTCTGCCGGTCTGCTCGGGCGCCATATAGGCGAGGGTGCCGGCAATGACCTCTGGGGCTTCGGGAGGCTGGCGCTCGCGAGGTAATGGGGAGGCGATGCCGAAACCGGTCAGGTGAACGGCGCCAGTTCGCGCGTCGACGAGCGCGTTCGCGGGCTTGATGTCCTTGTGGATGAGGCCGCGCCGATGCACCTCGCCGACGGCGGCGGCGACCCCGATGGCGAGACGCAGGAACTGCGTCACCCCCAACGCGCGATGGAGCAGATGATCCAGCAGCTCGCCGCCCGGATCTTCGAGCGTGAGGACCGTTTTGCCTGCGCTCCGGGACAATGCCAGCGGGCGTGCCGCAAAGCTCGAGTCAAGATCAGCCCGCAGGTCGTATTCGCGCTCGAGGCGGCGGATCGTGCTGGGCGCCGGATTGCCCGCGATCGGGGTCAGCACCAGGACCGGCTTCCGGCTGGCGTTGCGGCGGTCGCGGGACAGGATGAATTCGCCATCCGCGCGCAAGGGCTGCAGGCTCTCCGCCATGTCGTATCATGGTGCTGGTCGCTTACCGCCACAGGCCGGCGTCTCAGCACCCACGTCACGGCGGCGATCCGGCGGGACCTTTTGCTCGAAGAACGATAGTCGCGAGCTATGGTCGAGTCCAGATTGACCCCGCGTCAGCCTGCTGCGCGCGCATCCGGTACGGTGATCATGATCTCGCACGGCGCAAACCGGACGTCCCGCAAAGACGACGCGGTCGTCGTCACGGAGGCGACGCCAAAGTGAGCTGCGGAACCAGCTCCTTGCCTCTCGTCTCCGGGCTGAACAGCAGGGTGACGACGAGCACGAACACCGCTCCGGTCGTCGCGATCAGCATCGGAATGGCAAAACCAAGCGGCTGACCAACGGCAAAGTAAGTGAGGATCGGGCCGACGAAGCCCGCCCAAATCGCTCCCTGATGGTAGCAGACGGCCGACGCTGTCGCCCGCACCTCGGTCGGGAAGCGTTCGCTCAAGTACGCCGGCGTCTGTCCATAGATCGCGCCGAGAAAGGCGCCCTGCACGATGAAGGCGCTGGCCACGACGGGGTAGGAATCGGCGAACAGGTAGAACGGCGTGACCAGGGCGCCGATCGCCGCCGGGATGATCATCGCCCATCTGCGACCGAGGATATCGGCGACATAGCCCCAGAAGCCGCTCGCCAGAAACCCCACCAGGTTGGCCATCGCGATCGGCATGGCGACCATCGCCGCCCCGAGATGCAGATCCTTTTGCAGGTGCGTGGCGAACATTCCGTAGACCGAGTAGTAGATCACAAAGGCGCTCGCCAACCACAGACACGCCATGATCGTGTTGCCAAGGATGCGCAGGCGAAAGATATCGAGCAGCGGAGCGCGAAATTCCTGCCTCTGCTCGCGTTGAATGCGGCGATTCTCGACCCACACCTTCGGTTCTCTGACGTAGATGCGAATCCACACCACGGTCAAAGCCGGTAGAACGCCGAGGATCAACAAGCCGCGCCAGCCGATCGCGTCATAGAGCAGCCCGTAGGCGGCGCTCGACAGCAGGAAGCCAATACTCCACGATCCCTGCAGCACGCCGCTCATGAGACCGCGCGAGCGGGCCGGCCACGACTCCATGGCGAGCGCCGCACCGGCGGGCCACTCCGCACCCATGCCGATGCCGAGCAACGCACGGAACAGGAAGAGCAGCGCGAAGCTTGGCGCGATGCCGGCAAGAAGGTTGCAGATCGAGTACCACAGGATCGAAAGCATCAATGGTGTCTTGCGCCCGATGCGATCGGCAAGCCAACCGGAGCCGATGGCGCCCACGAGCCGAAGCCACAAGGTGATGGTGAGGACCGCTGTCACTTCGATGAGCGGAACATTGAACGATTCCGCGATCGGTACCATGATCAGCAGGAAGATAGTGAAGTCGAAGCCGTCGAGTGTCCAACCGAGCCAAGCAGCGATCCAGGCGACCCATTGGTCCTTTGTAGGCTCTTTCCACCATGGCACTTGACCGGACGCGTCAGCCGTCATCGTGATGTGCGCTCCTCCGTGTGTGCTGAAGTCCGGCTCATTCTCGATGTGATGCTGCGCGGCCGTCGCCGCCGTCAGACCTGGAACGTCGAGACCAGCGAAAGCCGTCGGCCGCAATCTAGCGCATGGACGGGCTGATCGATATCTCCGGAATGCTGCCGCACATACGTGGTGTACCGGATCAGCGATCCGATCGTGAACGTCGGAAGTGAGCTGACAGCATCCCGAACGCCCCGGCTATCCGAATTGCCCGTGCCCAACCACATACCTCTCCCTGATGAAGATGCCGACCGGGTTACAGACGCATCATCATTGCTACATTGTGACCCCGTGTGGGTTCGAGTCCCACCACCCGTCCGCACCACCGGAACTGGTCCCGCCGATGCCCGATTTCGCGTTCACGGCTCGAGCTCTGCGACGCTGGACCGATGTGCCCTCGGACATCAGCGCCGGGCTCGCGGATGTCGACGACGCAACGCAGGTGACGCTCGGTGACGTCGCGCAGCGGGCGTCGTGCTTTGCGGCCATGTATGCCCTGCGCTGCCTCGACTGTTTCGACGACGAGGTGCGTCTGCGCGTCGCGCGCGTGATCGCGCTCGCCGCCTGCCGGGCGGGTCATCTGATCGGCGATAGGCGGATCACCGCGCTGGCCGACGAATGGGTCGGCGCCTTCGTGCCGGGGCAGGCGATTGACCGGCGCAGGATCGCCGCCGCCGCCGCGGAGCAGTCGCCGGTGATACAGCGCATCTCGGAGTCGCTCGCCGACGACGCCGTCCGGCTGGTGAACTGGGCGTTCGATATCGCGAGGTACGAACGTCCCGCCGGCCGCGACCTGATCGACGATCCGGATGCCTATTTCGATTTCTATCATCCCGATCACACGCGAACCGAAGGCAGTTCACGGACCGAGCTGTCGACTTGGGCCGAGATGGGAGTGGCTGCGTCGCACAATTTCGCTTACCGGGCCGGATTGCGCAATGCGACGCCCGGCGACACTCGGCCGGGGGAGGCGATGGCGGCGGCCGAGCGGCAGCACCTGGTGCACGACATCGCGTCGGTGTTTCCGCCGCTGCTGACCGGGCGGGACCGCATCGGGGCCGAATAGCGGGCCACGCCCGCTTCACGGCGTGAGGTCGGTGCGCTTTCCACAGCCTTGTTCAATCGCCTGCATCGCAGCCGATTTCGTTTTCATCTCCGCCCCGTTTGCGTTAGCAACGACCGCAACGCCGCCGGTTCACCCGGCGGGCGGAGCATGCACAATCACCAACTCGGATCGGATGAACGGCCACCTGCGGTGGCTTGCTTCATGTTGCGCGCCCGCGTCCAGAGCTCTTGCCCGGGATCGCCGCAAGTGTCTGCGATGGCATCGCAATTCGAATCGAGCGGGAGCTCGGATTATTCGCGCGCAAAATTTCGCATGATCCAGAATCATCCGGATGTTGCACGAGAGGGCCCGTCGGTCGAAGGCTTCAAACGTGTCAACAAATGTCAGCCTGATGTGAACAGGGCGGTGCGCACGCCGAGCTGCGATAAGAAAGGGGCACCTGCCGGCGTGCTGCGCGCCGGCTTGCCTTTGCGACTCTGCATCCCATATGTGCGCCATGCCGCGCACCCGCACCGCCGACTTCGCCTTCGACATCTCGCGTCCGCTCTCGCGTGACGATCGCATCGCGCGGATCGACTCGCTGGCGGCGCTGATGGACACCGCGTTCCTGGTTCCGGGAACCAATATCCGCTTCGGCCTCGATGCGCTGATCGGCCTCGTGCCTGGCATCGGCGACGCGGTCACCACGCTGATCAGCCTCTACATCATCAAGGAAGCGCGCGCGCTCGGTGCGCCGCGTCTCCTGGTCTGGCGCATGCTGGCGAATGTCGCGGTCGATGGGTTCGTCGGGGCGGTGCCGCTGGTCGGCGACGCCTTCGATGTGGTGTGGCGGGCTAACCGGCGTAACATGGCCTTGCTGCGCCGCCACCTGGACAAGGTCGAGGGGCGGAGCGCCCGCTACTGGGGACCGGACCGCCGAGCGTCATGAGCGCGCCGCTGATCATTTCCATCCCGCACCGGCTCGGCAAGGCCGAAGCGCTGCGTCGTGTGCAGGGCGGGTTCGGCCGCATGCGCGGCGATCTCAGTGCGCTCATCAGCATCGATCAGGAGCAATGGGACGGCGACACCGTGCGCTTCCAGATGCGCGGCCTCGGCCAGTCGGCGAGCGGCCTGATCCAGGTGCTCGACGACAGCCTCCGCATCGAGGTCGTGCTCCCGTGGCTCCTTGAGAAGATCGCCGAGCGCCTGCTGCCGACCCTGCGCAAGGAAGCCACCTTGCTGCTCGAGAAGAAGTAGCGCCCAAACCGCACCGGAACCGCGGTCGCCATTCGCTGGTTGAATGATCAGCGGAGGTGCCCATGAATTATCCGAATCCACCGTTCCCGAAACAGCAACAGCCGATGCCCGGCGAGACCGACCGGATGCAGCCGGTTCCCGATCACGGCGAGCGCAGCTATCGCGGCTCGGGGCGGCTCGCCGGCAAGACGGCGATCATCACCGGCGGCGACAGCGGCATCGGCCGCGCGGTCGCCATCGCCTATGCGCGCGAGGGCGCCGATGTGCTGATCGCGTATCTGAACGAGGACAAGGACGCGAAGGACACGCAGCGTCTCGTCGAGGAGGCCGGACGCAAGGCGGTGCTGGTGCCGGGCGACATTCAGTCGTCGGCGCACTGCCGCAAGATCGTCGACGCGGCGGTCAAGCAGCTCGGCGGCATCGACATCCTGGTCAACAATGCCGCGCACCAGGCGAGCTTCAAGTCGATCGACGATATTTCCGACGAGGAGTGGGAGCTGACGTTCCGCGTCAACATCCACGCCATGTTCTACCTGACCAAGGCCGCGGTGCCGCACATGAAGCCGGGCAGCGCCATCATCAACACGGCGTCGATCAATTCGGACATTCCGAACCCGACGCTGCTCGCCTACGCGACCACCAAGGGCGCGATCCAGAATTTCACGGCCGGGCTCGCGCAGCTCCTCGCCGAGAAGGGAATCCGCGCCAACGCGGTGGCGCCGGGTCCGATCTGGACGCCGCTCATCCCGTCGACAATGCCGGAGGACAGTGTCGCCAACTTCGGCAAGCAGGTGCCGATGAAACGCCCGGGCCAGCCGGTCGAACTCGCGACCGCCTACGTCATGCTGGCGGATCCGCTGTCGAGCTACGTGTCGGGCGCGACGATTGCGGTGACCGGCGGCAAGCCGATCCTGTGAGCTGACCGACAGCCCGCGCCTTCGGCGCACCACAACCATTGATCGAAGCGCCGTAAGCCCACTATGATGTTCCCTAGGGGAAGGGGGCGTCACATGAGCGATGAAGGTGCGTCGCCGAGTGCATGGGAAAAGCTTCGGTATCATCTCGGTGTGTTGGGTGGAAACGCTCCCGCTCCGGCCGGGATGTTTCCGCGGGAGCTGAAGGGCATCGGCGGCTGGTTGATCCTATTGACGGTCTTGCTGCATATCGCCCTCTTGCAGTATTTGCGCCTCTTAGTGGGGATGTTGATCGTGCCGCCTCCCATGTCGGACGCAACGATTGCTTATGTTGTCATTGAAGTGCTGGTGTTCCTCGGCCTTTGCTATGCGGCGGTCCTTCTGTGGACTCACGACTGGAAATTTCCGAGGGTGTGCATCGCGATCATGATATTTCTGATCGCCATACGCTCTCTCATCCTCCTGATGACCTTTCTCGGCGCCACCGGTGAGAGTTACGTTGTGTCGATTCTTTCGGTGGCGGTTCCGTTCCTTTGGATTCTCTACCTGCGCAAGTCACAGCGCGTCGCGAACACGTTCGTCAAAGGCAGACCTATCGACCCCGCTCAACCTGCTCGAATATGAGACCGGTGATCGTCGCGCCCGCCGCGATCATCGATGCGAAGCAGGCGATGAACAGCAGCATCGCCGGCACAGCCTCGGGCGCGTTCATGAGCATCATCCCGACGCGGCTTGCTCCGGTGAACAGCAGGGCGACCGCAAGCGCAGCGCCGAGCGACGCACCCATCGCGAGATGCGGAATGAGCTGACTGAACGCGGGCTGATCCGGCTTGCGACGCATGACGCAACAGAACCTCTACGGCGACACCATCTATCAATGACAAGCATGGCTGCTCCGCGCGGTTCCGCACAAATTGTCGCGCCGTGCCAGCAACTCCAATCGCGGCAGAAGGTTGGTTCGACACGGAGGCGGAAATGCTGGAGAACATTCCCCGGCCGGTCGGAGGCGCTCTCGCGGGCTTCCGTACCGGAATAGAGAACGTCGCGTGCTTCTCGGAGACGCTCGAACGGCTGCCCGCCACCATGTCGCTCCGCAGCCCCGCGTTCGACAACGCCGCTGCGATCCCGCGCCGCTTTACCGTTGATGGTGAGAAGGTATCTCCGCCCTTGGAGTGGAGCCATGTACCGCCGGCGGCTACGGCGCTGGTCATGCTCATTGAAGATGCAGATGCTCCCAGCGTGGCGCCACTCGTGCACGGCATCGTCGCCGACCTGCCGCCGGGCGATGGCCACTTGAACGAAGGCGAGCTGAAAAGTCCGAGCGGCGAGGGCGCGCCGCATCTGCTCGGCAGGAACTCGTTCATGAAAGCCGAGTACCTGCCGCCCAATCCGCCGCGGGGGCACGGGCAGCATCGCTACGTGTTCCAGGTCTATGCGCTCGACTGCCCGCCGACATTCGACGGGCCGCCCGGCCGCAGCGAGCTGCTCGATCAAATTCGCATCCACGGATTGGCAAAAGGCGTGCTGCTCGGCACTTACGAGCGGCGGTGATAGCCGCAGGCTTTCACTTCGGGGTGACGTAGAATCATTCTCGATCGATTTCGTCGCCATTTGCGGCATCCGCAGTCGAGCCGAATGCATTAAGGTTTTTTATTGCTTACACCGCAAATAACTCTTGCTTAGCGCTTTGGACTTACTGTCCCGCCGAACGGTGCACCTGCCGGTGGGACTCATATGAGCGGCAATGCCTCGGACAAGCAGTTCTGGACCTCGCGCTCCGGCCGCGGTTTTCTGGTCTATCTCGCGCTGTGCGCGGCGCTCTGCGCCGTCGTCGGCCTCGGTTTCCATCGCTCCAATCTCAATTGGTTCAAGCAGCACAAGAGCGCCGAGAAGGTGATCGCGCTGCAGCTGGTCGACGCCTTCGTCACCAACTACTCCGCGATCCGCTCCCGGTTCGGCGTCAGCGCGCCGGTGCCAGCGTCGTTCCGTGCGCACGCGATCGCGACCTTCACCAAGGAGCGCGGGACCGACACGGACTTCCGCCTGCGCGCCGTCGGACGCGGAGATCGCTACATCGCCACGCCGCCGGCCGACGCCAACATGAGCGCGGTTATCGAGAGCTTCGTCGGCCAGGCCGATCCGCAGCCGCACTCGGAATTCCTCACCGTCGACGGTCAGCCCGTGTTCCGCACCGTCTATCCTTCGCTCGCGCGCGAGCAGGGCTGCGTCAGCTGCCACAACAACCTGCAACCTGGCGTGCAGTGGCAGCTCAATGACGTGATGGGCGCTTTCGCGATCGACATTCCGATGGCGCCGTTCCTGCGCAGCATCATGCTCGAAAGCATGGGTCTCGCGGCGGCGTTGTTCCTCGCATTCGGCGCCATCGGCTTCGCATTCTCCAGGCTGCAGTTCAGCCATATCAATGAGCGGGAGTTGGCGGCGGCCGAGCTCGGCCGCACGCGCGCGTTCCTTCACACCATCATCGAGAACATGCCGGTGGTGGTCACCGTCAAGAACGCGGTCGACCGGCGTTACGCGCTGTTCAATCGCGCGGCGGAGGCGCTGTTCGGCGTGTCGCGCAGTCAAGTCCTCGACAAGCGCCTCGATGAGGTGTTTCCGCAACAGGACGTCGCCACAATGCTGGCGAACGACGAGAACGTGCTTCACTCGCGCAGCCTGACGACGATGAACGAGCACGTGTTCGCGACTCCGCACAACGGCGCGCGCATCCTCTCGACACAGAAGCTGGTCATTCCGGGCGACGACGGCGAGCCGCAATATCTGCTCAGCCTGTCGGAGGACGTCACCGAGCGCAAGCACGCCCAGGAGCAGATCGCCCACATGGCGCATCACGACGCGCTGACCGATCTGCCGAACCGCGCAGCATTCGCCGAACACCTGGCGCGCACGCTCGAGCGCGCCGCGGACGCGAAGGAGAGCTTTGCGGTGCTATGCCTCGATCTCGATCGCTTCAAGGAGATCAACGACATTTTCGGCCACGCAATCGGCGACGCCTTGTTGCGCGATCTGGCGCGTCGGTTCGAGGAGGTCGCGGAGGGCGCATTCCTGGCGCGGCTCGGCGGCGACGAGTTCACCTTCGTCACGCCGAATGGGCCGCAGCCCGCGCTCGCGGAAGCGCTGGCCGACCGACTGCACGCGATCGTCGCCGACGATCTCGAGGTGAACGGGCATCGCCTGCGCACCGGCGTGAGCATCGGCATCGCCATCTATCCGACCGACGGCGAGGATGCGACCACGCTCCTCAACAATGCCGACGCGTCGCTCTATCGTGCCAAGGCCGACGGGCGAGGCAAGACGCGGTTCTTCGAAGTGGAGATGGACAACCGCCTGCGCGAGCGTCGCGCCTTGCAGCACGAGCTGCGCTCCGCGATATCGCGCGGCGAGCTCAGCCTCGTCTACCAGCCGCAGGCGCGTATCGGCGGCGAGGTGGTCGGGCTCGAGGCGCTGATCCGCTGGCACAACCCGGCGCGCGGATCGGTGCCGCCGTCGACCTTCATCCCGATTGCCGAAGAGAGCGGACTGATCATCGGCATCGGCGAGTGGGTGCTGCGCGAGGCGTGCCGCGAAGCGGCGTCATGGCCGCGGCCGCTCACCATCGCGGTCAACCTGTCGCCGATCCAGTTCCGGCACGGCGACCTCGCCGGGCTGATCCACACGATCCTGCTCGAGACCGGGCTGCCGGCGCGCCGGCTCGAGCTCGAGATCACCGAAGGCGTGCTGGTCGAGGACTTCAATCGCGCGCTTGGCATCCTGCGCCGGCTGAAGGCGCTCGGCGTGCGGGTCGCCATGGACGATTTCGGCACCGGCTATTCGTCGCTGTCCTATCTGCAGGCGTTTCCTTTCGACAAGATCAAGATCGACCGGTCTTTCATTGCCAATGTCGACCGCAATCCGCAGTCGACCGCGATCGTCTGCGCCGTCATCGGCTTGGCCCGCGGGTTGCAGCTGCCGGTGCTCGCCGAGGGCGTCGAGACCGAGGGCGAGCTCGCCTTCCTGTCGCGCGAGGCCTGCGACGAGGTGCAGGGTTATCTGGTCGGCCGTCCAGGCCCGATCGAGGACTACGCTGACGTGGTCGGGCGAGCGGACAAGGGCCGGCGGGCCGCGCGGGCGATCGCCTGAACGGTCCTCACGCATATTTGTAAGCGCCAGGGTGACCGCCGCCCTTGATCGACCGCGCTTGTCAGGCATGCCTGCATCCGGGTGGACGCCGGAGCGGCCCATATGCTTGGCACCGAATCTTCGCTCGCCACGCCAGCCAATGTGCTGCTGGTGTTCCCGCGCTTCGACCCGCGCTCGTTCTGGAACCTGCACGAGCTGTGCGAGATCAGGGGCGTGCGCTGCGCGTCGCCACCACTCGGCCTGATCACCGTCGCGGCGCTGCTGCCGCCGCACTGGCGCACCCGGCTGGTCGACCGTAATGCCGAGGAGCTGACCGACGCCGACCTTGCCTGGGCCGATCTGGTCATGACCGGCGGCATGCTCAAGCAGCAGCACGACACGCTGGCGTTGATCGACCTCTGCCGCGCGCGCGGCAAGCCGGTGGTGATCGGCGGGCCCGACGCGACATCGCAGCCCGACGTCTACCGCGGCGCCGATTTTCTCGTCATCGGCGAGGCCGAAGGCATCATCGACGAGTTCGTCGACGTATGGTCGTCCGGCGCGACGTCCGGCGTGTTCGAGGCGCCGAAATTCCAGGTCGACGTCACCAAAAGCCCGGTGCCGCGTTTCGATCTGCTCACGCACACGCATTACGTGAACATCGGCGTGCAGTTCTCGCGCGGCTGTCCGTTCAACTGCGAGTTCTGCGACATCATCGAGCTGTATGGCCGCGTGCCGCGCGCCAAGACCAACGCGCAGATGCTGACCGAGCTCGATGCGCTCTACGACCTCGGATATCGCGGGCACGTCGATTTCGTCGACGACAACCTGATCGGCAACAAGAAGGCGCTGAAGCGGTTCCTGCCGGAGCTGGCCGCCTGGCAGCGCTCGCGCGGCACGCCGTTCCGGTTCTCCACCGAGGCGTCGATCAATCTCGCCGATGACCCCGAGCTGTTGCGCATGCTGCGGCAGGCGAACTTCTTCGTGATCTTCGTCGGCATCGAAAGCCCGGACACCGACACGCTGATCCTGACCCAGAAGAAACAGAACACGCGGCGCAGCCTCGCCGACAGCATCCACAAGATCTACGCCGCCGGCATCGTGGTGATTGGCGGCTTCATCGTCGGTTTCGATTCGGAAAAGGCGAGCGTCGCCGATGCCATGATCGACTGCATCGAGGCGACCAGCGTGCCGGTCTGCATGGTCGGACTGCTCACTGCGCTGCCGAACACGCAGCTGACGCGGCGGCTGGAGCGGGAAGGGCGGCTGCTTCCGCTCGCCGACAACGCCGGCGACCAGTGCACGGCGGGGCTGAACTTCGTGACGCTGCGGCGCCGCCGCGACGTGCTCGCCGACTATCGCGCGGTGCTGCAGAGCGTGTTTCACCCCGACGCTTACTTTGCGCGCGTGAAGGCGCTCAGCCGCGCGCTCGACTGCTCCGGCCAACCGACGGCGTTCTCGTTCGCCGAGGTGCTCGAGGCGATCCGCATGATGGGGCGGCTTGCCTGGCATATCCACGCCCGGCATCCCGGGTTGCGGCGCCACTTCTGGCGCGCCTTCATCGACTGCGCGCGCAACAATTTCGCCGCGCTGGAGCGCGTCATGACCATGGTGGCGTTCTATCTCCACCTCGGTCCGTTCGCGCGCTCGGTGATCGCCGACCTCGATGCCGAGATCGCCATGCTCGACAGCGAGGAGGCGTTGACGCCACGCAAGCTCGCGGCTCCCATTGCCGTGTGATAGTGCTGCCATCCTCGGATGCGCAGGGTCACGACGGGGGGAGTTCATGCGGCGACGAGCTGGCCGGCAGCCGGCCTTTGCAGTGCTGGTAGCGGGTGTGCTCGTTTGCGGAGCGCAGACTTGCCTCGCGCAGGACGAGGCGGGCGGCGCCGAGGTGCACGGCGCCGGCAAGACCGGCGGCTACGCGATTGGCGCCGCGCAATGCGGTCGCGCGCCGCTCGCGTTTCCAAAGCTCAGGATCGGCACGCTGCCCGGCACCTGCGTCGGGCTGGTCGCGAGCCGCGATGACGGTCTGCTCAGACCGCGCAATATCGTGCAGGTGCCGGACACGCGGCTGTTCGTCATCGCCGACATGGGCGGCTGGGACCCGAAGCTCGGCCGTCTGCTGCTGCTCGATCCCGAAGCGCCGGCCGGCAAGCGCGTGCGCGTCTTGCTGCACGGGCTCGACGTGCCGCACGGCCTGGCGGTCGGCACCGACCGCCGCATCTACGCGAGCACGGCCGACCGCATCTTCCGCTTCGATCCGCAGGCCAAGCAGCCGGAGACCAGTGTCGAGGTGATCGTGCAGGGACTGCCTGGCCTGCAGCTGCCGGACGGGTCGAAGAACTCTCATCCGCTCAAGCATTTCGTGTTCGACCGCACCGGGCGGCTCTATGTCAATGTCGGCGCGCCGAACGACGCCTGCGCGCGGACGCCGCAATCGGAGCCGTGCCATGCCGGCGAGGGGGCCGCGCCGCTCGCGGCGATCTGGATGTTCACGCCGCCGGCGAGCGGCGTGTTTGCGGCGCTCACGGGAGGCGATCCCAATCCGCCGCGCGAGGTATTTGCGCGCGGCTTGCGCAACTCGATGGCGCTCGCGGTGCATCCGCAGTTTCCGTCGCCCGGCTACGCGTTCCTGCAGGGCGAGAACGCACGCGATCTGCCGGATCCGTTCAAGCCAAACGAGGAGCTCAACGCGCTGGAGAAGGGCAAGCATTACGGCTGGCCGTATTGCTACGACCTCGCCACGCCGAGTCCCGAGTATAAAGCCTTCCTGCAGGCGAGCGGGCCGTATCACGATCTGTGCGCGAATGCGGCGCTCTACCGGCGGCCGCTGTCGCTGTTGCCGCCGCACGCGGCGCCGCTCGGCATGCTCTATTATACGGGCGACAGATTTCCCGCGCTCAAGGACAAGCTGATCGTCAGCCTGCACGGCTACCGGCCGACCGGGAGCCGGGTGATCGTCTATGACGTCGACGACAAGGGCTTTCCGAAAACGTCCGCGCCGCCGGTGCGCTATCCGGTCAGCTGCGGTGCCGAGCCCACGCACGTGTTCCAGACCGAGCAGGCGGCGAGCGTCGCCGCCGCGCCGTTCCGGGAGCTGATCGGCGACTGGCACAAGGTGAACGGCGTGCGGCCGCGCGGCGCACCGGTCGCCATGACCGTCGCTGCCGACGGCGCGATCTGGCTCGCGGAGGACAACAACCGTACGATCCTGCGCATGGATACCGAGCCGCCGGGCGACGCCGTCGGCGAGCTTCCGTGTGACGCAAGGACGGCGAAGCAGCTCGACGAGCTCGTCGGGTTCGTCACGGCAAACGGTCAGAACGCCGGCCGCCTGACACAGATGCGCAGCGAGCTGGTCGAGAAGCATTGCCTCGGCTGCCACTCCGATTTCGATTTGAAGGCGGGTCTCGACCCCGCGCAGAAGGACGCGGCAGTGCTGCGCTTCATCCTCGGCCAGGACGGCTGGGTCTATCCCGGTGACCCGCAGTCCGGTCGCCTGTACACGCGGGTGTGGGGCAAGGGCGCCGAGAAGATCATGCCGGAGAACGGCCGGGAGCTGATCACCAAGGATGCGCGTTACAAACAACTGCTCCTGACGCTCGACCAGCTGGTCGCCACCATGGTACCGGGCGTGCGCAAGCGCACGAGCCTCGGCCAGCGCGTGCAGACGGAGCTGCGGAACCGCGGCGGCAAGAGCTGCGGCTCGGTTCCGAACAACGTAACGGTCGTGGTGCTCGACCAGAGCCCCAAGGAAAAGCCCGGATTCAGTCGCATCTACCGTCCGGCTGACCAATACCTCAACGGAGACTGCGCCGACGATGGCGGCTATTACCTCGCCAGCAAGGATCTCGGGCCTGCTTGAGCTTGCGCTGTTGGCCGCGCTGCACACTGCCGCCGCGGCGGCGGCCGAGCCCGCGTTGTTCGAGGCGCGCCAGCTCACGCCGACGGGCGAGTACACGTTCGGCATCGAGGGGCCGGCGGTCGATGCCGCGGCGGGCACGCTCTACGTGGTCAATTTGCGCAAGCAGGGCACCATCGGCAAAGTCTTGCCGGGCGCCACCAGCTCGACGCCGTTCATCGAGCTGCCGCCGGGCAGCATCGCCAATGCGATCCGGTTCGACCGCGACGGACGGATGTTTCTCGCCGATTACAAGAACCACAACGTGTTCGTGATCGAGCGCGGCGAAGACACACCGCGCGTCTATTTCAACTCGCCGCAGTTCAATCAGCCGAATGACCTGACGGTGGCGAGCGACGGCACGCTCTATGCCAGCGATCCGCACTGGCGCCGCCGCGACGGCCAGGTATGGCGGATCACCCGCCAGGCCGACGGCAGCGGTCTGGGCGAGGTGATGTCGGCCGACCGCAAGATGGGCACGACCAACGGCATCGATCTCAGCCCCGACGAGAAGACGCTTTACGTCGGCGAGTCGGAGACGCGCGAGATCTGGGCCTATCGGCTCGACGGCGCGAAGCTCAGTGCGCCGCGCCTGTTCATCCGGTTCCCCGATTTCAGCCTCGACGGGCTGCGCACCGACGTCGACGGCAATCTTCTGGTGACGCGCATCCTGAAGGGAACGGTCGCGATCCTGCGGCCCGACGGGCAGTTGCTGCGTGAGATCCCGCTCAAGGCCAAGGAGCCGACCAATCTCGCGTTCGGCGGCGCCGACGGCAAGACCGTGTTCGTCACTCAGCGCCAGGGCGGCTTCATCGAGACGTTCCGCGTCGAGCGCCCGGGGCGCGAGTTCTGCCTGCAGCTGAAGAACGCGGCGTGCGGCGCGCGTGCCGCTGTGCCGATGCGCTAGAGCATGATCCCGAAAAGTGGACACCGGTTTTCGGATAAGATCATGCTCCAACAAAGAAGCCAGAGCGGGATGACGATTCGAAGAAAAGTCATCCCGCTCTGATCAATCCAGCTGGATGCCGGCGCCGCGGATCACGCCAGCGAGCCGCTCGGTCTCGTCCTTGATGAACGCGCGGAACTCGGCCGGCGAGCTGGCGACCACGTCAGCGCCTTGCTCGGCGACCTTCGCGCGAACGCCCGGATCCTGCAGGATCTCGACGCTCGCCTTGTGCAGCTGGTCGATGACGGCCTCCGGCGTCTTGGCCGGCGCGAGCACGCCGAACCAGGTGCCGGTCCGGTAGTCGAGCCCGCTCTCGGCAAAGGTCGGCACATCGGGGAGGAGCGCTGACCGGCGCTCGGACGCGATGGCGATCGGCTTGAGCTTGCCGCCGGTGATCATGCCGAGCACCGGCAGCACGCTCGAGAACAGCGCCTGCACCTGGTTGGTCATGGCGCCGAGCGCAGCCGGCCCGCCGCCGCCGTAAGGCACGTGCACCATTTTCACGCCGGTCTTGGCCTGGAACAGCTCGGTCGCCAGGTGAGGGCCGCTGCCCATGCCGTAGGACGCGTAATTGAGGTCGCCCGGCCGCGCTTTCGCGTAGGCGATGAACTCGGCGAGCGTCTTCACCGGCAGCTCGGGCGGCACGACCAGCACCGTCGGCGCATTGGCGATCAGCGAGATCGGCTCGAGGTCGGTGAGCGGCTCGAACGCGAGCCGCTTGTAAAGCGACGGGTTCGCGGCCAGCCCGACGCTGGCGATGCCGAGCGTGTACCCGTCGGGCTTCGAGCGCACCACCGCGAGCGTGCCGACATTGGTATTGGCGCCGGGGCGGTTGAGCACGACGAACGGCTGGCCGAGCCGCTTCTGCAATCCTTCGCTCAACACGCGCGCGAAGAACTCCGAACCGCCGCCGGCCGCGAACGGGACGATCAGCTCGACCGGACGCGCGGGATAGGGCTCGGCGCGCGCCGACGTCATCGTCACTGCAAGCGCGACTGCGAGCAGCGCGGCCGAAGGAAACGCGGTCAAGACGGTCAGTTCCGGAACGACGGGTCGATCGACTCTGCGAGCTTGACCAGGGCCGGCCAGTCACGCTGGCCGTGGATGCGGCCGTTGCCCCAGAACTGCTGCTCGGCTTTCTCGATCGATTCCTTCGACGGCAGGCTGTAGGGCATGTTCGAGGCGAGCACCATCATCTGCGTCTCGCAACTCTTCTCGAGATAGTAGAGCAGGTTGAAGGCTTCGGCGACATTGACGCCCGCGGTAAGCAGCCCGTGGTGCTTCATGATCAGGCACTTGAACGAGCCGAGATCCTTGACGATGCGCTCGCGCTCGTCGAGGTCGGAGGCAACGCCCTCGAAGTCATGGAAGCCGCAGCGGTTGGTGAAGCGCATCGCGCTCTGGTTCAACGGCAGGATGCCGCAATCGAGCGCCGACACTGCCTGTCCAGCCACGGTGTGGGTATGGATGATCGCGTGCAGATCCTTGCGCGCCATGTGGATCGCGCTGTGGATCACGAAGCCGGCGTGGTTCACCTCGTAGGGCGTGTCGTCGAGGATCTTTCCGTCGCAATCGATCTTCACGAGGTTCGACGCAGTGACCTGCTCGTAGAGAAGGCCGTACGGATTGATCAGAAACTGGTCCTCGGTGCCGGGCACGCGCACGGAGATGTGGTTGTTGATCATGTGTGTCCAGCCGTAATGGGCGACCAGACGGTAGGCAGCGGCAAGGTCGACGCGCGCCTGCCATTCCTCGTCGCTGACGCGCTGCCGCAGCGACGGCACTTCGTGAATTTTCGCGACCGCCATGGGCGCTCTCCCTGCAATTCACATTCGTTTTGACCTGAATTCTGCGGCTGAGATTACGGCGCTTCGAGCGGCGTTAAAAGGCTGTTCTGATCAGATCACCGTCGCAGGCAACGCGCGCCTCTGACATCACGGCTTCCAGCAGTATTTTTCGTCCGCGCCGTTACGCGCCCGGTCGGCGCGAAATTTCGCGACATTGGCGGGATCCTGCAGATAGGCACTTTCCTTCGCGGCGCTCTGGCGCAGCATCGCAACCGCCTCGACCAGGGCCTGCTTGCGATTGCCCGCCTTCGCAGGCAGCCGCTCCATGAAGATCGCGTCGTAGGGATTGTTCTCGACCCAGTCGAGCGCCTTGGCACGGATGGCCTGCTGGTTGGCAATATCGCAAAACGCGTAGCCGTTGATGATCGGTCCGGCGAGCGTGGAGAAGTTGCGTACCGCGTCCTCGACCTGTGCAAGCCCGCCGGCGCGGACATCTACCACCTTGTCGAGCGTCAGGAATCGGTCCTTCGCGGCGTAGAACCAGAACGCGGCATCGTCGCGCAGCCCGACATCGTAGAGCCGGATCGCCAGCACCATCAACGTCATCGGCGTGACGAGTTTCGGGTCGGCGATGATCCGGTCGCGAACCGCGACGATGTCTTCGCGTCGGTTCGAGACGAGGGCCGCAAATGAATTGCCGACTGCGACGTGCGGTTGTCCGCCCGGCTCGCGCGCCGCCTCGTAGTAGGGCTGCACGTGAGTGCCGACCTGGCGCACGGGCTCGCCGGCGCGCACCACGACAGGCAACGCGGCAAGGCCCGCGAGCAGGATCAGCCTCGATGTCATATTGCGTGTGTTCGTTGCGCCCATGATTCCGGATGGTACCGGATCATGTGGGAGAAATCAGTCCGTTGGAGTAGGTAGACGGTCGCCGGCGGCCGAGAATCAGCGTGTCTGTTTCGGCGCCACGTCGACGCCCGGGACACCCGCGCGCTCGATTGCGCCCTGGATCAGGCCGGACGTGCGGGCCTCGTCGAGGAAAGCCTCGACCACCGCCAGCAGCCTGGCATTGCCCTTCTGCACGCTCACCGCCTGCTCGACGCCGTAGAAATTTTCGGGCGTCAGCCGCAGGCCGGGCACGCGCTTGATCAACTCGGAGAGCCGCGTGCGGTTCGCCGCATACACGTCGATTTCGCCTGCCTGCAGCAGCTTCACGGCTATGTCGAGATTGCCACCCTGATTGCGCTTGAGCTCGGCGTTCTTGAGATTACGCGTCAGAAACAGGTCGCCCGCGTCGTTGGTGGCGACGCCGACCCGTACCCCGGCCTTGTCCACGTCAGCTGCGCTTTGGATCGGCGAATTCTCGAGCACCACGTAAGTGTTTTGCGCCAGCGCATAGGTCTGCGAGAAATCCACCTCGGCCGCGCGCACCGGATCATAGGCGACGAAGCCGATATCGGCTTCGCCCGCCTTGACGCTCGCGAGCACGCCTGGAACGCCGGTCACGCCTTTGATCGTGTAGGGCACGCCGAGCTTCTTCGCGAGATCACGCGCGATCTCGGCCGCGGCCCCGCGCACCTCGTTGGTCTGCGGATCGACGAAGGCCTGCGCCATGTTGGATGCAATGTAAGTGGCGCGCAGCGTACCGGTCGGCAGAAGATCGTTAGCGGAGAGCGGAATGCTCGTGGCGACGAGCGCCGCCGCAAGCGCGGCGGCAGCAATCCTGGACATGAGAAAACCTCGGGGAAGCTACAACTCCTTCGAGGCTATCGCGGCGATGGACCAACGAGTAGGCGCGCGGGATCACAGTTTCGTGTGGCGCAGCCGCAGTGCGTTGCCAACCACGCTGACCGACGACAGGGCCATGGCGGCGGCGGCGATCACCGGCGAGAGCAGGATGCCGAACAGCGGATAGAGGGCGCCGGCCGCGACCGGCACGCCGCCGGCGTTGTAGACGAAGGCGAAGAACAGGTTCTGACGGATGTTGCGCATCACCGCCTGCGACAGCGTGCGTGCCCGCACAATGCCGGTGAGGTCGCCCTTGAGCAGGGTGACGCCGGCGCTTTCCATCGCCACGTCGGTGCCGGTGCCCATGGCAATGCCGACGTCGGCGGCGGCGAGAGCGGGGGCATCGTTGACGCCGTCGCCGGCCATGGCGACGACGCGGCCCTGCGCGCGGAATTTCTCCACCACCGCGCTCTTCTGGTCGGGCAGCACCTCGGCCTCGACCTCGGCGATGCCGAGCTTCTGCGCGACCGCGCGGGCGGTGGTCTTGTTGTCGCCGGTGAGCATGACGACGCGGACGCCTTCGGCGGCCAGCGCCTTCAGGGCTTCGTGCGTGGTCGCCTTGACCGGATCGGCGATGGCGAGGATGCCCGCCGCTTTCCCGTCGATGGCGATGAAGATCGCGGTCGCGCCATCCTGGCGCAGTCGTTCGGCCTCCGGATCGAGCACAGCCGTGGTGATGCCGAGTTCGGCCAGGAATTTGGCGTTGCCGAGCGCGACGCGCTTCCTCTCGACCATGCCGAGCGCGCCCTTGCCAGTCGGCGAGTCGAAGCCCATGACGCGCGTGGTCTCGATCTTGCGTTCTTCCGCGGCCTTGACGATGGCGGCGGCGAGCGGATGCTCGCTGGCACGCTCGACGCTCGCCGCGAAGCGCAGCAGCGTGCTCTCGTCGAAGCCCTCCGCCGGCACGATGGCGACCACCTTGGGCTTGCCTTCGGTCAGGGTGCCAGTCTTGTCGACGACCAGCGTATCGACCTTCTCCATGCGTTCGAGTGCCTCGGCGCTCTTGATCAGCACGCCGGCCTGGGCGCCACGGCCGACACCGACCATGATCGACATCGGCGTGGCGAGACCGAGCGCACAGGGGCAGGCGATGATCAGCACCGTCACCGCCGCGACGAGGCCGTAGGCGAAGCGCGGCTCCGGACCGAACGTGGCCCAGGCGGCGAACGCAATGAAAGCGACAAGGATCACCAGCGGCACGAACCAGCCGGACACCTGGTCGGCGAGGCGCTGGATCGGCGCGCGCGAGCGCTGCGCCTGCGCCACCATCTGCACGATCTGCGAGAGGAGCGTGTCGCGGCCGACCTTCTCGGCGCGCATGACGAACGAGCCAGACTGGTTGAGCGTGCCGGCGATCAGCTTGGCATTCTGTTCTTTGGTCACCGGCATCGACTCGCCGGTCACCATGGATTCATCGAGCGACGAGCGGCCCTCGATCAGCACGCCGTCGACCGGGACCTTCTCGCCCGGACGCACGCGCAGTCGGTCACCGACCACGACCTGGTCGAGCGAGATGTCTTCCTCGCTGCCGTCGTCTTTGACGCGCCGCGCGGTCTTCGGCGCGAGGTCGAGCAGGGCACGGATCGCGCCGGAGGTCTGCTCGCGGGCGCGCAGCTCGAGCACCTGCCCGAGCAGCACCAGCACGGTGATGACCGACGCGGCTTCGAAATAGACGCCAACCGCACCGGAGTGGCCGCGGAACGCCGATGGGAAAACGCCGGGCACGAGGGTCGCCACGACGCTGTAGGCGTAGGCCACGCCGGTGCCCATGGCGATCAAGGTGAACATGTTGAGGTTGCGCGTGACCAGCGACTGCCAGCCGCGCACGAAGAACGGCCAGCCGGCCCACAGCACGACCGGCGAGGCGAGGGCGAACTGGATCCAGTTCGACAGCGTCTGGTCGATCCAGCCATGCGCGCCGACGAGATGCCCGCCCATCTCGAGGATCACGATCGGAACGCTCAGCACGAGCCCGATCCAGAACCGGCGGGTCATGTCGACGAGCTCGGGATTAGGCCCGCTCCCGGCGCTCACCAGCTCCGGCTCCAACGCCATGCCGCAGATCGGGCACGAGCCCGGCCCGACCTGGCGGATCTGCGGATGCATCGGGCAGGTGTAGATCGTGCCTTCCGGCACCGGCTCGGCCGACTTGGCAGGACCGAGATATTTTTGCGGATCGGCGATGAACTTGGTCCGGCAGCCGGCCGAGCAGAAATAATAGGCCTGGCCCTGGTGGGTGTGGCGGTGCGGAGTTTTGTGCGGATCGACTGTCATGCCGCACACGGGATCGAGGACGCCGTCGGTTGGCGCGCCATGCGCGTGAGCGTGGTGGTGGGCTTCGTGATCGTGGCGGTTCATCGGACTCAGTGCTTGAAACGGATACCCCGTAGGGGTATATAACGTTCATGCAAGCCGATGCCAAGACCTCCGTCCTGAAGCGCCTGCAGCGCATCGAAGGCCAGGTGCGAGGGCTCTCCCGCATGGTCGACGAGGACCGCTACTGTATCGACGTGATCACCCAGGTCGCCGCGGTTCGTGCCGCCTTGCGCGGCGTCGAGGAGGAGATCCTGCGGGACCATGTCGGTCACTGCGTGGAACATGCGATCGCCTCCGGCAACAAGAGCGACCAGCGCAAGAAGGTCGCCGAGTTGATGGACGTGCTGGCGCGGACCAGCAGATAGGGAGGAGCGGGTGCCGCGCAAGACATCACCCGCACGGAAGCCCACGCGGCGGCAGGGCACCTTGATCAGCATCAAGCGCGTCTATGACGAGCGGTCCTCCGACGAAGGATTGCGCATTCTGGTCGATCGGCTGTGGCCACGCGGCGTCAAGAAGGAAGCGCTCAAGCTCGACGCCTGGCCGAAGGAGCTGACGCCGTCAAACGAGCTGCGGCGGTGGTACGGTCACGTGCCGGAAAAGTTCGAGGAATTCCGCCGCCGCTACCACGCGGAGCTCGCCCCGCATCGCGACAAGCTCGACGAGCTGCGCGCGCTGGTGCGCGGCCGCAAGGCGACGCTGCTCACCGCGACGCGCGAGCTCGATCTGAGCCACGCGCACGTGCTGCGCGACCTGCTGACGAAATCGTAGGGTAATCGCCCGCTACCTCTTCTCCAGCACGGACTCAGGCGCGGTCTTGGCCACCAGCGGGTCGGCGTGGCGCAGCACCAGCTTCCAGGCTCCATCCTCCTTGCGGAAGATGTGCGTGACGCGCAGCGCCAACGGCGCGGCTTTGTCCTGGCCGACGACCTTCACCTCCGCCCGCTCGATCGCTGTCGTGAAGGCGAGGTCGCCACTCTGTACGGAGGTGAGATACTCCACGGACAGTTTGGCCGCGCTGTCGCGGAAGCGCGCGCCGGCCCAGTCGTACCGCGCCTGCACGTCCGGCCAACCCTTCTCGTGCGCGCCCCAGGCACCCATGATCATGACGTCGCTGCGTCGCGACAGATTTTCCATCCACAGTGCCGTGTCCCCGTTCATGAAGCGACGGGTGCCTTCCTCGAACGTCTCGAGGAACTGCCGCAGTGATGGATCGTCGATGACCGAACGATCCGATCCGGCCGTGCTGGTCGCGAGCAGCGACAGCGCGACCGCGGACAAGGCGAGTTGTTTCCACATCATGATGCGTTCCCTTCACATGTCCGTGTGTTCGAAGTGCCTGCTTCTGACGAATGCGCTATCCGACCGCGCAGACCGCACTTTGGTCCGATTGCGTCGTCTTGGTCGCGATATACGCGGCAGAGCGTCCGGCTGCTCGACTCGGAGCGTCCGGCGTTTCGACTGGGAGCGAAAGATGACGGGCGACGCCTTCGCGCCGGTGAGGTTCTCGACGGAGGCGTTGCCGTTGAGCGAGCGCTTGAGCGCCTATCGCGACATGCTCGGCAGGAGCGTCGGCAACTTCGAGATCGAGCGGAGTGGCGACGAATTCCATTTCAGCTCGAGCTCCGTCGCGCTGCCAGGACTCGGCGTCGCACAGATCGCGTCGAGCGCGCTGCGGATCGAGCGGACCCGCGGCATGGCTACCGACGCGACGCGTGATCTCGTGTTCGCGGTCGTGCATGAGGGCTCGTCGTCGCGCGTGCAACGCGGTCGGGAGGTGCTGGTCGCCGGCAGCGGCGCGTTCCTGTCGTCGAGCCACGATCCGGTTGTGACGCAGCGGACCGCGGCGCGTCTGACGAACTACTCGCTGCTCAGCCGCGATCTTGCGCCGGCGGTATCCGGTCTCGACCACGCCATGCGTTCGGCCATTCCGGTCGACGGCGAAGCGGTCCGGCTGCTGACGGCTTATACCGGTCTCCTGTTCGGCGATGACGCTCCCGCCAGTCCCGAGTCGCGTCGGCTCGCCGTCAACCACATCCACGATCTCATCGCGCTGGCGATCGGCGCGACGCGCGACGCGGCCGAAGTCGCCAAGGGCCGCGGCCTTCGCGCAGCCCGCCGTGCCGATCTTTATGCGCGCGCCGGCCGCCTAATTGCCGTGCGGTGCGATGACCCCGAGCTCTCTCCGGCCGCAATCGCCCAGAGCCTGGGCGTTTCCACGCGAGCTCTGCAAAAGCTGTTCGCCGAACGCGGCGAGACGGTAATGGCGCGCCTGTGGAACGAGCGCGTGAGCCGCGCTGCGCGGCTCCTGTCCGCCACGGACGCGGCAGACCGCTCGATCACTGATATCGCCTTCGCCTGCGGCTTCAACGACAGCTCGCATTTCGGTCGAGCGTTTGCGGCACGCATGGGCATGCTGCCGTCGCGGTGGCGCAAGGAGCGGCGCTGATCAGCCGAGTGTCTTGCGCGCCAGCTCCGCCCCCCGGCCGAGCGCGGCAAGCTTCGCCTGGGCGATGTCGCGCCGCATCGGCGCCATGCCGCAATTGGTCGAGGGGACGATCCGCTCGCGCGCGACGTACTTGCTCACTTCGGCAATGACCGCGGCGACCTGCTCAGGCGTCTCGACGTCGTCGGTCGCGACGTCGATCACGCCGACCTGGACGTGCTTGCCGTCAAGGAGCTTGAGCAGCGCGAGCGGCACCTTCGAGTTGATGCACTCGACCGACACCTGGCCGATGCGGCTCCGCGCCAGCGCCGGAAAGATCTTCTCGTATTGGCGCCATTCGCCGCCGAGCGTCGCCTTCCAGTCGATATTGGCCTTGATGCCGTAGCCGTAGCAGATGTGGACGGCGGTGGTGCAGGTGAGACCTTCGATGGCGATATGCAGCGCCTCGATACCCCAGCCGGGAACGTCGTCCATGTAGACGTTGAACGCCGGCTCGTCGAACTGGATCACGTCGACGCCGTCCGCCGCCAACGCCCGTGCCTCCTGATTGAGAAGCCGCGCGAAGCCGAACGCCATCTTGATCCGGTCACCGTAGAAATTGTCGGCGATGGTGTCGACGATGGTCATGGGGCCTGGCATCGTGATCTTGAGCTTGCGCTTGGTGTGGGCGCGTGCGAGCCGCGCTTCGGGGGCGTGCACGCGGCCCTTCAGGCGCAGCTCGCCCGTCACCTGCGGCACCATCGCCTTGTAGCGATCGGCGCGGATGCCCATCTCGACCTTGTGCGTGAAGTCGATGCCGTCGACATATTCGAGAAAGCCGTGCACGAAATGCTGGCGCGCCTGCTCGCCGTCGCTGACGACGTCGATACCGGCATCCTCCTGGAGCTTGACCGCGAGCAGCGTCGCATCGAGCTTGGCCGCTTCGAGCTCCGGGCCCGACAATTTCCACGGCGCCCACAGCTTGTTCGGCTCGGCGAGCCAGGCCGGCTTCGGCAGACTTCCGGCGACCGTCGTCTCGAACACGCGCCCCTCCCTGATTGTTCTGACTGTTTGAATTAGCGCTTGGTATCAGGTCGGCCGCCGATCCGAAATCGATAAATCCAGTCGTGGCGCTGAAGCAGCCGCCTGCCGCCCATCGCGCCCAACGCGAGGTCGCGAACGATTGCCGGCAGTCCCCTCATTTCATAGTAGCGGCCGGTGCGCTCCGCCTGCTGCTGCGCCTTGGTCACGCGCGGCAGCCGCTCGCGCTCGTACGCGCGCATCGCCGCGTTCGGATCGTCCGGCATGTTGCCCAGGCAATCCGCCAGCACGCCTGCATCTTCGATCGCCATCGCCGCGCCCTGCGCGAGGAAGGGCAGCATTGGATGGGCGGCGTCCCCGAGCAACGTGACCGGCCCGCCGCGTCCCCAGTTCGCCAGCGGCGGACGGTCGGCGAGCGACCATTTCAGCCAACGCGGCGGCGCGGCCAGCAAGGTGCGCGCCTCCTCCGACCAGTCGCGCGCCGGGAATAACCGCTGCAGCTCCTCATGCCGGCCGGGCGAGCTCCAGCCGGAGCCGCTCCAGTTGTCCTTGACGATGGCGACCACGTTGATCAGCCGGCCCGACTTCACCGGATAGTGGACGAGGTGGCTGTTCGGTCCGAGCCACAGATTGACCACCGGTTCGCGCCAGCGCGGCGCGACGTCGTCTGCCGCGACCAGCGCGCGCCACGCCGTGTGGCGCGCCGGGCGCGGTGGCGTCTTGTCGCCGAGCCGCGTGCGCACGGTCGACCACAGGCCGTCGGCGCCGACCAGCGCGATGCCCTGGCTGTCGAGACTCTGCGTGCCGCGCATGCCGCCGACGGTCACGCCGTTGAGATGCACGGCGCAGTCGACGACGCGCGCGCCGAGCGTGAGCGCGACGTCCGGATTGTGAAGCACGGCATCAAGCAGCGTCGCCTGCAGGTCGGCGCGGTGGGTGACCCAGTAGGGCGTGCCGTAGCGCACCTCGGCGGCCTGGCCGAGCGGCACCCGTACGATCTCCGCGCCCGAGCGTGCCGTGCGGACCTGCAGCGCGGTCGGCGTGACCACGGTTTGGCGCAGCCGCGGCCCGAGGCCGAGCTCCATCAGGATGCGGGTGGCATTGGGCGTGAGCTGGATACCGGCGCCGGTTTCTTCCAGCCGCTCGGCCTGATCGAACAGCGCAACGCGAAAACCCTGGCGCGCGAGCGCCAGCGCCGCGGTCATGCCGCCGATGCCGGCCCCGACGATGACGATGGTACGTGAGGACGCCATACCCGCTCTTTAGGCCCGCCCTCGTCCGGCGTGGGGAGTCAGGCCGGCGTCAGGTCGCGCAGCGCGCACTCCGCCGGCCGCGCTGCATGCGGGTCGAGCGTGGAATCATAGCGGTAAAGCGTGGAACAATAAGGACAGATGATCTCGCGATCGTCGCCCATGTCGAGGAACACGTGCGGATGGTCGAACGGCGGCGTTGCCCCGACGCACATGAATTCCCGGGCACCGATCTCGATCACCGGCACGCCCGGATCGTTGTGGAAGTGGGGAACGACGTTTTCCGCCATGGTGTTGAACCTCATGCAACCTTGCGGGCGACCATACCGGGGGCAGGCGTTGATTCCTAGACGGTACCCTCCCGCATCGGGTCTCTTCCTAACTCACTGATTTCCGGGTTTTCCTTGACCGGACTCGAAGTTGGCGCAATGTCACCCCAATTGATACAAGGTGAGGCTCGCTCCCGAGCCGGGAACCTGTCGATGAGCCGCTGGAAAATCGCCCTGTCTTTCACCTTCGCCGCCACCCTCGCGGGCGCCGCATTTTGGCTTGCGCCGCTCGGCCACCACGCCGGTCGGCTGCTGCTTGGACAGGACGATCCGGTCGTGCTGGCCGACGATATCGTCAAACGGAACCTCGACGCCGTGACCGCCGAGCGGGAGATTGCGGCGGCGCTCGCTGCCGGCGATATCGAGCTTGCGCATAGTTTCCGCGAGCTCGCCCAGGATCGCGGCATTGCCCTCGCGCCGGCGACGCTGACGCGGATCACCGACGCCGAGGCCAAGCAGGGGACCGCGTCGCATACGGCCGGCAGCTTCGCTCGCGGCTTTTTCATCGGCGCGCCTGACGACATGGCGAGCCTCGCCGGCACGGCGACCGGCGATCTGTTCGTGTATGGCGACATCCGCGACGTCGTCCGCGAAGGCTACAATTATGCCACCGGCAACGAGGTCGACGCGTTGCTGCTCGGCCTCGCGGGAGCCGGCCTTGCGGTGACCGCCGGAACCTATTTCAGTGCCGGCGCTGCGGCGCCGGCGCGCGCGGGGCTGAGCCTCGTCAAGGTCGCGCGCAAGACCGGCAGCCTCGGGCCGCGCCTCGTCGCGGCGGTACGGGTCGCCGGCAAGGACGGCGCCGTCCGGCTCGTGCGCGACGCCGGCGCGATCCAGGCCAAGGCCGGCACCCGCGCCGCCTTCGATGCGATGAAGCTTGCCGAAACGCCGAAAGAAATGTCGCGGCTCGCCGTGCTGGCCGCCGCCAACGGCGGCAAGACCCGCGCGATCCTCAAGCTCGCCGGCCGTGCGGCGCTGATGCTCAGCGTCAGCGCGTTCAATCTGTTCCTGTGGCTCGCCGGCGCGGTGTTTTCGCTGATCGGCTTCTGCGCCTCGGTGAAGCGAACCACCGAGCGCGCGACTGAACGCTATCTCCTTCGTCGCAAGCTCCGCCGCGCCCGCGCGTTGGAGCGTGCCGCTGCCACGGCTGCCGCCGCGCAGCCCGCCTAGATTCGGTCACACGTCTTCTGATACGCGCCCATCATGCCGTCATTCACCCACGGCCCGGTCGAACTCGACTATCTCGATTCCGGCGACGGTGAGCCTGTCGTGCTGGTGCACGGCTTCGCCTCCACCAAGGAGGTGAACTGGGTGCATCCCGGCTGGGTCACCACGTTGAACCGGGCCGGGCGCCGCGTCATCGCGCTCGACAATCGCGGCCATGGCAAGTCGAGCAAGCTCTACGAGCCGGAGGACTACCACACGGTCAAGATGGCCGAGGACGTGCGCGCACTGCTCGACCACCTCAAGATCGCGCGCGCCGACGTGATGGGTTACTCGATGGGCGCGCGCATCACCGCGTATCTCGCGCTCGATTATCCCGAGCGCGTGCGCTCGGCGATCCTCGGCGGGCTCGGCATCCGCCTGGTCGATGGCGTCGGCCTGCCGCAGAGCGTCGCCGATGCGCTCGAGGCGCCATCGCTCGCGGACGTGACCGATCCGACCGGCCGTACTTTCCGTGCCTTCGCCGAGCAGACCCGGTCCGATCTCAAGGCGCTCGCTGCCTGCATCCGCGGCTCGCGCCAGACGTTGTCGCAAGACGAGGCGCGCGATATTCACGTGCCGCTCTTGATCGCGGTCGGCACCAAGGACACGGTTGCCGGATCGGCGCGGGAGCTGGCGGCGCTCGTTCCCGGGGCGCAGGCGCTCGACATCCCCGGCCGCGATCACATGCTGGCGGTCGGCGATCGCGTGTTCAAGGATGGCGCCGTGCAGTTCCTCGAGGCACGGCCGTGACGCGTCACATCGAGCCGTTCTCCGCGACATTCACAGGCGCCAACGGCAATCGGCTGACCGCTGATGTGTTCGGCGAGCGCGGTCCGGCGGTGCTGCTGCTGCATGGGGGCGGCCAGACGCGGCATGCGTGGCGCGCCACCGCGGAGCGTATCGCGCGCACCGGCATGATCGCGTATGCGCTCGACCAGCGCGGCCACGGCGATGCCGAGTGGGTCGCGAACGCCGCCTACACGTTTCCGGATTTTTCCCGCGACGCGCGCGCGGTCGCCGACGAGCTGGCGCGGCGCAACGGCGCGCGGCCGATCGCGATCGGCGCGTCGCTTGGCGGTATCGCGTCGCTGCTGGCGGAGGGGGACGCACAGCGCGCGGGCCAAGGGCCGGTTTTCTCCGCGCTCATCCTGGTCGACATCACCCCGCGCGTCGATCTCGACGGCGTCGCCAAGATCCAGGGCTTCATGCGCACCCATGCGCAGGAGGGCTTCGCGTCCGTCGCCGAGGCGGCCGACGCGGTCGCCGCCTATCTGCCGCATCGGCCGCGGCCGCGCTCGCATGACGGCCTGAAGAAGAACCTGCGGCTGCATCCCGACGGCCGCTGGCGCTGGCACTGGGACCCGCGCTTCCTCGACGGTCCGCATCCGATCTCGACGGCACACGACGATATCGAGAATGCCCTGGTGGCCGCGGCCAAGGGGTTGAAAATCCCGGCGCTTCTGGTGCGCGGCGGCTCGTCCGAGTTGGTCCAGGAGGCGCATGCCCGCGAATTTCTCGAGCTCGTGCCGCATGCCGAATACGCAGACGTGTCGGGCGCCCGACACATGGTGGCCGGCGACCAGAACGACCAATTTTCGGAAGCCATTCTCCGGTTCCTTGGCAAACGCCGAGCCCGACCATAGATCGTCACCTCCAATCAACGATTGTGCTATAAGCTCCTAGCTCCGGAGACGATCATGGCTCAGCATCAGACGAAACCCGCGCTCGACAAAGTTGACCCGGTCTGGACGCGCATTCGCAGCGAGGCGGAGCAGGTAGTCCGCCAGGAGCCCGAGCTCGCCTCGTTCATCTATTCGTCCATCCTGCACCACGACATGCTCGAAGCCGCGGTCGTGCATCGCATCGCCGAGCGCCTCGACCACGCCGACGTCTCCGGCGAGCTGATCCGCCAAGCCTATGCCGATGCGCTCGACGCCGATCCCTCGATCGGCGAAGCGTTCCGTGCCGACATCGTCGCGACATTCGACCGCGACCCGGCGACCCATCGCTTCATCGAGCCGCTGCTCTACTTCAAGGGCTTCCACGCCATTCAGACGTATCGCCTGGCGCACTGGCTGTGGGACAAGGGCCGCAAGGACTTCGCCTACTACCTGCAGAGCCGCTCCTCGGCAGTGTTTCAGTGCGATATCAATCCGAACGCGCGCATCGGGCGAGGGATCTTCCTCGACCACGCGACGGGGCTCGTGGTCGGCGAGACTGCGGTGATCGGCGATGACGTGTCGATCCTGCACGGCGTGACGCTTGGCGGGACCGGCAAGGAGACCGGCGATCGTCATCCGAAGATCGGCCGCGGCGTCATGATCGGGGCGGGCGCGACCATCCTCGGCAACATCGAGGTCGGCTACTGCGCGCGGATCGCGGCGGGCTCCGTCGTCATCAATCCGGTGCCGCACAACAAGACCGTCGCCGGCGTGCCGGCCAAGGTGGTCGGCGAGGCCGGTTGCGCGGAGCCGTCGCGCACCATGGACCAGATGCTCAAGGGCCTGGATTTCAAGGGCTGATTTTCCGCCGGTTGTCGCACCGGAATACACGCTTGCGCCGGCCTCTCCGATCGGGCAACAAGGCCTCCTCTTAGAGAGGAGGCGCCCGTGGACGTCCAGGAAATCAAGAAGCTCGACGGCTATCTCAAGCGCCTGTTCGCCAACCCGCGCATTCGCGTGGTGCCGCGTCCGAAGAAAGATGACTCCGCCGAGGTCTATATCGGCGAAGAGTTCATCGGCGTGCTGTTCGTCGACGACGAGGACGACGACCGCTCCTACAATTTCCAGATGGCGATTTTGGAAACGGATCTGGAGCCGTAGGCTTTTTTAGCTGCCCTGCGGCCGCAGCTGTGCGATCAGCCGCTCTATTCCCGCCTGCACGCTCCGCCAGTCCGACAGCCAGTCGCGCGGGAAGCGCACCGTGACATCGGCCGCGCCGATGCGGCGCTCGTGCAAGCAGCTGCCCGGCATCGGACCTTTGCCCTTGCGCGTACAGCGGAGCAGAAATTGCTCCGGTGCCGCGGGATCGTACAGCAGATCTTCGCCCTGGTAGGGCGAGCCGTCGCGGAATTTCACCTGACTGAGACCGTCGGGGCCCGCCGATGCCGTAGGCTCGATATAGCGCGGATAGATCGCCTTGAGCCGCTCGGCCGGCGGCAGCGTGCCATCGCTCGTCGCGATCATCACGAACAGCCGATCGCCCGGGGTGGCCGGGGCGGTCTCGCCGGCCTTGGCGGCCGGATCGGGCGGCGTCAGCGATGGCCAGAGGTAAGCAAGGTCGATCCGTTCCTGCGCGCCCGCCCGGCGCTGCACCGCGACGCGGATCGCCGCCGGCGGCACGTTGAAGGTCACGCCGCCAACCGTGATCGGCAATGACGGCGCGTCGGGGGAGACCGGCGGCTCGGGCCAGCGCGGCCACAGCACGTAGATGACATAGAGGAGTGTGACGGCGGCGAGCGACAGGATCAGCGCCACCGGGATGGCGAGCAGGCGCGAGGCGCCGCCTCCGTCCGCAGGGCGGCGCAAGGCGTCTCGATTTTGCCGCGCAATGGTTGCCATGACCTCAGGTCCCGAATCAGCGGCGAGTATGGCACGGGCCGGACGGAGGCATGTGGTCGGTGGGGCGGTCGCCGTTTACCCTTAATTAACGATGTCGTGGCGGTGCGCCCGCGGATTGGGCAAGGTCGCGCCGTTCCGAGCACGGCATCACGACAGTCCGAGGTCACAGTGGCGTTCGCGTTGACCCCCGAGCAGATCCAGTCGTTCCTCGCCTTGGCCATGGGCTTTGCCTTCGCCGGGCTGATCTCGAGCGGTTACCAGGTCCTGACCAAGCGGCCGCCGAGCTTCCGCTTGCTCAATGACGGCCCCAAGCCGACCACGTTCGCCGCGGTGCCGTTCCTGGTGTTCGCCGCGCCCTTCATCATCATGCGCAACACCATCCGCGGCCGCCGCATCGAGCAGCGACGCTTCGAGTTCGTGATGCTGGCGACTATCATCGCCGGCATCTGGAGCCTGTTCTCCGGCACGGTCGTCGTGATGGCGGTCCAGGCGATCTCGCAGCTGTTCGCCTGACGCTGTCCGTGGCAAGTTCGCGCTCCGACTTTTGCCTTGGCGCATATCCCTGTTCGGGACATGCGCGTGGAGTGTGCGCGAATGCCGATCTACGAGCTTGACGGAACCAAGCCTGAATTCCCCGCCGACGGGCGCTACTGGGTCGCGGAAACCGCGGTGCTGATCGGCCGCGTGCGGTTGAAAGCCGATACCAGCGTCTGGTTCGGCGCGGTGCTGCGCGGCGACAACGAGTGGATCGAGCTCGGCGAGCGTTCGCAGATCCAGGATAATTCCACGCTGCACACCGATCCTGGCTTTCCGCTCGTCATCGGCGCGAATTGCGTGATCGGCCACAACACGATGCTGCATGGCTGCATGGTCGGCGACAACAGCCTGATCGGCATGGGTGCGATCGTGCTCAACGGCGCGCGGATCGGCAAGAACTCCCTGGTCGGCGCCGGCGCGCTGGTCACCGAAGGCAAGAGCTTTCCGGATAATGCGCTGATCGTCGGGTCGCCGGCACGTGCCATCCGCACGCTCGACGAGAGCGCGGTCGCGCGCATCGCCGAGGGCGCCGACATCTACGTGCGGCGCTCGCGGCAATACGCCAAGGGGCTGAAGCGGATCGGGTAAGAACGCGCTTACGCCGCGATCTTTGTCTGCTGGAGCGGCGGCGTCACTCGGAACGATATGGCGAGGCGATTCTAGCCGTCGATGGCGACGATCGCGCCGGTGAGGTCGACCAGCTCTTTCTTTGAGAAGTGCTCACGGGCCTCCTCATAGACATCATCGGGCACGTGGCCGGCGGTGATCAGCGTCACTGCCTCGACCCAGGCCAACCCCGCGCGCTCGCGGGCGGTGAAGACCGGCGCCTCGGCCAAGCATTGAGCAGATGCATGCGCTCGTCGGTCTTGCATCACCAGGCAATAGGCGCAGCCATTGATCTGCGAGGCGCGGATCTTGACCAGTTCCAGCAGCGATCATTTCGAGACCGCACTGCTCGACATGGGCCGTCGGTTCCTGACGACCAAGGAGCAGGCGGCGGCGTTTAAAAAAGTTGCGGCCGGCCTTGGGGGAGGCCGGCCGCGCGCGAACCCGGTCTGGGGACGGGGAGGGGTGGGGACGTGACCGGGGTCGCGGAACTCCTTGTGTCTCTGTCTCTCGGCTCAGCGCGTGGACGTTGTCGCCGTCGCCGCCGCGGGCCGCGGATCGCCGAGCGACACCCACACGTTCGGATCGCTCTGCGACTGACGCTTCACGAACCGGTAGCCGGTGTCGCTCCAATGCAGGACGTCTTCGGCCTGGTTATCCAGGATGAAATCGCCTTTGTCGGTTTTGACGGTCAGCACTGCGTGGCCGTCGCCACGCTTGTCACGCACGACGGTGATGAGCAGCGCCTCGCGCGGCCAGCCGGCATCCATCAACAGGCGCCGCTTCAGCAGCACGTAATCTTCGCAGTCGCCGTAGCCGTCGTCCGGATAGGACCACTTTTCGACGACACCCCAATGATCGAGGTCGGTCATCGGCTTGATGCGCTCATTGACCCAGTTGTTGATGCGGACGAGATCCTTCCAGGCCTTCGCCGTCAGGACGACGTCGCGCGGCGTGGTCGCCGGCACCGCACATTCGCGCGGCCGCTCGTAGCAGAACTCGACCCAGCCGATCGGCGCCCGGCTTGTGTCTCCGACGGAGACGAACAGGGGCCGCTCGTTCGCCGCGTCGGCCGCGGGTGCCGCGGCGAGCGCAACGCTGGCGACGGCCGCCAGTCCAAGCAGAGTTTTGGAACGCAAACGCATGTGACCCCTCCCGGTCGACGGGTCACATTTCCCACAAACGATTTGAGTCTGCGCTAATCTGCCAAAGTTGTTTTGAATATAAGCAAAGTAAAATCAGCCGAAAACACGATGATTACTTGAATAGAGTTTGCGTAAAATTCGAACTAATCTCATTTGATTCAAATTTTAGCTTTTACCCTGCAGGCGCACGTGTTCCAGGCTCTTCCGCAGGTGGCGGCGCCCGCCCTTAATGACTGAGCAGCGGTGGAAAACTCCGTCGCAGGGGACGGAAGGGGCCGGCCAGGGGGGAGATAGGGCCGGTCCGGCCGTACCGGGCGGGTCCGGCGTTTACTCGCCGGTGACGTTCTCTTCGAGGAAGTCGGGGTGCTGCAGCCGGGTAAACTCCACGGCGAAGCCGCCCTCGATATGGCGGACCACCCGGGCCTGGACCTTACCTATGGTCACCAGTACGCCCACCTCGGGCGCCTGGTTGCTGGCGATGGCGGCGCCGGACAGCGACATGTCGACGACGCGGCAGGTCAGATTGAGGCCGTTCGGCATGATCAGCCGGGCCATCGGATTGCGCGGGATGATACGGCCGTGGCGACGGTCTTCCGGCAGGTTGAGGATATGCCGGTTGGCCAGCCAGGTGAGCTGGGCGGCGAGCTTGTCGCGCTTGCGCGACGTCGCCGAGATGGTCATGGCGAAGCCGTTCTGGAATACCCGGGCGATCTTGCCCTCCAGCCGGCCGAGATGATCGATATAGGCCACCACGCGTTCGCCCTCGCGGCCGACCTCGGGCGCGATCAGGGCCATGCCGCCAGGCGACATGTTGACGACCTGGCAGGGGAATTCGCGCCGGTCCTCCAGCATGTAGCGGCCGAGCAGATTGATGCGCACGCGCGCGAAGCGCCGACGTTCATTGCTCCCCGGGTGGGCTCCGGGTTGAAGCTCGCTATCCGTGTCCGTTTGCGCGAACGACATTGCGCGGCAGTCCTGATGCGCCGAATGCGCCGACAAGCGCTCGCCGCGAGCCTATCCGTCCGGGGGTTAATGGCGCGTTAGCCATGCGCCGGAAACGGCGCGTCATCTGCTGAAAAACAGTGCTGCCCAACTACGCAGTAAGCTCGGATTGCGCGTGTCTTTTTCGGCAATCCGTGTCGCGGCTTCCGGACCTGCGCTAAACGCGGCCACCCTGATACAGCACGAAGCTGCGCCGCGCTGCTTCGACCCGAGGCGCCGGTGCGGCGGGCGCGTCAGCCGGCAGCAGCCGCGGCGCCGCGGCGATCTGCGACGCCGTGCCGAGATGGCGCAACGTGCGCAGCGTCAGACTCTCGATCGGCTGGGTGCCGAGCCAATACGGTGTCGACAGCGGCGCAAGCACGCCGAGCATGCGGACATGGGTGCGGCCGCGATAGGCGAGCGGCAGCAGCAGGAGCTCGAGATCGACCGTCGCGCCTTCCGCGATCCGCGCACCGACGCCGGCGACGATGCCGACGGCTTCGTCGGCCACCACGCCGAGCAGCTCGCCGATCGGCGGCTTGCTGCCCGCGTCCCACAGCCGCGCGAACGGCTCGTTCTTGATCTCACGGGCGAACAGCGAACAGACCCGCGTGCCGGCGAGCCGGAACGGGTGACCAGCGACCGGGTCATAGGCCATGATGAAGCTGTCGCCGAGCGCGCGACGGATGGCGCCGGGCTCGATCTCGGCGCGGTCCGGCGCGAAACGGTTGCCACGTCGCGCATTCCAATAATCGAACACTTCACGGGTCGACGCGTGTCTCATGGGGTGTCGCCTCATTGACCTGCAATGTGCTGCCGGTCGATCGGCGTCCCGCTGCGGGACACCTGGGACTGGCAGTCATTTCCATGCGAGGGACTGAGCAGAGCGCGTGCCGTCGCGACGTCTCGTTCGGCTGCGGAGGCGAGCGGGCGAAATTAGTCTTAATTGGCGTTCGGCGTTGGCACGGTGCGGAGCGTTGCCTAAGGTCGCGACGATCTCGTCACGCTCTTCCGCTCACTCTGTGCACGTGAATTCCGGTCACCGGTCGGCGACCGACATCATCTTCCGGACCTCGGGAGGCGAGGGGATGTGACTGGCGCCAAAGAGCGCCCGAAAGGGAGGGCCAGTGGCCCTCCCTTTCTTGTTCCTGTCCGGTGCCGATCCGGCGCGAGGGCTTGCTTGCTGGCGTCGTCCGCGCGAACTAAGTCAACGCGCCTGCGTCAAGGACCACACCCGCGTGAAGAAATACGAGCCGATCCTCAATGTTCCACCGATCGTCGTCGCGACGCTGGCGGCGATGGTATTCGTCCACGTCTGGCGCATATATGCTTTGACGCCGAGCGAGAACATCGACTTTCTCGCCAATTTCGCGTTCATCCCCGCGCGCTACGATCCAAGTGTCGCGCCGAGCGGGCTGTTCCCGGGCGGGTTCGGCGCCGAAATCTGGACCTTCGTGACCTACGCGTTCATCCATGCGGACTGGATGCACATCGCCATCAACGGTGTCTGGCTGCTGGCATTCGGGTCCGCAGTCGCACGCCGGTTCGGTCCACTGCGCTTCCTCGCGTTGTTCGCGGTGACCGCGGCGGCGGGCGCAGCCGCGCATCTCCTCACCCATGTCGGCGAAATGGTGGTGATGGTCGGCGCGTCGGCGGCGATCTCGGGTTTCATGGCGGCGGCGATCCGCTTTGCCTTCCAACGCGGCGGTCCGCTCAGCATGTGGCGCGCGCACGACGAGGCTGCCTATCGTGTTCCTGCCGCGCCGCTCATGGCTGCGTTGCGCGATCCACGCATCCTCGCATTCCTCGCTGTCTGGTTCGGCCTCAACATCCTGTTCGGTCTCGGCTCGATGGCGGTCCCCGGTGTCGAGCAGAGCATCGCCTGGGAGGCCCATATTGGCGGGTTTGTCGCCGGTCTGCTGCTGTTTGCGGTATTCGATCCGCACACGACGTCGCGTCATCCCGGGCAGGACGGCGGGGAAACTCTGCAGTGATGTGTGGCGCTGCGGCGCACACCGGACCTCTTGCGGGAACGGCATTTCAGTCCGAACATTCGTTTACGCGCGCTGTCGTTTCGCAGCGGGTTCCTTCGGGAGCGGAAACGAGAACCGACAGCGCGGTTGGGTGGCGGCGCAGGTCCGCACCAGCGCTGCACATTGTCTGAAACGAGCCGGCGTTTCCGCCGACCCGCGCGCGGGCGGAGGGGGGCGCCCGCATCAGGGAGGCGACACATGACTGTTCAAGCGATCCTGGCGCGCAAAGGTAGCGACGTCCTCACGATCGAGCCGGCCGCCGATCTCGCCTCGGCGGTGAAGATTTTGTCCGAACGGCGCATCGGCGCGCTCGTGGTCACCGGGGCGGATCGCCGGGTCGTCGGCATCATCTCGGAGCGGGACATCGTCCGCACGCTCGGCCAGCGCGGCGCCGAGGCATTCGGCATTCCGGTGTCCGAAGTGATGACGCGGCGCGTCGTCACCTGCAGCACGCGTGACACCGTGAGCGAGATCATGGAGCGCATGACGGCCGGAAAATTCCGTCATGTGCCGGTGGTCGAGCAGGACCGTCTGGCCGGCATCATCTCGATCGGCGACGTCGTGAAATACCGGCTCGAGGACATGCAGCACGAGTCCGAGGTGCTGCACGATTACATCCGAACGGCGTAACCGTCTCGATCGACTACGCGAGCGCCTCGGCGGCCTCGCTGATCGTGTCGAGCGCGCGCTCGGTCGCTTCGGCGCCGAGCGCGATCGCTTCCTCGGCGCGATGAAATTCGAACAGGCCGATGCGGCCGAGCCGCGGATTGATCAGCACGTCGGGCGGATCGCCGGCCAGCCGTGCGCGCGTAATGCGGTCCTGCACGATATTGAAGGCGTCGATCATCACCGCTGAAATACCGGGGCGCGCGGGCGTGCCGATGACCTGACGCTTGAACAGGCGCTCGGCGCCGAACATGCCGCGCAGTCCCCAGCCTTGCTGCGGCGTATCCGGCGGTATCTCGTCCTCGACGGTCGGCCCGTGGTCGTGGATGGTCGTGCCGCGCCCGAACATGTCGGCGTTGAGATTGACGGCAATCACCATGCGTGCCCCGAGCGCGCGCGCCGCCGAGACCGGGACGGGATTGACCAGGGCCCCGTCCATCAGCCAGCGGCCGCCGATCCGCAGCGGCGGAAAGATGCCGGGCAGGGCGTAGGACGCGCGCAACGCGTCGGCGAGCCGACCGCGCGTCAGCCAGATCTCATGGCCGGTGCCAAGCTCGGTCGCGATCGCGGCGAATCGCAGCGTCAGCTGATCGATCGATGTGTCGGCGAGCTGATCGACCAGGCGGTCGGCGAGTCGCGTGCCGCCGATCAGCGACGAGCCCCCGAGGCTGAAATCCAGATAACTGAGGATGCTCCGGCGGGTCAGCAGCCGCGACCATTGCTCGAATGCCTCGAGATGACCGGCGGCGTAGCAGCCCCCGACCACTGCGCCGATCGAGGTGCCCGCGATGATGTCCGGCACAATGCCGCGCTTGAGCAACGTGCGGAGCACGCCGATATGCGCCATGCCACGCGCCGCCCCGCCGCCGAGCGCGAGACCGATGCTCGGGCGGCGCGGCGGAGACGTCTCGTCATCGTCGGGGCCGGCCTCGCCGTTGTGGCTCTTGCGCTGCATTAATGACTGAAGCACGTCTTGGTCCAACGCATCTTACTGAACGGCCGTAGTCGGCAAGTTTGACAGAATGGCGACGGCAAATGTGGAGAGTGCCTGCAGCGCCTCTATTTAAGGTTAAAGGCCTGCCCTTGGTTCCATCGGCCGCGGCGCGAGTGCCCCGAATCCGGAATTCGCCCTGTTTTGCAGCCCCCGGAGCGAACTTCGGATTCGAATGACGCTGGCAAAGTCCGGTTTCTGATGTCGTCTGGCTCAGGAATTCGCCTGAGTGACCCGCAGCGGCAATAAAAGCGAATTTCTGCACCGCGACACCAGGTCATTCCACGGTCGGCCGTTTGAGCGAGAACCTGGTCTCGACCGTGGTCACGAAGTAGTCGCGGTAGCCGGCGCGCGCGATCGGCATCATGGCGGCGGTGTCGAGCAGGCCGTCCTTGAGGAAACGGTCGTCGATATGAACGCCGACCACCTGGCCGAACACGACGTATTGCTCGAGCGGCCGGCCGGCCAGGTCGTCGAGCCGCACCACGTTGAGGAGCTTGCACTCGAGCGCACAGGGGGCTGCAGCAACCCGCGGCGGCTTGACCAGCCGTGACGGCGACGCGGCGATACCGGCGCGCTCCATCTCGCTGACGCCGCGCGGATAGTGGCCCGAGGTCTCGACCATCGGCTGGCGCATCTCGTAGGTCGCGACGTTGCAGACGAACTCTTTCGTCTCCGCGATGAAGGCGACCGAGTCCTTGTAGCCCTCGCTCGAGAACATCACGATCGGCGGCTCGGTCGACGCGCCGTTGAAATAGGAGTAGGGCGCGAGGTTGATCTCGCCCTTCGCGCTCATCGATGTGATCCAGCCGATCGGGCGCGGCGCGACGATTGCCTTGAACGGATCGTGCGGCAGTCCGTGGCTCTTTCTGTCGGTGACCTCGTAGAACATCAGTGCCCGTAGCGCGTGACGATCTCGGCGAGCGGCGGCCGCGGCCGGTCCTCGGGCGGCTGCGCCGGCCGCCCGATATGGACGAAGCCCGCGATCTTCTCGTGCGCGCTCAGGCCGAGCGCCTCGAGCACCCGCCGGTCATAGGCGTACCACTCGGTGATCCAGTTGGCGGCAAAGCCGTGGGCATGCGCAGCCAGCACGAGGCTCATTGCGGCCGCGCCGGCCGAGAGGACCTGCTCCCATTCGGGAATCTTCACGTGCGGGGCGGCCCGGCTCACCACCGCGACCACCAGCGGCGCGCGCGCGAGGCGCTTGCGCTCGAACTCGACCTGGTCGGTCGTCGCTTCCGGATGCACGGCTTTGAACACCTGGGCGATCGTCTCGCCGGCTTTCATGCGCGCCTCGCCCTCGAACACGATGAAGCGCCACGGCGTCAGCTTGCCGTGGTCCGGAACGCGCGAGGCGATGGTGAGCAGGGTTTCGATCTCCGCCATGGTCGGCGGCGGGCCGCCGAGCTCGATCGGCTTTACCGAGCGGCGGGTTCTCAGCAGGTCGAGGGCATTGATCATGGCGGAAGCGCCTACCATGCGGGCGGCACCCGATAAAGAGTTTACCGGCTTGAATTTGCCCCGATTTCGGTCAAAACATCGGCCCATGACGGGGATTACTGGGTCGAGGGTTCACGCGCATAAGGCCGTGGGGCTCACGACAGGCGCGCTCGCGCTCTCGCTCGCCGCATTGATGCCGATCACGGCCGCCGCGCAACAGCTGCGCGCGCTGCCGCCCGGGGGCGATCTGCCGCAGTCGCAGTTCGGGCGTCCGGGGTCCGGCAATCCCGGCTCGAGCCTGCTGCCGCCGACTGCTCCCGCTGCGCCGCCGCCGGCGCCCATGCCGGTACAGGCGGTTCCGCAAGTGCCGGCCGGGCAGGTCGCGTTGATGGTCACCGCCCGATTCGGCCGCGACACGCCGCAGCCGATCACCGGCGGGCTGTTGTGGCGGGTCTATCCGACCAAGCCGGATGCCACCGGCGCATTCCGCCCGCTGAAGGAGGACCGCAACGCGGCGCCGACCTTCGTGCTGCCGCCCGGTCCCTACGTCATCCATGTCAGCTTCGGTCTCGCCCATGCCGTCAAGAACGTGACGCTGCGCTCCGAGACGATGCGCGAGACGTTCGACATCCCCGCCGGTGCGATCCGCATCGGCGGCCGCGTCGGCGACGTGCCGATCCCGCCGGCGCAGATCTCGTTCGACATCTATCCGGGCAGCCAGTTCGATCCGAGCGAGAAGCAGCCGGTGGCGCAGAACGTCGCGACCAGCGAGGTGGTGATCGTGCCGGAAGGCACTTATTACATCGTCTCGAACTACGGCGACGGCAACGCCGTGGTGCGCTCGGACATCCGCGTCCAGACCAGCAAGCTCACCGATGTCACCGTCACGCACCGCGCCGCCGTCATCACGCTCAAGCTGGTCGGCGAACGCGGCGGCGAGGCGCTCGCCAACACCAACTGGACCGTGCTGACGCCTGGCGGCGACGTCATCAAGGAATCGATCGGCGCGTTCCCGAAGGTGGTGCTGGCCGAGGGCGACTATCGCGCCATCGCCCGCTACGAGGGCAAGAACTACGACCGCGAGTTCAAGGTGGTGAACGGCGTCGACGGCGAGATCGAAGTGCTGGCCAAGTAATAGTGCTGCGTAGGCCGCCCGCTCGCCGGATTTGATCTTTCGCATGGTGGCCGCCCCGTCTGCCCGGCAGGGTGCAGGTGGACATCACTGCGCAGGACAGACCCCCATGTATCGACGCTCGGCCGCACTTGTTGTCGCCTTCATGCTCACATTGCCCGCGGCGCTTGCCGCCGACGCCGACAACGGCGGGAAATTGGCGCAGCGCTGGTGCGTCGCCTGTCATGTCGTGGCGCCGGGCCAGCAGCAGGCGAGCGCCGACGTGCCGCCCTTCAAGGCGATCGCGCAAAAGCCCGGCTTCGACGAGAAGCAGATCGCGTTCTTCCTGCTCGATCCGCATCCGAAAATGCCGAACATGGGACTGACGCGGAACGAGGCCGCGGACCTCGCGGCCTACATCGCGAAGCAAAAGTAGCCGCTTCCGCTCAGGCCGCCTGCTTCATCCGCCTGACATCCGGCGCGACGGCTTCGTCAGCCAGCATGGCGAGTGCCGCCTCGAGCGGCATCACCTGCTGGCCCTCCTTGCCGAGCCGGCGGATCGACACGGTGCGCTCCGCTGCTTCCTTCTTGCCGACCACCAGCAGCACCGGGATCTTCGCCAGCGAGTGCTCGCGGACCTTGTAGTTGATCTTCTCGTTGCGGATGTCCGGTTCCACGCGCAATCCCAGGCGGCGGGCGGCGGCGAGCGCGTCATAGGCGTAGTCGTCGGCGTCCGAGGTGATGGTCGCGATCACGGCCTGGGTCGGCGCGAGCCACAGCGGCATGTGCCCGGCATAGTGCTCGATCAGGATGCCGGTGAAGCGCTCGAGCGAGCCGAACATGGCGCGGTGCAGCATCACCGGCGTCACCTTGTTGGAATGCTCGTCGATGTAGAACGCTCCGAGCCGGCCGGGCAGGTTGAGGTCGACCTGCACGGTGCCGCACTGCCAGTCGCGCCCGATTGCGTCGCGCAGCACGTATTCGAGCTTCGGCCCGTAGAACGCGCCTTCGCCCTTGTTCAGGGTCCATGGCCGGCCGGATGCTTTCAGCGCCTCCATCAGAGCGTGCTCCGCCTTGTCCCACACCGCGTCGTCGCCGATGCGCTTGTCCGGGCGATCGGCGAACTTGATGCGCACGTCGTCGAAACCGAAATCCTCGTAGATCGAGAGAATCAGCTCGTTCATCTTGAGCGATTCTTCGGCGATCTGGCTTTCGGTGATGAACACGTGCGCGTCGTCCTGCGTGAACGCGCGCACGCGCATCAATCCGTGCAGCGCGCCTGACGGCTCGAAGCGGTGCACCTTGCCGAACTCGGCGATCTTGAGCGGCAGGTCGCGATACGATTTGAGGCCGTTCTTGAAGATCTGCACGTGGCCCGGGCAATTCATCGGCTTGATCGCGTAGACCCGCTCGTCCTCCTCGCGCTTCTGCGTGAGGAACATCATGTCGCCATAGGTCTGCATGTGGCCGGTCGTGACCCACAGCTCCTTGTCCATCAGCTGCGGCGAGTTGACCTCCACGTACCCGGCGACGGTCTGGCGGCGGCGGATGTAGTTCTCCAGCGCCTGGAACAGCGTCCAGCCCTTGGAGTGCCAGAACACGGAGCCGGGCGCCTCCTCCTGGAAATGGAACAGGTCCATCTCGCGGCCGAGCCGGCGATGGTCGCGTTTCTCGGCTTCCTCGAGCTGCTTGAGATACGCGTCGAGCTCTTCCTGCTTGGCGAACGCAGTCCCGTAGATGCGGGTCAGCATCGGGTTCCTGGCGTCACCGCGCCAATAGGCGCCCGCCACCTTCATCAGCTTGAAGGCGTTGCCGACCTTGCCGGTCGAGGTCATGTGCGGGCCACGGCAGAGGTCGAACCAGTCGCCCTGCTTGTAGATCTTGATCGGCTCGTTGCCGGGAATGGCGTCGACCAGCTCGACCTTGAAGGCCTCGCCCTTGTCGCGGAACACCTTCTTGGTCTCCTCGCGCGACCACACTTCCTTGGTGAAGGGTTTGTCGCGCTTGACGATCTCGCGCATTTTCTCTTCGATCGCAGGGAAGTCGTCCGGGGTGAACGGCTCATTGCGGAAGAAGTCGTAGTAGAAGCCGTTCTCGATCACCGGGCCGATGGTGACCTGGGTGCCGGGCCACAGCGTCTGCACCGCTTCCGCCAGCACGTGCGCCGCATCGTGGCGAATCAGCTCGAGCGCGCGCGGGTCCTCGCGGGTCAGGAACTCGATCTTCGCGTCCTTCTCGATCGGGTCGGCGAGATCATGCAGCTCGCCGTCAAGCGCCATGGCGACCGTGCGCTTGGCGAGCGAAGGAGAAATACCCTTCGCCACGTCGAGACCGGTGATGTTGTGGGGGAAATCCCGACGTGCGCCGTCGGGAAAGGTCAGCGCGACCATTCTCGTCTCCTGTTGCTCACTCGCTGCCTACGAACGCAGGTAAGCGTGCCCGTTCGATCATGGCGGGGAGACCGGGAGATAATCGAGGGCCGGCGTGATGGCAAGCGGCGAGGGCAGTCGGTCTGTTCCCGGGCCGGGAGCGGCGGAAAAACTGCTGCCCTGCGCGAAGTCCGCCCCGTCGTGGGACCGCCGCGCTGCATGTTTCCGCCACTAAGTTGCGCGATATAAGGCAGGTTGATTCGTCGCATTTTCGGCTCTCTCCGGGGGGAAAGGATGATGCGCGATCTGTTCGCGTCCTTCGTCGCCGCGTTGCTCCGGCTGATCGAGTGGCTGCGACACCCGACATGGTGGCCCGGAACGTTGTGGCGATGGGGCCGCGTGCTGTGGGTGTGCCGCATCCCCGTGCTGAGCAGCGTCGGCGGCGGATTGCTGCTGTCGGCGACGCCGCAGGCTCGCGACTGCTTCTCCGATCTGGGGCTCAGCCCGTGGCAATGGGCCACGTTCTTCTTCCTGACCTTCCTGTGGGCGTGGATCGTCCACATCGCCGCGCGCCGCGCGGTGCTCGCGGACGATTGGGTGCCTGAGGCGCGGTGCGGGGAGCTGTCCGATGCGCGGCGTGAAGAGCTGCGCGCCGAGTTCGCCTGGCCCGCGCTGCTGGTGCCGCGCCTGCTCGGGCTGTTGGTGTTCGTGTTCGTGCTGATCGCGCTTACCCGCGCGCGAGCGAACCTGGTGACCGCGGAGGACGTTCTGATCGAGGCGCACGACGCGGTGGTCCTGTCGTGGTGGCTGGAGGCTGCCACGGTCGGCGTCGGCCTCCTCTATGTGCTGCTGATCTGGACGCGCCGGCACATCCGCAGCGCGCTGATGGGCTCGCAAGCGTCGGAGCCTGTCGAGCCGGCGCTGCTGATGGGCGTGCGGCCGTTTCCGCTCTCGATGGTCGCCAATCCGCGCGCGCCGAAGCTGCCGCCGGTCCTGTGGTTGATGGACCGTGTCACGGTCATCATCGCTGTCGGCATCACCGTGTTCTTCTGCTTCGCGTTCGTTTCGCCGCTGCAGGTGGCCGACATCCTGCCGCGCGTGATGATCGTGGCGCTGCTGTTCGGCGGTGTCGTGCTGATGCTCGGCGAGGTCGCGCTGTGGTCCACGCGCCTGCAGACGCCGTTCCTGCTGATCCTCATGGTGTTGGTCGCCGCATGCCTTTACTTCGTCGATGCGTTCCACGACGTGCGCTATTTCGAGGCGTCGGCGCCGCCGTCGAAGGTGCGCGGCGCCGAGGCGCAGGTCCGTCTCGCCGAAGCGGTGCGGCGGTGGAAGGCCGTCAACGGCTGCGAAGCCGCCGGGCAGACCTGTCCGCGCCCGATCCTGATCGCCGGCGCCGGCGGCGCGAGCCGCGCCGCGTTCATGACTGCGACCGTGGTCGGCGCCATCATCGATCTCGGCCTCGATCAGCCCGATCGGTACGGCAACGTGCGCAACCGCATCTTCGCCATGTCGACGGTGTCCGGCAGCTCGCTCGGTGCCGTCGTCATGCGCGCGGCGCTGACCGATGCGGCCGACAACGGCGCGCCCGACTCTCCGCCTTGCGCGCAGACGACCAATCAGCATGCCTGGTTCCGCAATCGCAATCCGGAGGAGACCCGCAAGGCCAAGCACGGCTCATCGTGGCGCGACTGCTTCCAGCTGCTGCTCGCCGGCGATTTCCTGTCGCCGGTCATGATCGGGTTGTTCTACCGGGACAACTTTCCGCTGGCGGATCCGATCAAGCACCAGCCCCTGTGGGCGGATCGCGCGACGCTGCTGGAGCAGGCGTTCGAGCGCCGCTATTCGGAGGTGACCACCGGCACCGCGACGGCCTGCGGCGCCGCGGCCGACAAGGGCCTGTGCCGACCGCTCGGCTGGCATCCGGATCCCGCTGTCGCCAACGCCTGGCTGCCGCTTCTGTTCATCAATGGCACGTCGGTCACCACCGGACGCCGCATCATCGCGTCGGACGTGCCGATGGGAGATCAGACGCCGAGCGGCCCGCTGCTTCCGTTCGCCTATGATGTGCGCGAGTACCGTCAGGGCGCCGCGAGCGCGGTCGCCACTGCGGGCGGGGCCGACATCCGCCTGTCGACCGCCGCGACGATCAGCGCGCGTTTTCCGGTGATCTCTCCGCAGGGCAATCTGCGCGCGCCGGACGGCAACCGCATCGACGAGGTCGTCGACGGCGGCTACTTCGAGAACGACGGGCTCGCCACCATCGCCGACGTCGCTGCCGCCCTGACGAAGTACGACCTCGATCCGTTCGTGATCCGCATCGTCAACGAACCGTCGGAAACCAGGATGACCGCGCCGCAGGCCAATACCGGGCGGCCGAACCGTCCCGACATCGAGGACCGCAGCTGGCTCGACGACGTAAGCTCGATCGTCCGCACTCTGATCTCGACCCGGACCGGTCACCTCGACGGCCACGAGGCGTATCTCAAGAGCGTGCTCAAGAGCGAGGCGCGGCTGTTTCCGATCGGCGTTTTCCCGCTCGAGCGTCCGTCGCCGGAAAATCCGCTGTGTCGCTGGGACATTCGCAACTCGGCGAAGTTCGATCAGCGTCACATGAAATATGTGTCGATGAGCTGGTGGATGTCACACCCGGTCCAGGCCTATCTCGACGCGCAACTCTGCGTGCCGGTGAACTGGCGGAAGCTGGTGTGCGAGCTTCGCGTCGGACGCACCGGCGCCGAGTGCGACGGTTAGCGCCTGTCCCCAAATGATCGACACGGCTTTTCTGCAATAGCGATGGGCAATCAAGCCTTCCACAGCATCTCAATTCGTGCATGGAAATCGAACCTGGAGTTGTCTAACGTCATAGTTGTCCGGGGTTGGATTTCCGCCATCATGTTTCGTCCGCCTGTGCTCGTCGTGGCCGCTCTTGTCACGTGCGTCGTGCCTGTCGCCGCGTTCGCGCAGACGAAGGGGCCGGGCGCGACGAACCGTCAACTCGCCGCCATCAAGCGCTCGCCGCTCGTCTTCTATCTGGCCAAGGGAGAGCCCGGCGCCTGCGGGGAAGGCTGCAGCGAATGGATCGCGGCAGAGGGCTATTTCGACCGCGACGCGCCGCAGCGGCTGCGGACCTTGCTCGCGCGCATCCCTGGCCAGGCGCCGCCGATCTTTTTCCAGTCGCACGGCGGCATCCAGGCGGCGGCGCTCTTGATCGGCCGCCAGATGCGCCGGCGCGGTATGACTGCCGGGGTCGGACGTACTATTCCGGAAGGCTGCGCGGCGCCGACCGGCGACGAGATGCAGACCTGCCAGACCGTGAAGAAGTCGGGGCAGAAAGTGACCGCGGAGCTGCGCGCAGCCGGTTCCGACTGCAGCTCCGCCTGCGTCTACGCGCTGATTGGCGCCAGGGTCAGGCAGGTTCCGGTCGGCGCCCGACTCGGCATCCATGCCGGCAAGCTGATCCAGATCTTCAGCGACGGGCGCGTCCGCTCGCCGTCTCAGCTCGCGCTAACGGTGAAGCTCACGGCACATGTAAGGGAGCAGGAGCTGCGCAGCTACGTCCGCGAGATGGGTGTGTCGGTACAGCTGGTCGACGCGGCGGTCGCGGTCGCGCATGAGAGCCTGCGCTTTCTCGATCGCGACGAGATCATCCGCTTCGGCATCGATGGCCGTGACTTTCTGGAGAGTCCGTGGTCGGTCGACCAGGCCGAGATCAGCATCGGTGTCGTCAAGATCGTGCAGGCGGTGGGCGTCCTCAAGACGCTCGAGATGAGGCGGCCCGACAACGACAAGATCCGCCGCACCATCCTGCGCTTCAGCTGCAAGCCGCAGGGCGACATGACGGTTCAGGTTCTGCGCGAGTCCGGAGAAGCGGGCAGGGGGGCAGCGACCTCGCTTCGGCTCGAAGGCGGAGGCCGGAGCGTCTCCGTTCGGCTGAGCGGTGGCGACGGTTCGCGCGACATTCAGGCGAGATACAATGTCGGGGTCGCGAGCGTGCCGCTCGCCTTCTTCAACGATCCGGTCGAGACGATCGAGCTGGCCGAGGCGGCCGACCCGGATGGCGCAGAGAAGCGCAAGGTGGCGATCTCGACCCGTGGCTTCGACGTGTCATCCGCCGCCCTGTTGCGGCGATGCCGCGACGGCGGTGCGGCGCCCAGCGCGAACGTGCCGGTCGGCCGCATGTAGGTCGATCGAGACGACAGGCCATGGCGACTCGCAATTCTTGCATAGCCGGTACGGCGGTGTTGCTCGCGTGGCTCGCTGCGTGCGGCTTGCCGGCGCCGGCAGGTGCGGGCGAGTTCGTCGCGCAGCAAACGCAACCGGCTTGGCACCTCTCGGATCAGTCCATGACTTTCGTTGTGGCCAAAGGGCTTCCGGAGGCTTGCGGTCCGGGATGCAGCGAGTGGATCGCAGCCGAAGGTGAATTCGACCTTCAGTCGCCGCGCAGGCTCCGCAAGCTTCTCGACGAGCTCGGTGAGCGTCGGCTGCCGATCTATTTCCACTCCCCGGGCGGGTATGGCTCGGCGGCGATGCAGATCGGCCGCACGCTGCGCGAGCGAAACATGACGGCAGGTGTCGCGCGAACGCTTCACGGCGCCGAGCCGCTCTCCGCGCTCGAAAGCGCAGGGGCGAAATGCCTGTCGGCCTGCGTATACGCACTGATCGGTGCGACGAGCCGCGTGGTCGGGCCGGGCGCCGCGATCGGGGTGCACCGGCCCGGCCAAGCTGTGGGCCGTGGCGAAGAGCGCTTCACGACCGAGCACGTGCCGCCGATCACGCTGTCTGTCCGCATGCGCGAGGTCGCGCGATACATTCACGACATGGGGATCGACGAGGGGCTGTACGACGCCCTCCATGCGACGCCACATCACAGAATGCGCTACCTGACGCGCGACGAGATCGTGCGTTTTCGCGTGGAGTCGCGCGCCGCGTCGGAAGCGCCCTAGTGCCCGCAGTTACCGGGCCAAGCTGAATCCACGTTGAAACGCCGGTCCACCGGTGCCACGCTCCTCACGTACAAGAGGTGAGGGAGGCGTTATATGCGGGGCCGACGCACGTTCATGACCAGCGCGGCCGCGCTCGCGGTATCGGCGGTGGTGCCGACTCCGCTCTGCGCCCAGCAATTCCCCTCCCGCCCGATCAAGATCATCGTGCCGTTTCCGGCCGGCGGTCCGGCCGACACCGCGGCGCGCATTCCGCAGGCGACGATGGAGCGCCTGCTCGGGCAATCCATCGTGGTCGAGAATGTGCCCGGCGCGGCGGGCGGCATCGCCGTCACCCGCGTTCTCCAGGCGGAGGCCGACGGCCACACCATCCTGCAGGCGGCGAGCCCGCACACGACCACTGCCGCGGTGAAGCCCGGCTCGATCGATCTCCTGCGCGACTTCGCGCCGATCGGCCAGACCGGCAACTCGGTCTACACCTTGTGCGCGACGCCCGCGCTCGGCGTGAAGACGCTCAGCGAGGCGATCGCGCGTGCCAAGGACAAGCCGGGCGAGCTCAAGATCGGCAGCGTCGGCATCGGCTCGACGCATCACCTCATTGCCGAGATGCTGCGCGCCGCCGCCGGCATCGATCTCACTCACATCCCCTATCGCGGTGAGGCGCCCGCCATCCTCGACCTGGTCGCCGGGCGCATCGACCTGATGTTCCTCACCACCGCCAAGCAATACGTCGATGCGGGCCAGGTGATCGGCCTGGGCGTCACCCCGGCCGAGCCCTGGTTCAACCTGCCGGATATTCCGCCGCTCGCCACGCAGGGTCTGCCGGGCTTCGTGATTGCCGGGTGGAACGGATTCATGGCGCCGAAGGGGACACCGCCGGCCGCCGTCGCCAGGCTCTCGACGGCGCTGAACGCCGCCCTGAAAACGGAGGAGGCGGTGCGCGCCTTCAACGCCATAGGCTTCCGGCCGGGCGACGGCACGCCGGCGCAGATGGTGGCGCAGATCGAGACCGACCTGCGGATCTTTACGACGGTGATCCAAGAGCGGAATCTGAAGTTCGATTCGTGATCGGTGGCTGCGATCCTTGAATATGACGTTGCCTGCTCGACTGTCACTCACTCCACGGGCACTCATTGCAGCCGTGAGCCTGCTGGGAGCGTTCGCGGCTGGCCATGGCCAGGCCGGCAGCTTGCTGACCCCCGCTGAGCAAGATCGTGCGGTGAGGCAACTCGAAGACCGGCCGATGGTCTTCTTCGTGGCGAAAGGCTCCGCCGACGCCTGCGGGACGGGTTGCCGAGAGTGGATCGCCGCCGAGGGTCGAATCGTTTCCGGCTCGGCGGACCGTCTCAAGGAATTTCTTGCCAAGCTCGACGGACGGGAGCTGCCGATCTTTTTCCACTCACGCGGAGGCAGCGGCGCCGATGCGCTCCGCATCGGATTGTTGCTGCGCGAGCGCAGGATGTTCGCGGGCATTGGCCGCACCATCCCGGCGCAGTGTCGCGTGTTCGCGAAGGATGACGCCACCTGCCAGCGCATGATCGGTGCAGCCGTGGCGGTCGAGGCCCACCTGCTTCCGAACGAAGGTCAGTGCCACTCGGGCTGCGTCTATGCGTTTCTTGGCGGCTCGAGCCGGCGCGTGGCGCCCGGAGCACGGCTGGGGATCCACGCGGCGCGCCTCGTTGCGGCATCAAACCCTGCCCGCATTGACGGGCGTGCGAAAACCCCAGCAGCCTCCATGATGGATATCCAGCGCAGTGTGAGACGCTACCTGGTCGAATTGGGTGTGGATCCGAAGCTTGCGGATCTTGCCGCAACGGTCAGTCCGACCCGCATCTATGCCTTGAGCCGCGACGACATCGTACGTTTTGGCATCGAGACCAACGGTGCCTACGAGACCCCATGGACCGCGCTCTCGGAGTCCTCGGCGACGTCGTTCGTGATGAAATCGCGATCCGTGCCACTCGCAAGCGATGATCATGCGTTGCGCACCAGCAGCATCGGCTTGCTGTGCTTTGCCGGTCGGGTCTGGCTGCTGCTGCGACAGGAAGCATCTGCACGCAGCGACGACGCAGCGACCGCCGCACGGATTTCCCTCGGCAGCCGCGCGCTGTTGTTGCATCGCTTGCCGACCGAGCGGACTGGTGACCAGCTGTATGCAGCGCCGGTCGGCCACGACTTCGTCCGTGACGCGCAGGCGGCGTCGAAAATCGTCACGACTCCCGTTCAAGGCCCGCGGGAAATGACGGCGGACGCCGTGACGTTCTCAACCGACGAGTTGTCGGCCGCCTCAGGAAAACTGCAGCAGGCCTGTAGCGTCTCCCAACCTTCGACGACCGCACCGGGCTCGCGGCGGAACTGACGCGCGTGTGGCTTCTGCTGGCGATCGAATGACAACCGGGCGAACAAACGGAAACGCCGGCGTGCTGGCTTTGTGACCAGAGGTTGTCGACGATGCGTCAACGCCGCGCCGAAGGTGCGGCGGCGTCCAGCCAATAAGTGAGCGAATTGGCGAGTGTACCGCTTTATGCCCCATAAAGATCACACTCACGTCAGAATCCACACAAAGATTGTGTGAGTTGCCGCGTCGCTCCATTCAGTGACGCTTCGTCGAGGCGGGCCGGCACAGCGAGCGCTGTGTGCCCTGTGGGGGAACACCATGAGTATTGACCTGGCATGCGCGGCGAAGCCGCGAGAATTCGCACGTCTATTGGTGGTCCTGTTTTGCACCGCGCTGCCGTTGGCCGATCTTGCCTCGGCCCAGCAGGCTCAACAAACCCAGCAGGCTGAATCACGCCGGCGTGCGGCTCCGGCTCCGGCTCAGGAGAGCGACCAGGTTCTCTCCATGGCCGAACGCATCAACTCCAATACGGTCTACGTCGTGTCCGGCAATCTCAACGGCACCTATCTGTCGATCGCCTATGATCTGTCGGCCGTTCTCGATGACGGCAACGAACTGCGCATCCTGCCGGTGGTGGGCAAGGGCGGTGGCCAGAACATCCGCGATGTCCGTTTTCTCAAGGGCGTCGACATCGGCATCACCCAGTCGAATCTGCTGAGTCTGTTCCGCCGCACCGGCGAGATCGGCCCGATCGACGACAAGATCGTCTACATCGCGCGGCTGTTCAACGAGGAGCTGCACCTCATCGTCCGGGCCGAGTCCGGAATCACGTCGATCGAGCAACTGGCCGGCAAGAAGGTAAATTTCAGCGATATCGGCAGCGGCACGCAGCTCTCGACCCGCGACATTTTCGAGCGCCTCGGCATCAAGGCCGTCGAGGTGAACATGGGGCAGAACGACGGTTTCGAGGCGCTCAAGCGCGGCGACATCGCCGCGACCGCGCTGATCGCCGGCAAGCCGGCAGGATCGACGGTCAAGCTCAGGGCGGCCGACGGCTACCGCATTTTGCCGGTGCCGTTTCCCAAGCCGCTGCAGAACGACTACCTGCCGACGCTTCTCACCAACGACGACTATCCCGGCTTGATCGAGCCGGGAAAGAGCGTCGACACCATCGCGGTCGGCGCCGTGCTGATCGCTTACAACTGGCCGCAGAACACCGATCGATACCGGCGCATCGCCAAGTTCGTCGACGCGTTTTTCCCGCGCATCGCCGAATTCCACAAGCCGCCGCGCCACCCGAAATGGCGCGAGGCCAATCTCGCCGCGACCGTCCCCGGGTGGAAACGCCTCCCGGCCGCGGAGGAATGGGTGAAGCGCAACCAGGGAGAGTTGCAGCAATCGCAGTCGATCCGCGACCAGTTCGATCAGTTCCTGGCGACACGCGATGCTGCCGGAAAGCGTGAGACCATGTCGCGGGAGCAATTCGACAGCCTGTTTCGCGAATTCATGAGCTGGCGAGCCCAGACGCGCGATCGGCGTTGAGAGCCGGATGGCTGGCGCATATCCCGGAAAAGTGGGACGCCGGTTTTCTGAAAAGGAGATGAGCCCAACACAAGACGCTAGCCCGCTCCCGCGGGAGCGGGCTAGCTCGATAAACCGGTGAGCCGCAGGCTGAGCCCGCGCAGGCGGCGCTGCGTCCGTTCGTCGTAGGCCTGTGCTTCCGCGCGCGCCGGCTGCAGGCGATCGAAATACCTGCCGCTGACGCCGTCGAGCGCGGGCGCAATCGCCAGGTTCATGATCGCGTCGGCGCCTTCGTCGACCGTGCTGAGCGGCGCGGCACCGCTTTGCCGCACCATGGTCGTGTCCATGTAGGTCGCCGGGTGGAGGGCGTTCACCGTGACGCCGCTGCCGGCGATCTCGCGCGCGAGATCGAACGTGAACATGACTTGCGCCAGCTTGCTCTGCGTATAGGCGCGGCCGCCGCTATAGGCGCGCTCCAGCATCACGTCGTCGAAATCGATCGGCGATTGTCCCGCCGAGGCGACGTTGACGATGCGCGCTGGTGCGCTCGCGCGCAGCGTCGGCAGCAGCAGCATGGTCAGCAGGAAGCCGGCGAGGTAGTTGACCGCAAAGCGCAACTCGTATCCGTCGGCGCTGGTCTGGCGCTGGCCGCGTGAGCCGCCCGAGCCGATGCCGGCATTGTTGATGAGAATGTCCAGTCGGGGATGCGCGAGCCCGACGGCCTTGGCGAGCCGGCGCACCTCGGAGAGCGACGAAAGGTCTGCCTGAAGGAACTCCACGGCCGGATTGCCCGCCGCGCGGATGCCATCGGCTACACGTTCTCCGCGAGCTTGATCGCGACCATGCAAAATAACGTGCAATCCCATGGCGCCGAGTCGCTCCGCCACCCGCGCGCCGACGCCGTCGGTCGAGCCGGTGATCAGGACTGTCTTGCCATTACCGATCATGATGGCCCTGCCACATTGTCGTGGTTCCCAGTGCACGGCGTGCCAATTCGAGACGACATCGGCATCGCCTCCGCGTGTCACGAAACCATAGATATAGAATTGATACGCTCGTATTTCCCGGCATTTGCCGGAGCCGATTCAACATGATGGGCGTTGGTGCGCGGAGTGGCGAGTGTTCGGTCGCATGGCTACCAGTGAACGAATTTGGCGAAAATGCCCCATAAAGATCACACTCAAGTCAGAATTCAGGATCACACACATTAATGTGAAGAGTTGCGCCACTACCGTTCAGCGACGCTTTGACTAGGGCGGGCCTGCACGGCGAGCGCTGCGTCTGTATGCGTTTGCGTGCGTCTTACGTGCTTCTCGCGTAGGCCTGCCCCGCAGGGGGAGACGATGGCTGACCTACGTTGCGCGGCAAAGCCGTGTTTCGCGTGTCTATTGGCCATCCCATTTGGTCCGTGTCTGTTGGCCGGCGTCGCGTCGGCCGATCCGATCAATCTCGTCCTCGGCAATTCTGGCGATCCGTCGTGCTGGCGCGATGCAGCTTCGTCGCGACACGTGAGGCGCGGTCGTAGCCACGCGCGTGCCCGTTGTTGAGAGGTCTTTGGGGGAGTCCGGCGGGCGGTCGCCGTCGGATGTAGAGTTGAGAGAACACTGGTCAGGGGTCGAGTAGTCACAGGGTGCGTGCCGCTCCAATGGGCGGTCGGGAGGTGGTGGTCATGAGTTCGCCGATTCATAACGACGACGACCGCAATGGTCCGTCGATGTATGCGCCGAGGTGGGCACGGCGCGCGGGTCCGCAGGAAGAGGGCGCCGACAAGTCGGGCGCTCCCGCCATGCCAGGCCCGCAGGCAAGCGGCTCGCCCATGCAAGGATCACCGATCCCGGGTGGACCGATCCAGGGCGGACCGATCCCGGGTGGGCCGATCCCGGGTGGGCCGATGCAGGGTGCGCAGGTGACGCGGCTGCAGCGCGCGCCGCACCTGGCGCCGCGTCAGGGCGAGCGGGGGCCGCTCGACCGCAATCCGCTCGACCGTGGGCCGGCTGAGCGTGGCGCCGATGCGCTGCGTGCGATCAATTTCGACGACCAGCAGTTCGAGGGTGACGTCGCGGTGCGGCAGCTGATGCTGCGCCAGACGCTGGATCCTCAGCCGGTCCCGCCGCCGCCGGTGCGCGACGCGCGCGACCGCGGCCTTGGGATGGCCGGCCGCTTCATGATCGCCGCTGCGATTGCAGCGATCGTCGCTTTTGTCGTCGTCAGCTTCGTCTCGTCCGACAGCAAGGACGGCACCACGACCGCGTCGCTGTGGGGCCGGCTGTTCGGCGGATCGAGCTCGGACCAGGCGTCCGCGCCGCGTGCGCTGCCGCGTCTATTCGTCGAGAATCGTCGCAGCGTCGTCAACCAGCCGATCGGCCTCGGCATCCAGCTCAGCGAGCAGGCGCCGGGCGCGTTCATCCTGATGCGCGGCCTCGCGTCGGGCACGCGGCTCAACGCCGGCACGCCGGTCGGCGAAGGCAGCTGGCGGATCCCGACCCGCGAGCTTTCCGGCGCCGCCGTGCTGCCGCCGATGAACTTCGCCGGACCGATGGAAATCTCGATCGACCTGCGGCTGCCCGACGACACCGTTGCCGACAGCAACGTCGTGCGGCTCGAATGGGTCGTCGCGACCGCCAACGTCAATCCGGCCGACGCGCCGTCGATCGTCCAGCCGACGCCGGCTCCGCCGCCGCAGCCGGTCGCGACCGTGCCGGTTGCTCCGCCGCCGCCGCAGGCCGTGGCCCCGCCGCCGGTCGCTGCCGTGCCGCCGGTCGCCACTGTCCCGCCGCCGGTCGCAGCCGTGCCGCCGCCCGCGCCCGCCTCGCGCTCGCTCGACAGCGAGGAGATGGCGGCGATGCTCAAGCGCGGCGAGAGCTTCATCGCCACCGGCGACATCGCGGCGGCTCGCCTGCTGCTGCGGCGCGTCGCCGAGGCTGGTAATGCGCGCGCCGCACTGGCGCTCGGTGCCACCTACGATCCGGCCGTGCTCAAGCAGATCGGCATCCTGGGCGCCGCCGCGGACGTCAAGCAGGCGCGCACCTGGTACGAGAAGGCCGCCGCGCTCGGCTCGCCGGAGGCGCCGAAGCGTCTCGAGCAATTGGCTCAGCAGGCGCGTTGACCGATCAGGGAGCATGATCCGCAAAGAGATCATGCTCCCACGCTGAAACAGGGGAAACGTTCACTGGGGGAGTCCCGGGTCCGCAGCTGCCGCGCGTGTCGCGCGACGCTGCACCCGGGACGGTCAGTTTATGGGCGCGCGTCCTGGGCCCTCAGGCGACCGCCACGACCAGCGGCCGAACCGCCAGGGCAGATACCAGCGCGACCCCGCCGGGGCCTCGGTCGGCACCCGATCGATCCCGGACGTGCCCCACGGATGACAGCGGCTGAGCCGCGCCAGCGTCATCCAGCCGCCGGCCCACAGCCCGAACCGGTCCAGCGCCTCGTCGCCGAATTCCGAGCAGGTCGGCAGATGGCGGCAATGAAAGCCGACCAGCGGCGACAGCGTGTAGCGATAGAGCCTGATCAGCGCGCGCCCGGCGAGCCGCGGCAGCTGCAGAAGCAGACTTTGTGGACGAAAGGGGGCAGTCAAACGCCTGGTGCCTCCGGATGATCCCATATGCCTTTGCTGGTGACGGTATGATAGTTTGTCCGAGTCCGAGCGGTCTCACGACCACGCAAAAATTCGGGTGACGCGGCCCGAGTTGCCTTCATGATCAGACGCTTCTTCGCACTCCTTATAGCAACGCTTGCGATCCCGGTGCTGGCCCAGGACGGTCTTGCCCAGGATGCGCCGGCCAAGGAGGCGCCGGCCAAGGATGCGGGCCCGCCAGCGACGACGCGCAAGGTCTCGCCCATGCGGTTCGAATGGGTGCGCGAAGGGCCGGCGGATGCCTGCAAGGACAAGTGCCGCGAATGGGTGTCCGCGGTCGGCGACATCACGCCCGACACGCCGCGCGACTTCGTGGCGCTGGCGCAGACGCGTGACCTGCGCGGCGCGACCATTGTGCTCGACTCCAGTGGCGGTGCGGTGATCCCGGCGCTCGCGCTCGGCCGCATCTTCCGCCGGCTGGGGGTTTCGACCACCGTCGGCAAAACCATCAAGGTCGCCGGGTCGGGCGCCAGTGACGAGCGAGCCATGCTGACGCCGCGCGGCACCTGCGCCTCCATGTGCGTGTTCGTGCTGCTTGGCGGGGCGCGCCGCCACGTGCCGTCCGAGGGACGCGTCTACGTGCACCAGATCTGGCCGAGCACGAAGCGCGAAGACGCGTTCGCCGGAACCTATTCGGCCGGCGATCTGGTCCGCACGCAGCGCGAGCTCGGGCTGATGGCCCAGTACACGGTCGACATGGGTGCCGAGATCGCCCTGTTCGAGACGGCAATGCGCATCCCGCCGTGGGAGAACGCGCGGCCGCTGAGCGCCGACGAGATCACCCGCATGCGTCTGCAGAACGCGGAGAACCCGTTCATGGCGCCGCTCGCCGGCATCGTCACCGATCCGCGCGCGCTGACCGCCGTGGCCGCCGGACAAGCCGTCATCGTCGGCGACCGCGGCTGGGTCGTCACCGATAGCGCCGGCGGGCGCTCGATCACCCGCAAGCTGCCGATCACCGTCGAGGGGGAGCAGATCGGCTCGTTCGAGCTGTCGTTCTCCTGCGCCGAGCCGCCGGGGCGCTACGCGGCGGTCTACACCGAGACGCGACGCCTCACCGACGCCGTCAAGGATCGGCTCAGCGCGATCATGGTCGCGGCCGGCAAGGAGCGCGTGCTGCTCAAGGTCGAATCGTCCGGGCAGGAGGGGGCGGCGAATGAAGTACGCACCGTCGCGCGTGGCCCGGTCTCGCCGGCACTGGTCGAGTCCTTGGCCGAGGCGAACGGGCCGGCGCTCACGCTTGCCACGTTGACGACCGCGAAATCGCGCACCGCCATCCGGATCGGTAATTCCGGCTTCGGCGAAGGCTTTTCGCAGGTGATGGCGAGCTGCCCGAAGTAGGCGGTGCGGTCCCAAAAGGCTTGACCGGGCGTCACGCGAGAGTAGCCCCTGTCCGACGCCATATTCGCGCTCGCATCCGACGTCTTAAGTGCGTCATGGAATCGCTTCGTTTTCAGAAAATCGGCGACGTGCCCCAGCCGTCCGACGACTATGCGCTCGTTGCGAACTCGGTCGCGAACGACGGCGCGCTTTTGTTCCTGTCGATCGAGCCGACCGGCATAAGCGCGGTTGCGGAGACAGAGACGCGGGGCATCGGAACATTTCCCAAGGCCAGGATGAAGGACGCGAAACGGTTTCGCTTGGCGATATCAAGACCGGGTGAAGTTCTGCGGACGATCGCGTTGCCGCCGCTCGATGTGACTTTCCCCCGGGTCGACATTTTCCCGAACGGGACGGTTCTCATTGTGGCTCCACGATGCAAGTGGCGGGGCCCTGGGGATTGCGACTTGAACGGCGTGATCTTTGATCCGGAGACCGCCCAAGTGTCGCGCATCCTCCTGGGCGACGGGATCAGCAGCGTGTATGTCGACGCGCTCGGGCGCATTTGGGTCGCATATTTCGATGAAGGCGTTTTCGGAAACTTCGGTTGGGGCAATCCGGGTCCGACGCCGATCGGTGCGGGCGGGCTCGTTTGTTTCTCGGAACGCGGACAGAAAATCTGGGAGTATCCGGGCGACCACGGCATGGCCGACTGCTACGCGCTGAACGTGTCGGGCTCGGAAGCGGCGATGTTTTTCTATACTGATTTCCCCCTGTGCAGAATATCGAGCGACTTCAAGCTGGCGTATTGGAAGACAGGACTGCGTGGCTGCCACCAGTTCGCGATCTCTGAGAGGAAGGTCCTGTTTTCAGGTCAGTACGGTGATCCTTCCGATGTCGCCTATCTTGGAAATCTCGAAGCGCGTGAAGTGTTGAGAACGCGGCGAGTACAGCTGCTGTTGCCCGATGGTTCTGCCGTCCCGGAGGGTCAATTACTCGGACGGGGCAGGCACCTCTATTTCTTCGACGCTCGCAGCGTATATTGCGCAAGCGTGGACTAGCTACTCCGCCGCCTGCGCCGTCTTGCGCTTGGCCTCGATCTGGTTGATTGCGTCGACCACCGCGTCGAAGGTCAAGAGCGTCGAGGCGTGGCGCGCCTTGTAGTCGCGCACCGGCTCGAGCACGGCGATGTCCTTCCACTTCCCGGCCGCCGGTGCGGCGCCGCCTTCCTTGAGCATGCGGCGCACCGCGTCGCGCAGCTCCCGCAGCTCCGAAGCTTTGGCGCCGACCACGTTGCGCGCCATGATAGAGGACGACGCCTGGCCGAGCGCGCAGGCCTTCACCTCGTGGGCGAAGTCGGTCACCGTGTCGCCGTCCATCTTGAGGTCGATGGTGACGGTCGAGCCGCACAGCTTGGAAAGGGCGGTCGCGCTGGCGTCCGGCGCAGGCAGGCGGCCGAGCCGGGGGATGGACCCGGCCAGCTCGAGAATTCGCTGATTATAGACGTCGTTGAGCATGAAACCTGATTAACCGCTGCATGCCGCGGAGTTGATTGCGTCGAGGCGACCAGGGACTATATAGGGTGCGACCGGCGGGCACGAGAAGGCCCTCCGGCGCAGGCCGATCCCCAGCGGATCGGCCATGCATGTTAAGCAATACGGCGTCCAATCGCCCTGCGGTAATGGTCCTGCAGGGGCGGGCGCCCCGGTGACACACCCGGTGTCCGGCACCTGCACATCCAGCAGGGCCGCGGCGCCGGTCGAACGGAGCGACCTTATGGACGCGGTGATCAAGAAGCTGCCCTCGTCGTCGCCTGCGCCGTTCGCGCGGGCTGACCTCTATGCCGCGCCCGAGCCCGTGGTGCCGCGCCCCTCACGCGAGGACGCGGAAGCCGCGGTGCGCACCCTGATCGCGTTTATCGGCGACAATCCGGGACGCGAAGGCCTGCTCGACACGCCGAAGCGCGTCATCTCCGCCTTCGAGGAGCTCTACGCGGGCTATCAGGAAAGCGCGACCGAGGTGCTCGATCGCACGTTCTCGGAGATCGGTACCTACGACGACCTCGTGCTGGTGCGCGATATCCCGTTTCATTCCCATTGCGAGCACCACATGATGCCGTTCACCGGCAAGGCGCACATCGCCTATCTGCCGGTCGAGCGGGTGGTCGGGCTGTCGAAGCTGGCGCGCCTGATCGACGTGTATGCGCGGCGGCTGCAGACGCAGGAGCATCTGACCTCGCAGGTCGCGACGGCGATCGATGACATCCTCAAGCCGCGCGGCGTCGCGGTGATGATGGAGGCCGAGCACACCTGCATGTCGATGCGCGGCGTCACCAAGCCTGGTGCGCTGACCGTCACCACGCAGTTCAGCGGCCTGTTCCGCGACGATCCGGGGGAGCAGACGCGCTTCTTCACGCTGGTCCGCGGCGCCAGCCGTTAAGGCAAGCTCTTCCGAAGCAGCGACGGCCGTTCGGGATCGTGCTTTGATCTCTCTGCGCTGGATGCGTCAGGAGACGTTGTCGTGTCTGACAAACCTTTCAGCTTCGCCCCGCAAGGGGAGCCCGACCAGGTCGAGGAGGGACGCCTGCTGGCGCCCAAATTCGACGCCAACGGTCTGATCACCTGCGTGGTGACCGACGCATGGACCGGCGAGGTCCTGATGGTCGCGCACATGAATTCGGAAGCTTTGGCCCGCACCATCGAGACGGCGGAGGCCTGGTACTACAGCCGCTCGCGTCAGGCCCTGTGGCGCAAGGGCGAGCAATCCGGCCGCACCCAGCGGGTGGTCGAGATGCGGATCGACTGCGACCAGGACGCGGTGGTGATGCGGGTCGAGCAGGCCGAGCCGGGCGTCTGCCACACCGGGCGCCGGAGCTGCTTCTATCGCGTGGTGCCGCTCAAGCAGAAGCTGACGCGGGCGTTTCTCATGGAGTTCAAGGACGCGGACAAGCTGTTCGACCCGGACAAGGTCTATGCGGCACCGGACAAGCCGTCTGAATCCTGAGTTTTCCCAATTTAAACAAAGAGCGGGGCAGGGTTTTGGCGAAATCGGTTTTCCGCGGCCGGTTTCCGGGATAGGGTCGCCCCGGGGCGTTCTTCCAAACGTGATCGGTACCCAGTGGGCGACATCCAGCGGCGGCGTTTCTGCCTCGTGCTCGTCAAACCGTCGCATTACGACGACGACGGCTACGTCATCCAGTGGTTCCGCTCGGCTATTCCGTCGAACTCGCTGGCAGCCCTCTATGGCCTCGCCAATCAGTGCGCCGAGCAGCGTGTGCTGGGCGATGACGTCGACATCGACATCCACGCCATCGACGAGACCAATTCGCGCGTCCGTACCGACCGTATCGCATCGATGATCGAGGCGGCCGGCGCCGGTATGGTGTTCCTGGTCGGCGTGCAGTCGAACCAGTTTCCGCGCGCGCTCGACATCGCACGGCCGCTGCGGGCACGCGGAATCATGGTCGCCGTCGGCGGCTTCCACGTCTCCGGCACCATCGCCATGCTACCGGTGCGCGATCCGGACGTGTTGCGCGCCGAGGCGATGGGGCTTTCGCTGTTCGCCGGCGAGGCCGAGAACCGGCTGGAAGACGTGCTATGCGACGCGTTCGCCGGCCGGCTCAAGCCGCTCTACAATTTCATGGACGACTTGCCGGGCATCGAGAACGCGCCGCCGCCGCTCCTGCCGGCGATGCGCGTCAAGCGCACGGCGGGCGCCGTGACGAGCTTCGATGCCGGGCGGGGCTGTCCCTACCAGTGCTCGTTCTGCACCATCATCAACGTGCAGGGGAGGAAGTCGCGCCGCCGCTCGCCTGAGGACATCGAGCACATCGTGCGCGCCAACGTCGCGCAGGGCCTGTTCCGCTTCTTCATCACCGACGACAATTTCGCCCGCAACAAGGACTGGGAGGCGATCGTCGACCGCCTGATCGCTCTGCGCGCGGAGCCGGGCTTCGAACGGATCGGCTTCATCATCCAGGTCGACACGCTCTGCCACAAGATCCCGAACTTCGTCGCCAAGTGCGCGCGCGCCGGGGTCAAGCGCGTGTTCATCGGGCTCGAGAACATCAACCCATCGAGCCTGCTCGGCGCCAAGAAGCGGCAGAACAAGATCACCGAGTACCGCAAGATGCTGCTCGCCTGGAAGGATGCGGGCGTCATTACCTATGCCGGCTACATCCTCGGTTTCCCGAACGACACGATCGAATCCATCATTCACGACATCGAGTTGATCAAGCGCGAGCTGCCGATCGATCTGCTCGAGTTCTTCTATCTCACGCCGCTGCCCGGCTCGGAGGACCACCTCAAGCTGTTCAAGTCCGGGGTCGCCATGGACCCCGACATGAACAAGTACGACCTCAACCACGCGACCACCGCGCATCCGAAGATGTCGAAGGCCGAGTGGGAGCGCGCCTATTGGCTCGCGTGGCAGACCTACTATTCGCCCGACCACGTCGAGACGATCTTGCGGCGCGCGGCGGCGAAGCGGATCAGCGCGGGCAACGTGCTGTTCCTGATCACGTGGTTCAAGGGCTGCATCGACATCGAGAAGGTGCATCCGCTCGAGAACGGCTTCTTCAGGATGAAATTCCGCCGCGACCGCCGCTCGGGCCTGAAGCTCGAGCCGGCGTGGCTGTTCTATCCGAAATACGCGTTGGAGACGGTCACCAAGCAGGTGCAGTGGGTCTCGCTCTATCTGCGGCTGCGCTCGCGCTACCTCAAGATCAAGCATGACGAGAACCGTCACGCCTATATGGATCTCGCGCTCTCGCCGGTCACCGAGGAGGAGGAGAGTCGCGAGCTGTTCCAGTCGGGCGAGGCCAAGGCTTTCCTCGATCGCCAGCAGCAGGTCGAGCGTGCCAAGCGCGGCGAGCACGCGCATGCCGAGCCGTTGACCGCGGCGGAGTAGGGCAGACGCGGTCTTGTTTCCCAAATCCGAATGACTTGTGGCGATGATGAAGCGTGTGTCTGAAAGACGACACAAAGTTCCCGTTTGCGGCAATTCGGCAACATTCACGGAAAAAGTACGGAATAACCCTAACCAGATGTGGCGCGGCCGCACCAGTAGGCCTAGCGTTGATTCGGCTCCTGGCTTCAAGGGCATCAGACTAACGGGATGCTGATGTTTCCTCGAAAGTCGGCCGCGGCACGGTGAAAGAGGATTGCCTCCACCTGCCCCCCGACTGTGACACGCTGCCGGAAGCCCTCCCCGCTGCAGGTTCGGACCGCTGGTCCTGACTTTTAAGACCACGTGAATCGAACCGCTGTTGACGCACCCACCGGTGCGAATGCGCTCGCGACAAGAACCTCAACACGGCGAAAGCGTCCTGCGAAGGACCGTTTTCGTTCACGGCGACGTATTGGAGGAAATACATGCGCAATAAGCTGACGATGTTTGCGGCGACCGCTGTGTTGTCGCTCGGCCTGAGTACCTCGCTGCTTGCCGGCTCGGTGACACAGCCGGGCGAAACGGTCGGGCTCGCGGCCGGCGCGCCGCTTCCGCCGGGATTCTATTTCGTGAACACGGCGGACTGGGGTTGCCGAGACACCTCGCCAGAGCAGACCTGCGTCGGCGTCACGATCCCGGTCGGCGCCTGGTCGACCCCGTGGACGATATTCGGCGGCAGACTGCATTTCCTGGTGGCCACTCCCGCCGTCGAGGTGGGCGTTCACAACACCACGCATCTGAGCGGCATCTACAATCCCCTGGTCGCGGCGCAACTGGCGTGGCAGCTCGGCAATACAGGATGGAATTTCAGCTATCTCATCGGCGCCTATTTCGACGTCCACAGCGAGGTGGCGTGGAGCTCGACCTCGCTCAATCAGCGTTTCGCCTTGAGCTACACCGCCAATAACTGGAACCTGACGGCGAATCTCATTTGGGGGATTCAGTTCGACAGCGTGACCGACCGCCCGCAACTGTCGCCGTGTCCGATTCCGTTCGGGCTGAGCGGCTGCAATCCGGACTTCGTCAACCTCGACCTCACCGCCGCCAAGAAGTTCGGGCAGTGGCAGATCGGCGCCGTCGGGTTCGGCTCGTGGGACGTCAGCTCGCCGGTCGCCGGCTACGCCAAGCAGAGCCAATTCGCGCTCGGTGGCCTGATCGGCTACGACTTCGGCAAGGTCATCGTGCAGGCCTATGCCACGACCGACGTCGCCGAGAGCAATTACGGCGGCCACGATACCCGCGGCTGGATGCGCCTGATCTTCCTGCTCGGCGACCCGTTCGCGCAGCCGGCGGCCGCCGCGCCGATTGTCCGGAAATACTAGCGCTTACGTTGCCTCCGACTGGAGCATGCTCGTCGCGAGCCGAGCATGCTCCCCTTTATGGGGGCGTCTTCCGTCAGCCGGCATTCGCCAGCAGCTGCTTCGCGCGCACGAGGTGAGGGCGGTCGTACATCACTCCGTCGAGGCCGACCACGCCGGCGCCCGGCGCCGCCGCGAAGGCGTCGACGATCGCCCGCGCCTTGGCGATGGCCGCGGCGGTCGGCGTGAAGACCTCGTTGATGATCGGTACCTGTGCCGGGTGGATCGCCAGCTTGCCGGTGAAGCCGTCGCGGCGGGCCTCCTCGGTCTCGCGACGCAGCCCGTCAACATTGCGGAAATCGATGTAGACCGTGTCGATCGCCTGCACCTCGGCTGAGGCGGCGGCGGCGATGCACAACGAGCGGGCGAGGCGATAGGGATCGAGCCAGTTGCCCGCGGCGTCGCGGTTCGCCTCCGCGCCGAGTTCGGCGGAGAGGTCCTCCGCGCCCCAGGTGAGCCCGGTCAGCCGCGCGCTCGCGCCGCGGAACGAGCCGCACAGGAACAGCGCCGCCGCAGTCTCGGTCGCCAGCGCGACGATCTTCACGTGCCCTTCGGCGAGCCCCGAGGTCGCCTCGCGCACGGCGAGCTTGGCGTCGGTGTGGATCACCGAGGCGCCGCCCTCGGCCTTGGGCAGCATGACGGCATCGGGAGCCACCGGCACCACCGCGTCGAGATCGTCGTCGGTCAGCCCGGTCTGCAGGCCGTTGATGCGCACCAGGATGCGTGGGCGGTTCGCGCTCTTGACCGCGTCCTTGAGGAAATCGGCCGCGCTCCGGCGCGCCGCCGCCTTGCCGCTCGGCGCGATCGAATCCTCGAGGTCGATGATCACTGCATCGGCGCCGCTGGTCATTGCCTTGTCGAGCTTCTTGACGCTGTCGGCCGGTACGAACAGGAGCGACTTCATGTGAGTGGAGCCTATTGCTGGAGCATGATCTGTTCCGACCTGCCTTCGCCCGCCGAAGCATCAAACCACACGGTAGGTCTTGCCAAGGGCTTCGCGCAGGCGGGAAACCGGAAGCCACTTTTCGGGATCATGCTCTATGCCGTCGGCCGCATGCGCATGAACGCCTGGCGGCGGCACTCGGCCACCAGCTTGCCGTCCTGGTTGTAGGCCTTGTGATGCAGCTCGACGATGCCGGCGCCGGGCCGCGACTTCGACTCGCGCTTGCCGAGGATCTCCGTCGTGCAGTGCACCGTGTCGCCCTCGAACAGCGGGTGGGGGAATTTCACCTCGTGCATGCCGAGATTGGCGATGGTGGTGCCGTTGGTCAGGTCGGACACCGAGATGCCGATCATCAGGCCGAGCGTGAACAGGGAGTTCATCAGCGGCTGGCCCCACTCGGTCTCCTGCTCGCAGAAGTGCCGGTCGATGTGCAGCGGCTGCGGATTGAGGGTCATGTTGGAGAACAACATGTTGTCCATCTGCGTCACGGTGCGCGTGTACCGGTGCTCGAAGATCTCGCCGACCACGAAATCCTCGTAGTAGAGCCCGCCGCGCTTGTGGCGGGTCACGGTGGTCTCGGTCATCTCACGCCTCCTTCGTTGTTAGGAGTTTGTTTACCATACCGTTCCATGATGCGAAGTGGCGCGGAGGCCAGCCGGGGGGCGGCACGCCTTGCGCCAAAGGCGAGATATGGCGGTCGACGCGACAGGTACCCAGGCGGCTGGATCTGTGGGATCTAGCGTGACCGGCGCCATCTACAAGGCGTCGAGCCGGACCGGCGTCAGCTTCCAATACATGCTCGCGACCGCCCAGGTCGAATCACGGCTCAACCCCAATGCGGCGGCGCGGACCTCCTCGGCGCGCGGCCTCTACCAGTTCATCGACCAGACCTGGCTCGCAACGATGAAAACCGCAGGCGACAGCCTCGGCTATGGTCGTTATGCCGACGCGATCACCAGGCTGCCGTCGGGCAACTATGTGGTCAATGATCCGGCGGTGCGCGACGACATCATGAAGCTGCGCAACGACCCGGCTGCCAACGCGGCCATGGCCGGCGCTTTCACCCAACAGAACGCCGAGCGCCTGCACGACAAGCTCGGCCGCACCGCGACCGACGGCGAGCTTTACATCGCGCATTTTCTCGGTGCCGGCGGCGCCGGCCGGCTGATCTCGCAGGCGGAGCAGAGCCCGAACGCCATCGCCGCCGATGCTTTCCCGGGCGCCGCGCGCGCCAACCGCTCGGTCTTCTACGACAAGCAGGGCAATGCCCGAACGGTGGCGCAGGTCTACGATCAGCTGGTCGGCCGCTACGATACGGCGCGCGTGCAATCGATCAATACCCTGAACACCATGATGGCCGACCACGCCGGCGTGCCGTCGACCATTGCTCCGTCGACTGTTGCTCCGCCGGCGAAGGTGGCTCCGGTCACCCGTACGCCGATCGAAAGCCTGCCGGTCGTCCCGGATGCGCCGGCCATCGGCGCCGTCGCGCAGGCGGACGCGCCGATGCGCACGGCCAACGCCGCGGAGCCGATGTTCCACTCGATGTTCCGGCCCGAGGATCGCGCGGGCGGCGTGTCGCAGCTGGTGCGCGATCTCTGGACCACGCGCCCGCAGGTGGCGGCCGCATTGACCGGCATGGCCGTCGCGCCCGCGTCGGGCTCGGACGGCAGCGCCGGTACCGGCCTCGATCTGTTCAAGGATCAGTCGCGCTTCGTGCCGGGCCCTTACGATCGACGCACCTGAAGCCGCGTCGCGGCTTCACGCAACGACATCTCGCGTTTTTCTTTGGCGCATGTCCTGATCGGACCTGCCTTCGCCCGCCGAAGCATCGGCCCACATGACAAGCCTTGCCACAGGCTTCGCGCAGGCGGGAAACCGGCGTCCATTTTTCCGGGATAAGCGCGTTAACAAATCAGCAAGCTTTCCAAAGATTTATGGTGAAGCTTTTATTAAGAAGCGCCGTTTAAATTGATCATGTGCGGCGGTTATGCACCGCCATCCGGTAGTCGCGTCATAGAGCACATGATCGTCCGTCAGTTCCTCCACTGGGTCAGAACGGCACAGGCCGGCGAGCGGGCCGAAGCCACTCACGCGCTCGCCCGCGCTTTCCTCGTTTCCGATCTCTCGAGCGATGATCGCGCGGCGGCCGAGGGCGCCATGATCATGCTGCTCGATGATCCGTCGCCGCTGGTGCGGTACGCGCTGGCGGATGTGCTCGCGTCGAGCCCCGACGCGCCGCCCGCCGTCATCTACGCGCTCGCCAACGACCAGTCGGAGATCGCGGTCCGCGTGTTGAAGCATTCGCCGCTGTTCATCGACGCCGATCTGGTCGATCTCGTCGCGGTGGGCGAGGGCGCGACGCAGGCGGCGATCGCCGCACGCAACCCCTTGCCGCGCGCGGTCAGCGCCGCCATCGCCGAGGTCGGCACGGCGGAAGCCTGCCTGATCCTGGTCGAGAACGCCGGCGCCGACATCGCGCCGTTCTCACTCGAACGCATCGTCGAGCGGTTCGGACATCTCGCCGCCATGCGCGAGGCCTTGCTCGAGCGCGAGGACCTGCCGGCCTCGGCGCGTCACGTGCTGGTCAGCAAGTTGTCGGCCATGCTCGCCGAGTTCGTGTCGGCGCGGCAGTGGCTCGATCCCGAGCGCGCGCAACGTATTGCCAAGGACGCCTGCGAGAAAGCGGTGGTCGTGCTCGCGGCCGCGGCCGGCCGTGACGACCTCGGCGCGCTGGTGCGCCATCTCCGCGAGACCGGCCAGCTCAATGCGGGTCTGATCCTGCGCGCGCTGCTCTCCGGCAATACCGGGCTGTTCGAGGCGTCGCTTGCCGATCTGGCCGGCCTGCCGGTCGTGCGCGTCACCTCGATCCTGTACGACGCCGGGGCGCCGTTCCGCGCGCTCTACGACAAGGCCGGTCTGCCGGCTTCGACCTGGCCGGCGTTCCGCGAGGCGGTCGAGGCGCTGCGCGAGGCGGCGCATCTCGACGAGCCGGGCGGCGCGAGCCGGCTCAAGCGGCGCATGATCGAGCGCGTGCTGACGCGCACGGGCGACGCCACGCTCGGCGACGTCGAGCCGTTCATGACCTTGCTACGGCGCTTTGCGACCGAAGCGGCGCGCGAGGAAGCGCGGCGCTATTGCGAGGAGCTGGTGGCCGACGACGCGGTGTCGTTCGCAACGGAAGACCGCGTCGCGGCGTGACCTCTACGCCTGCGTCATGTGCGCTCGCTCAAATTGACTCGCGCCCTCGCGGTCTCGCTGGCGAGGCGAGAGCCTGCCGAGTGCGTCGTGAATCGCGCCCGAAGGCGCCTTGTCCGTTTTGAGCGGCCTGTCAGTCTGACCTTACGTGGCGGCATTTCGACAGCTGAGCCCGGCGATTCAAATTTTGCGTGTATGCGCGGTCATCGCGCGCACAGGCTGTTCGAACGGACCTGGATTGGGTAGCCTTCCCCGCGAGGGGTGAGGCTGATGAGAAAACGCAAGGCATCGGCGCGCAAGCCGACGCGGCGACGAGACGCCACGCGGACGCCGTCGCAGCGGACGCCGCGGAGCACGCAACGCGCGGCCGGCCTCCGCAAGCAGAACGCCACGCTCGAGCGCGAGCTGTCGGACGCGCTGGAATATCAGGCCGCCACCAGCACCATCCTCGGCGCGATCGCCGCATCACCGGGCGAGATCGAGCCAGTGCTGAGAACCATCGCGGAAAGCGCGTGCCGTCTCTGCCAGGCTCACGATGCGGTGATCTTCCTGCGCGCCGGCGACCAGCTTTGCCTATCGGCCCATCACGGGCCGATTCCGATGGACTTCGGCGCGGGGCCCATCGGGCGCGGCTGGGTGAACGGGCGCGCTTTCCTCGACCGCAGGCCGGTGCACGTGCACGACCTGCAGGCCGCGACCGACGAGTTTCCCGATGGCAGCGAGATGGCGCGCCGCACGAGCAACCGGACTGTTCTCGGCGTCCCCTTGTTGAGAAAGAACGAGGCGATCGGTGCCATTTCGATCCGCCGGACCGAGGTGCGGCCGTTCACCGACAGGCAGATCGAGCTGGTCTCCAGCTTCGCCGACCAGGCGGTGATCGCGATCGAGAATGCGCGGCTGCTGACCGAGCTGCGACAGCGCACCGACGAGCTGTCCGAGTCGCTCGAGCAGCAGACCGCGACGTCCGAGGTGCTGCGCGTCATCAGCAGCTCGCCGACGAACATCCAGCCCGTCCTCGACGCGATCCTCCGGACCGCGGGGCGTCTGTGCGAGTCGGAATACGCTATTTTTTTTAAGGTACAGGACGGTCATTGCCACGTGGTCGCGTCCAACAACGCGGGGGCGGATTACGTCAAATACCTCGAGGAGCACCCGATTCCTGTCATCCGCGGGTCGCTCGTCGGACGTGCCGCGCTCGAGCGGCGCACCGTGCACATCCCGGACTGCCTGGCCGATCCGGAATACGTCATGCAGGACTACGCGCGGGTGGGACGGCATCGTTCCATGATCGGCGTCCCGCTGCTGCGCGACGGCGTGCCGATCGGCGTGATCGGCCTGCTGCGCACCGCGGTCAAGCCTTACACGGAGAAACAGATCGAGCTGGTCACCACGTTCGCCGACCAGGCGGTGATCGCGATCGCGAACGTGCGGCTGTTCGACGAGGTGCAGGCGCGCACGCGCGAACTATCGGACGCGCTCGAGCAGCAGACGGCGACGTCGGACGTGCTGAGCGTCATCTCGCGCTCGCCCGGCGAGCTGGAGCCGGTGTTTGCGGCCATGCTCGACAACGCGGTGCGGCTCTGCGACGCAAAGCTCGGCAACCTGTGGCTCCGCGAGGGAGACCGCTTCCGCATTGCGGCGCAGCGCGGCGCGCCGCCCGCTTACGCGGAGTACATACAGCGCGAGCAGGTTGTCGACGCTGTCCCGGGGACGGCGATCGGCCGTGTCGCCGCGACACGTGAGGTGATCCAGATCGCCGACGCCAGACTGGAGGATGCCTACGCCAAGCCCGGCTGGATGCATCGCGGCACTATCGAGCTTGCCGGCGCGCGCACTATCATCGGCGTGCCGATGCTCAAGGATGACGAGCTGATCGGGGTGATCATTATTTTCCGGCAGGAAGTGCGCCCATTCACCGACAAACAGATCGAACTGGTGCAGAACTTTGCTGCCCAGGCAGTGATCGCCATCGAGAACACGCGACTCCTCAACGAGCTGCGGCAGTCGCTCCAGCAGCAGACCGCGACCGCCGACGTGCTCAAGGTCATCAGCCGCTCGACCTTCGACCTGCAGTCGGTGCTCGACACCCTGACCGAGTCGGCGACCCGACTGTGCGCCGTCGACCAGGGCGTGATCTTCCTGCGCGACGGCGACGTGCTGCGGCTGCGCGCCAGCTTCGGCTTTCCTCCCGATGCCGTGGAATACGCGCTCGCCCACCCGATGCTGCCGAACCGGGGCAGCGCGACGGGCCGCGTCGCGCTGGAAGGCAGGCCCGTGCATATCCACGATGTACTCGCCGATCCCGAATATAGCGTCGCCGATTATCAGCGAACATTCGGCTATCGTACTGTCCTCAGCGTTCCGCTGCTGCGCGAAGGCACCACCATCGGCGTGTTCGCGCTCACCCGCGACGTGGTCCGACCGTTCACCGACAAGCAGATCGAGCTCGCCACGACCTTCGCCGACCAGGCCGTGATCGCGATCGAGAACGCGCGGCTGTTCGACGAGGTGCAGGCGCGCACGCGCGAGCTCTCCGAGTCGCTGCAGCAGCAGACCGCGACGGCCGACGTGCTCAAGGTGATCAGCCGCTCGACCTTCGACCTGCAATCCGTGCTCGACACGCTGACCGAGTCAGCGGCGACGCTGTGCGAGGCCGACATGGCGGCGATCACGCGCGATGTCGGCACTGGCTTTCGCCATGTCACCAATTACGGCTTTCCGCCGGACTGGGTGGAGTACAACCGCGCCGTCGCGCCGATGCAGCCGGGGCGCGGCAGCGTGGTCGGGCGGGCGCTCGAGGAGGCACGGATAGTACAGGTCGCCGACGTCCTGGCCGACCCGGAATACACGTACCAGGCCCCGGCGCTGAAGGCCGGATATCGCACCTTCGTCGGCGTGCCAATGCTGCGCGAGGGCAAGCCGATCGGCGTGCTAACCATGGGACGCAAGACCGTCGCGCCGTTCACGGCCCAGCAGATCGAGCTCGTCACCACGTTCGCCGACCAGGCGGTGATCGCGATCGAAAACGTGCGGCTGTTCGAGGAGGCGCAGGCGCGCACGCGCGAGCTATCGGACGCGCTCGAGCAGCAGACGGCGACGTCGGAGGTGCTGAGCGTCATCTCGCGCTCGCCAGGCGAGCTGGAGCCGGTATTCACGGCCTTGCTCGACAACGCCGTCCGCATCTGCGCCGCCAAATTCGGAACGCTCAACCTGTACGACGGCGATGTGTTCCGGAATGTCGCGGTTCACAATCCGCCGTCCGGCGAAGCCGAGGCGCGCCTTCGCGAACCCTTCCGCCCGCACCCGGAATCCGGTCTCGCCCGGCTCGCGCGGACCCGGCAGGCCATCCACATCCACGATATGCGCACGACGCCGCCGTATCTCGCACGCGACCCCGCCGTCGTCGCCATCACTGACTTTGCCGGCGCGCGCAGCATCATCGTCGTGCCGATGCTGAAGGAGGACGCGCTGGTTGGCGCGATCACGATTTTCCGCCAGCATGTCGAGCCGTTCTCGGACAAGCAGATCGAGCTGGTTGCGAATTTCGCCAGCCAGGCCGTGATCGCCATCGAGAACACGCGGCTGCTCAGGGAGCTGCGCCAGCGCACCGATGATCTGTCCGAATCCCTCCAGCAGCAGACCGCCACCGCCGAGGTGCTGAAAGTCATCAGCCGATCGACGTTCGATCTGCAAACGGTGCTCGACACCTTGGTCAGGTCGGCGGCCCCGCTGTGCGAGGCGGATATCGCGAACATCTGGCGGCCACAGGGGGGCGTCTACAAGCTGACGGCCTCGTATACGCCCTCGCTTGGGCAGGAAGAAAGGGACTATCTGGCGAGCGTTGCGATCGAGCCCGGGCGAGGGACCTGTGTCGGCCGCACGTTGCTCGAGCGCAGAACCATTCACATCCATGACACGCACGCAGATCCTGAGTACTCGCTCGAGCTGGCGAAACTTCGAGGATATGGCACCCAGCTCGGCGTGCCGCTGCTCCGGGAGGGAATCCCGATCGGCGTGATCGTGCTGATCCGGACCGAGGTGCGGCCGTTCACCGACAAGCAGATCGAGCTGTTGAGCACCTTCGCCGACCAGGCGGTGATTGCCATCGAGAACGTGCGCCTGTTCGAAGAGGTGCAGGCGCGCACCGAGGACCTCGCGGAATCCCTCCAACAGCAGACCGCGACCGCTGAGGTGCTGAAGGTGATCAGCCGCTCGACCTTCGACCTGCATACGGTGCTGCAGACGCTGGTCGAGGCCGCGGCGCGGCTGTGCGAGGCCGATCAGGGCACCATCGCGCGCGAGCAGGACGGCGTATTCGTGCGCGCGGCGACCTACGGCTTCTCCGCGGAGTTCACCGAGTACGTGCGAAGCGTGCCGGTCGAGCCGGACCGCGGCTCGGCGACCGGCCGCGCGCTGCTGGAGGGCCGCACCATCCACATCCCTGACATCGAGGCGGACCTGGACTACACCTTCGTTGAGGCCAAGAAGCTCGGCGGCTTCCGCACCATCCTGGCGGTGCCGATGCTGCGGGAGGGCGCGTCGATCGGCGTCCTCGCCCTGACGCGCCTCGAGGTGCGGCCGTTCACCGACAAGCAGCTCGAGCTGGTGGCGACCTTCGCCGACCAGGCGGCGATCGCGATCGAGAACGTCCGGCTGTTCGAGAGCGTCGAGGAACGCACCCGCGAGCTCGGCAAATCGCTCGAGGACCTGCGCACCGCCCAGGACCGATTGGTGCAAACCGAGAAGCTCGCCTCGCTCGGCCAGCTGACCGCCGGCATCGCCCACGAGATCAAGAACCCGCTCAACTTCGTCAACAATTTCGCATCGCTCTCGACCGAGCTGATCGACGAGCTGAACGAGGCGCTGACGAAAGCAAAATTCGAGGAGAAGGCCGCCGCCGAGGTCGCCGAGATCGCCGACATGCTGCGCGGCAACCTCAAGAAGGTGGTGCAGCACGGCAAGCGCGCAGATTCGATCGTCAAGAACATGCTGCTGCATTCGCGTCAGGGCTCGGGCGAGCACCGGCCGGTCGACATCAATGCGCTGGTCGAGGAGGCGCTGAACCTCGCCTATCACGGCGCGCGGGCGGAGAAGTCCGGCTTCAACATCACGCTGGAGCGATCGTTTGATCCGGCCGCCGGCGAGGTCGACCTGTTCCCGCAGGAGATCACGCGGGTGCTGCTCAACCTGATGTCGAACGGCTTCTACGCGGCGACGAAGCGCAAGGCGCAGAGCGACGGCGGCTACGAGCCGACGCTCGCGGCCGCGACCAGGGACCTCGGCGACCGCGTCGAGATCAGGATCCGCGACAACGGCACCGGCATCCCGCCTGAGGTGAAGGAGCGCATGTTCAATCCGTTCTTCACCACCAAGCCGGCCGGCGAGGGCACCGGCCTCGGCCTGTCGATCAGCCACGACATCATTGTGAAACAGCATGCCGGCACGATCGAGGTCGAGACCGAGCCCGGCCGCTTCACAGAGTTCCGCATCGTGCTGCCGCGCAAGGCGGCCGCGCTCGCGGCGGCCAGGACAATCCCTGACACAGGAGCGCCGGCGTGAACCTGCTCATTCTCGTGGTGGACGACGAGCCCGACATCGAAATGCTTTTCCGCCAGCAGTTCCGCCGCGAGTTGCGCGGCGGCCGCTTCACCATGGAGTTTGCGCAGTCGGCGCCGGCGGCGCTCGACTGCATCGCCGCTGCGAACCGCGCCTCGCTGATCCTGATCCTCTCCGACATCAACATGCCGGGCATGAGCGGGCTCGAACTGCTGCCGAAGGCGAGGGCGGCGCGGCCCGACGTGCCTGTGATCATGATCACCGCCTACGGCGATGCCGACACCAAGCGCCGGGCGCTCGAAGGCGGCGCCGAGGCGCTGCTCACCAAGCCGATCGATTTCGTCGCGCTGCGCAGCGAGATCGAGCAGCGAGTCGAACGGATCACATGACCGCACGCATCCTGGTGGTCGACGACGAGCCGGATCTCGAGGCCCTGGTCCTGCAGAAATTCCGTCATCGCATCAAGGACGGCGCGGTAAGCTTTGTATTCGCGCGCGACGGCGTCGAGGCGCTCGCCATCCTCGAAGCCAACGGCGACATCGAGCTGGTGGTGACCGATATCAACATGCCGCGCATGGACGGACTGTCGCTGCTCGCCAAGCTGCAGGAGAACGAGGGCCGGATCTCGACCATCATCGTGTCGGCCTATGGCGACATGAGCAACATCCGCACCGCCATGAACCGCGGCGCGTTCGACTTCGTCACTAAGCCGATCGACTTCGCCGATCTTGAGACGACGATCGCCAAGACGCTCAAGAACATCGAGTTGCTGCGCGACGCGCGCGAGCGCCAGGCGAGCGCCGAGCGGGCATTCGCGTCACTGTCGCGCTACTTCTCGCCGAATCTCGCCCGCCAGCTCGCCGGCGGAGCTGAAACGGTCGACCTCGGCGGCCAGCGCCGCGAGATCACGACGCTGTTCACCGACATCGCCGGCTTCACCGCGCTCGCCGAGACACTCGAGCCGGAGGTGCTGGGCCCGGTGCTGAACGACTACCTGGTGGGCATGACCGAGGTCGTGTTCGGCCATGACGGCACAGTGGCGAAGATCGTCGGCGACGCGCTGCACGTCCTGTTCGGTGCGCCGGGCGAGCAGCCGGACCATGCGGCGCGCGCGGTCGGCTGCGCGCTCGATCTCGACGACTGGGCGCAGGCGTTCCGGCAGCAGTGTGCAACGAAGGGCGTCGCCCTTGGCGTGACGCGGATCGGCGTCCATGCCGGCCCGGCTATCGTCGGCAATTTCGGCGGCGGGCGTTTTTTCGACTACACGGCCTATGGCGACACGATCAACGTCGCGTCACGGCTCGAAGCCGCCAACAAGCAGCTCGGAACGCGCATCTGCGTGAGCGAAAGCGTCGCCAAGCGGGCAGGGGACTTCCACGGCCGGCCGATCGGCGACCTGATCCTGCGCGGCCGGATCGAGGCGTTGCGCGCGTTCGAGCCGGTGCTCCCGGGCCGTTACGACGATCCGGCGGTGAAGAGCTATCTCGATGCCTTCGCCAAGCTCGAGGCCAACGATCCGGGCGCGATGGCGGCCTTCGCCGCCCATGTCGGCCGCGTTCCGGAGGATGCGCTGGCGAGCTTCCACCTCAGGCGCCTGCTCAACGGAGCGACCGGCGCGCGCATGGCGATGGACTGATCCGTCGCAACATGTCCTTGCGGCCGGCCCTTCTACCGCTCGTCGCGTGCGCGCAGCAGGCGCTCCTCTGAATGGTGGATTGTGACCGGCTGGATGTTAGGAAACGCGGGTCCGTCGAAATCGTCACGAAAAAGTGCTAGTTGCCGCCGTCGGTCGGCGCGAGCGGCGGGCTCAAGATGCCTTCCAGCTCGTGCAGCCGGTCCTTGTTCTCGGTGCGCAGGAAATCGTCGGTCACGACACGCAGCTCGGTCGAGAGCCTGGTCGCGACCTTCTCCGAATCCGGCGCGGCGTGCTCGCGGATGATCGCCTTGACGGCGTCGACATGCTGGTCGACCAGTTGCATCGGGATGCGTTTCATGTCGAGCGTGTGCTCGATCAGCCGGCACAGGCTCTCGGCAACGTTGGCCACCGCCGGGTAACCGAACGTCGCCGCTTCGCCCTTGATGTCGTGGGCGGCGTGGAACAGGTTTTCGCGCGTCTTCGCCGTGAAGCCCGTCGTGCGCAGGTTGCGGCGCGCCTCGTCGAGGCGCTCGCATTCGGTGTCCATCCAGGTGGAGAACTCGCTCGACAGCTCTGCCAGCGCCGCCTCGGCGCGCGCGACCGGATCGTCGTCGGTCGGGCCGGCTTTCTTCGCCAGGTGGCGGAGGTCCTTGGACGGCACGATCACTTCGTAATCGGCATAAGTCGTGACGGTTGGCTTCTCGCTTTTCTTGCCAGCCATGACGCGCTCCTCAGTCGGTAAGTTTAGCCTTGTCGAGCAGCGGCTGCTGGCGGATCATGTCCGCCTTGCCACCCTTGCGCCGCTCGGGGCCGACATAGTTGGGGTTGGTGTTGCGCCGCCGGTCTGGACCGAAATAGTTCTTGGTCTTGATGAAGGAGCGCGGATTGACGACCACGTTGAGAACGCGCTGATAGAGCGCCTTCGCCGAAATCGGCTTGGCCAGGAACTCGGTGACGCCGGCGTCGCGGGCGGCGACGACGCGCTTCTTTTCCGAGTGGCCGGTCAGCATGATGATCGGCACGTAGGGGTTCGAATTGGCGCCCGGCTGGCGGATCATCTGGGTGAGCTCGAGCCCGTCGAAGATCGGCATCGCCCAGTCCGTCAGCACGATGTCGGGACTGTAGTGGGTGAAGGCCTCGAGGCCGGCCGCGCCGTCTTCCGCTTCATAGACTTCGCGGCCGCCGAACCCGTGCAGCAGCGTGCGCACGATGCGCCGCATGTGCGCGTTGTCGTCGATCACGAGGAAGCGCAGCCGGTTGAAGTCGATGCGGACCATGGCGAGCCAAACGCTGCGCGGCCCGAACGGGCCGACGCGCGAGAAGGGTAAGGCGGGCGCATTAAGGAATGGTTTAGAATACGTATCCTTCGGTACCCGGGGCGGGCAGGGGGCGGCAATCAACGATGGGCAAGGCGTTCCGTTTCTACGAGGTCGGTGGACCGGAGGTTCTCAAGCTCGAGGATGTGACCTTCGGCGACCCGCCGGCCGGTCATGTGCGCATGCGCAATACGGCGGTCGCGGTCAATTACCGCGACGTGCTGGTCCGGCGCGGCATCCACGCCACGGTCAAGGCCTTGCCCTCGGGGATCGGGCTCGAGAGCGCGGGCGTGGTCGAGGCGGTCGGGCAGGATGTCGCGGGCTTCGCGGTCGGTGACCGCGTCGCCTATGCCGGCGGGCCGGACGGCTCCTATGCGGAGAGCCGCATCGTGCCGGCGGCGCGTCTCCTGGCGCTGCCGGACGGGATCGACGAACGCACTGCGGCCGCCATGATGATCCGCGGCATGACCGCACGTGCGCTGCTGCGCGAGGCCTACAAGGTGCAGCCGGGCGACACCATCCTGATCCATGCCGCTGCGGGCGGCGTCGGGCTGATCATGTGCCAGTGGGCGAAGCACCTCGGCGCGACGGTGATCGGCACCGTGAGCAGCGACGACAAGGCGACGGTCGCGCGCGCCCATGGCTGCGATCATGTCATCGTCTACAGCCGCGAGGATTTTGCCGCGCGCGTGCGTGAGATCACCGGCGGCGAGGGCCTGCCGGTGGTCTATGACTCGGTCGGGAAGGCGACGTTCGAGGGCTCGCTCAAATGCCTGCGCCGGCGCGGCGTGATGGCGTCGTTCGGCGAGGCGTCGGGCGATCCGGACCCGATGCCGCCGCGCCGGCTCGGCCAGCTCGGCTCGATCTATCTCACCCATCCGAGCGTCTCGAACTTCACCGCGACACGGGCGGAGCTGGTCGAGACCGCGAACGACCTGTTCGCCATGGTGACGAGCGGCAAGCTGCGCATCACCATCACCAGGACCTATCCGCTGCGCGAGGCGCCGCAAGCACACGCCGACATCGAGAGCCGCAACACCACCGGGTCGATCGTGCTCATTCCCTGAGGCGTTTCCTGTATAGTACAGGCAACTAAGAGAAAGCCGACGGGAGGAATTTCACATGCGCACGCTGCGCGTCCTGTGTCTGGTCGCCGCTACCGTCGTGCCATTGGGCGGCGTCATGGCGGACAGCTGGCCGTCGCGGCCGATCCGCGCCATCGTGCCATTCAGCGCCGGCAGCGCGAGTGACATCATTCCGCGCGTCACGCTGGAGCAGGTCTCCGCTCAGCTCGGCCAGACCATCGTGGTCGAGAACCGGGTCGGCGCATCGGGCACCATCGGCGTCGCCGCCGTGGCCAAGGCCGAGCCTGACGGCTACACGCTGCTCGCCAATTCCGGCGCTCACACGGTCACGCCGTGGACCATGACCAGTCTCGCCTACGACGTAGAGAAGGATTTCGTCTCGGTCGCGCCGATGGCGATCCTGCCGAACGTGCTGGTGATCGCGCCGTCGAAGGGCATCAAGACGGCGCGCGAGCTGGTCGAGGCGGCGCGCGCCAAGCCCGGCGCGATGAGCTACGCCTCGGCGGGGGCGGGCAGCGCCACCCATGTCAGCGGCGAGCTGTTCCGGCTGAGCGGCAGGTTCGAGGCGGTGCACGTGCCGTTCAAGGGCGGGCCGGAAGCGCTCACCGAGGTGATGATGGGACGGGTCGATTTCTACTTCGTGCCGATCCTGCCGGCGCTGCAGCTGATCCGCGAGGGCAAGCTTCTCGCGCTCGCGGTGTCGACCTCGCAGCGCTCCTCGGCGCTGCCCGAGGTGCCGACCACCACCGAGCTCGGCTTCCCGAACTCAGAATACAATTTCTGGACCGGGCTGTTCATGCCGGCCAAGACGCCGAAGGAGATCGTCGCCCGCCTGAGCGAGGAGACCAGCAAAGCGGTGCAGAGCGCCGCGCTGCGGGAGCGCCTCGGCAAGCTCGCTGCCGAGCCCATGGTGATGAGCCAGTCCGAGTTCGACACGTTCGTGAAGAAGGATCTTGCCGCCATGGGTGAGCTCGCCAAGACTTCCGGGCTGGCCGCGAAGTAGCTTTCTCTGCATTGGTCATTATTGTGCCGGCGCCGCCACGACGCGCCGTTAGGAATAGCGCATGAAAATCGACATCCACGCCCATCAGGCCGACCCGGTCTATTTCGAAGAGCTCGAGAAGGTGATGAAGCTCGACATCGAAAACACCGCCGACGGCAAGCGGCTGATGCGCCACGACGGCTTCACCATCGCCTGGTCGCGACCCGACATGTTCGATCCCGACTACGCGTTGCGCAACATGGACACGAAGAAGATCGACATGCGCGTGCTTTCGCTGTCGACACCGAACGTCTATCCGTGGAGCGGCGCGGCGCAGGTGCGCATGGCGCGGCACGTCAATGACGAGCTGTCCAAGTGGTGTCGCAAGCATCCCGACCGCTTCATCGGGCTCGCGAGCCTGCCGCTCGTCGACATCGATGCGTCGCTGAAAGAGATCGATCGCGCGATCGGCGAGCTCGGGCTCAAGGGGGTCGCCATCGGCTCGAATGTCGGCGGGCCGCCGCTCAATGCGCCGCTCTACGAGCCGCTATGGGCCAAGATCAATGCGATGCGATTGCCGGTGTTCGAGCACCCGATGTTTCCGAAAGACACGTCGGAGATGCGCGAGTTCGAGCTGCCGCTGCGCGTCGGCTTCGTGTTCGAGACCACTCTGGTGGCGACGCGATTGATCTATTCCGGCATCTTCGAGCGCTATCCCGACTTTCCGTACATCCTCGCGCATACCGGCGGCGCGCTGATCGTCGTGCTGGAGCGGCTCGACAACGGCTATCGACTGTTCCCGGACTGCCGCAAGTACATCAACAAGCTGCCGAGCGAATACGCCAAGCGGCTCTATTACGATACGTGTGCGTTCGGCGAGTCGGCGATCATGCTGGCGCTCAACACGGTCGGCGCGAGCCAGGTCCTGTTCGGCACCGACGATCCATTCATCGGCTCCGACGACGCGCACGTGCAGCGCCTGAAGATCTCCGATGCCGACCGCGCCGCGATCCTCGGCGGCAACGCGGCGAAGATGTTCGGCCTGCGCTGAGACGACACAGGACCTGACAGGAAGCCACCCGATGCCGATTGACGTTCATGCGCACTACGTCCCGCCCGAGATGGTCGAAGCGCTCGAGAGCAGGGGGCGCGAGTTCGGCGTGTCCGTGGTCGAGCATCCGCCGACGTGCCAATGCGCGCTGCACTTTGACTATGGATTCAAGGCGCGGCCGTTCTTCGCCAAGTTGATCGAGCCGGTCGCCGACCGGCTGGCCGCCATGGACAAGCAGGGCATCGATCGGCAAGTGCTCTCCGGCTGGACCGACATCTGCGCCTACGCGCTGCCGTCCGCCGAGCGGCAACGCTGGCATCGCTTCCTCAACGAACATCTCGCCGCACCCTGCGCCAAACACCCGGAGCGTTTCGCCATGCTCGCGGCCGTGCCGCTGCCCGATGCGGCGCTTGCCGCGGCGGAGCTGGAACATGCGGTCAGGCAGCTCGGCGCGGTCGGCGCCGTGATCGGCTGCAATATCGAGGGCAGGAACCTCGGCGACCTCGATCTCGACGCGTTCTGGCAGACGGCGGTCGATCTCGACGTCGGCGTGTTCCTTCACCCGGTGATCACCACGCCGGTGGCGCGGGTCGAGAAGTATCAGCTCGCGCAGATCGGGCAGTACACGTTCGACACCACACTCACCGTCGGCTCGCTGATCTTCTCCGGCGTGCTCGATCGCTTTCCGGCCCTGCGGCTTCTGCTGGCGCACGGGGGAGGGACCTATCCCTATCTCGCCGGGCGCTTCGATCACATGCAGGCGCGCATGGGCATGGCCGGCCAGACCGACGCGGCGAATCAGAAACCGTCGGACTATGCGCGGCGGTTCTACTACGACACCATCCTGCACGAGCCGGCGATCCTGCGCTGGCTGTCCGAGCGCGTCTCGGTCGAGCGGATCGTGCTCGGCAGCGACTACTCGTTCCCGCCGGCCGACGACGATCCGGTCGGTACGGTGCGCAAGGCGGGCTTTGCCGGCGCGGATTTCCGGAAAGTGGTCGAGGACAACGCGCTGACCTTGTTCCCGGCGCTTCGGCGCTAGCCCAGATGCTTCTTGAAAAATTCCACCGTCAGCCCGAGCGCGCGGTCGGCTTCCGGCTTCGAATAGGTCTTGCCGCCATGACGCGCGAACGCATGGTCCGCGCCGGGATATTTGTGGATGGTCACCAGCGGATTGGGTGACAGCCGCCGCTCCAGCATGTCGTTGACCTCGGCCTGCACCCACCGGTCTTTCATGGCCATGTGCAGCACGAACGGCCGGTGCAGGTTCTTCACCTCCTTGATGCGGTGCTCGATGTAAGTCCCGTAGTAGGCGACCGCGCAGTCGATATCGGTGCGGCAGCACATCAGGTAGCAGAGCTTGCCACCGAGGCAGTAGCCGACCGCGCCAATCTTGCCGTTGCACTCCGGAATTTTGGCGAGGTAGTGCCAGGTGTCCTCCATGTCGCGCACGCCGAGGTCGTAGTCGAACTCGTAATAGAGATCGAACGCCTTCTGCACGTGGTCCGGATTGTGGTCCGAGAGCTCGACGCCCGGCTCCTGGCGCCAGAACAGGTCCGGCACCAGGCAGACAAAGCCCGCCTCGGCGAATTCGTGCGCGTGCTTGCGCATGGTGTCGTTGACGCCCCAGATCTCCATGATGGCGATGATGGCGCCGGCCGGCGTCTTGTCGGGATAGGCCGCGTAAGCCCCCATCTCACCGTCGCGCAATTTCACTCTGATGTTCTCTGTTCTCATCCGTGCGATCCGGTTCGTCGTTGCGCCTCGGCGGGAAGCTTCAGCAATGTGCGGGCGTTGCCCGAGAAGATTCGTTCCTTCTCCGCCGCGGAGATCTCCAGCGCCTCGACGGCGCTGATCGTGTTGCGCAGCAGCGCGCGGCCTTCCTCGGCGTCGAACGGCGCGTCGGTCGCGAACACGCATTTCGCCGTCCCGAAGAACGTGTGGCCGCAGCGTGTCGGCGCCGCCTCGCCGAGCGCGGTGTCCGCATAGAGCATCTGGTAATACTCGATCGGCCGTTTTGTCAGGCCGGCGTCCTCGGCGGCCGGATTGCGCTCCGTGGTGCCGAAGAAGATCTGGCGGAAGCCGAGATTAATCTTGCTGTGGAAGTACGGGATCATGCCGCCCATGTGGTGGGTGATGATCTTGAGCGTCGGCAGCTCGTCCAGCAGCCGCGAATAGATCAGCCGCGTCATGCAGGCGGTGGTCTCGTAAGGCCAACCGAAGCTGAACCAGATCTCGTTCTCGGACACCTGCTCGCTCGCGTAGTCCGGAAAATTCGGCCCGCGCATCGGATGCACGAACACCGGCAGGTCGTGCGCCGCCATGCGCTGAAAGACCGGGCGATAGTCCGGCGCGGAGAGCGGCTTGCCGGCGACATTGGTGAACACCTGCACGCCGCGCGCGCCGAGCTCGGTCACGGCGCGGTCGATCTCGGCGAGCGTCGCCTCGATATTGTTCATCGGCAGTGCGGCAACGAAGGTCGGGAACCGGTCCGGGTGCTTGCGGCACAGCTCGGCAAGGGCGTCGTTGGCGCGGCGTGCGATGTCAGGCGTCACGTCGGGCGGGGCGAGCAGCTCCAGCGGCGGATTGGCGAGCGACAGGACCTGCTGCAGCCGGTCGAATTGGTCGAGCAGGCGCAGCCGCGCATCGAGGTCCCACAGGGTCTTGAGCCGCGGAAACGCGCTCAGCACCGGGTGGCCGGGAATGAGCTCGGCGAGACGCTCCAGATGCGCCTTCGGCATGAAGTGGTTGAAGATGTCGATCATGGCCCGGCGGGGGAGGGTGGCGAAGGTGACCGCCGGCAGGAAAGCAAATAATGTGAGGCAAAGCTAGCGCAGTCGTCCCGAAGGCGGTGCGCTGAACAAGCAACAAAGAGGGGGAGGCATGCCTGCGCTTCCGCAACACGTGGTCACGCTGCACCGCGACGGATCGGGCCCGCCGCTGGTGCTGCTGCACTGTCTCGGCGTCGATCACCAGTTCTGGAATTTCGCCTCGGGCCTGACCAGCGACTTCACCCTGATCGGCTACGACTTCCCCGGCCACGGCACGACGCCAGTGCCGAAGGAGCGCTACGGCATCGCCGACCTGTCGGCGCAGCTCAATGGCCTCCTGCTGCGCCACCGCACCGGCAACGTGCACCTTGCCGGCATCTCGCTTGGCGGCCTGGTGGCGCAGCACTTCGCGGCGAACTATCCGGAATTCGTCGACAAGCTCATCCTGATCGACACGACGCCGCGCTACACCGACGACATGCGCCTGATGTGGGCGAAGCGCGCCGCGACCGCGCGCAAGGAGGGCGTCGCTGCGCTGGTCGACGACCTGCTCAAGATCTGGTTCTCGTCGAAGTTCCTCGAGCAGAACGGACCGGCTGTGCGCTACGTGCGCAAGCGCCTGCAAAGCACGTCGGGCGAAGGCTATGCACTCGCCTGCGAGGCGCTCGGCGCCGCCGATCTGCGCGCCGACGCCGAGAAGATCGCTGCGCCGACCCTGGTGATCTGCGGCGACGACGACATCCCGAGCTTCCTCGACGCGGCGCACTGGTTGAACGAGCATATCAGGGGTGCGCGGCTTGAATGGCTGCGGGGCGCGCGCCACGCGTCCGTGCTCGAACAGCCGGAGCAGACGGTCAAGCTGCTGCGGAATTTTCTGCGCTGAACCGAACGGCGGTTGGTTGTCGCGCTCGAAGGCTTGTGGCAGCGTGACCGCAATAATCGGGAGCCACATGAAAGTTGTGGCCTGGGGAGGATACCGTGGCCGACAATCAAAAGTCCGCCGAGCTGGTCGCACGTCTCGACCGGCTCCCGTTTTCCAAATGGCATCGCAACCTGTTCGCGCTGTGCTTCTTCGGCGTGATGTTCGACGCCTGCGACTTCGCGCTGTTCGGCATGGCGCTGCCGCCGGTCGCCCGCGAGTTCGGGCTCAACCAGGCGGAAGCTGGGCTGCTTGCCACCGTCGGCCTCATTGGCGCGTTCCTCGGCGCGCTGTTCTGGGGCACGATCTCGGACTATATCGGCCGCCGCACCTCGTTCGCCGCCACGATCGGCATCTTCTCGCTGTTCACCGGCCTGGTCGCGGCGTCGTGGAACGTCCTCTCGCTGTCGGTATTCCGCTTCCTCTCCAACTTTGGCCTCGGTGGCGAGGTGCCGGTCGCGCTGACACTCGCTTCCGAATACTCGCCGAGCCGCATCCGCGGCCGCATGACCGGCTCGATGATGGCCGCGTTTCCGCTCGGCCTCGCGCTCGCGGCGCTGCTCGCGCTGTTCGTCATCCCGACCTATGGCTGGCGCGCGGTGTTCATCATCGGCGTGTTCCCCGCGGTGCTGCTGTTCTTCGTGCGGCTCGTGCTACCGGAGTCGGTGCGCTACCTGATCAGTCGCGGCCGCGTCGCCGAGGCCGAAGCGACCGTCACTGCGATCGAGACGAAGGCCGCGGAAGGGCAGGCCCTGCCGCCGCCGCAAGTCGTCGCGACGGCGGGTGCGGAAGAGCGCGGCGTCACCGTGCTCGAGCTGCTCACCCCCGAGCGCCGCAAGCGAACGATCCTTCTCTGGATCGTTTCGTTCTGCTTCTTGTGGTCGTCGAACGGCATCATTTTCATGCTGCCGACCGTGCTGGTGCAGCGCGGCTTCCAGCTGCGCGAGATCTTCATCTTCCTGCTGGTGCAGGCGCTCACGGCTTTCGTCGGCTACACCGCCTGCGGCTTCCTGATCGACAAGTACGGCCGCCGCCCGGTGCTGTTCCTCTACTATTTCGTCGGCGCGTTCTTTCATCTGTGGTTCGCCGAGGCCACCGGCATCTGGATCTATTTCGCCATCGCCGCGGTCGGCTGGGTCAATCCGGGCGTCTACGGCTCGAACGGCATCTATGTGAGCGAGCTGTATCCGACCCACCTGCGCGCGACCGCGGTCGGCTGGTTCTTCGGCATCGGCCGCGTCGGCTCGTTCCTGGCGCCTGCGGTGGTCGGCTTCATGCTGCACTATGGTTACGGCGCCTATGTGCTCCACACGTTCGCGCTGACCTTCCTGATCGCATCGATCGCCTTGTGGATGGTCGGCATCGAGACCAAGGGCAAGGTGCTCGAGCAGATCACCGCCGAGCCAAAGGCGGCGTAGGAGCACCGCGCTCGGCGTTCACGCTTTGGTGATCGCGCTCCCTTCGTCGAGAAACGCGGATTGCAACGGGAATAAACTGCCCGGCGCCAGCGTTCCCACAAAAACACATCTCGAGGGAGGATCTGCCATGAAATATGCGGTGGCAATATCGGCCGTGCTGCTTGCGGCCAGTTTCGGCTTCCAGCCTGCGCTCGCTCAAACTCCATCCGATCTGGTCACCAAAGCGGTCGCCGCGCAGGGCGGCGCGGACGCGTTGCGCGCCCTGAAGACCGTCAGCATCCAGGCCGACGCCAAGCACTGGGATCCCGGCCAGTCGTATTCCGTCACCGGTGAGCCGCGCTTCATGGGCGATTCGACCATCACCATGACGTGGGATCTCGCCAACGGCATGGCGCGCTGCGCCTGGGACCGCGACAAGAAATACCCCGCGGTCGAGAAGGTGAAGTTCACCGAGACCGTGCTGCCGACGCTCGGCTTCGTGGCAGACGAAAAAGGCGTCCAGCCGATGTCGGGCATCCGGCTCGCGTCGCTGCAGCGTGAGAACGCACGCACCTCGCCGACGCTGCTGCTGAAGGCGGTCGACAACCCGCAGAACGTGGCCGCGATCGAGGATCAGAAGTTCGGCACGCAGACGCTGCCGGCGATCGCGCTCAACGATCGCGGCACGCGCTTCATCGTCCTGTTCGATCGTGCGACCGGCCTTCCGGCGGCGATCCGCACGCGCGACGACGACCATATCTACGGCGACTCGAACTACGATTTGATCCCGGGCGATTGGAAGGCGGTCGGTGGCGCCAAGGTCGCACACACGCTGTCCTATCAGCTCAACGGCGTCGACGTCGCGCGGCTCACCTACAAGGACGTGACCGCCAACCCGACCATCGCGGCGGACACGTTCGCGGTCAGCGACGAGATCAAGGCCAAGGCGAAGTCAGCCGCGACCGACGTGCCGTATCAATGGGTGCTGCGGCGCATGTTCCTCGGCCGCTTCCTCGACAGCGACAAGGTCTATTATCCCGAGAACGGCGGTCTCAAGCTCTCCGAGCTGTCGTCCAACGTGCAGCAGGTCTTGGGCGGCACCGCCAACAACCTCATCGTCAACATGAAGGACGGCATCGTGGTATTCGACGCGCCGGTCAGCGACGGCCAGTCGCGCTGGGTGATCGACGAGGCGAAGAAGAAGTATCCCGGCAAGTCGATCAAGTATCTCGTGCTGACGCACCACCATATGGACCACACCGGCGGCGTGCGGGCCTATATGGCCGAAGGCGCGCAGGTGATCGTCCCCAGCCAGGTGAAGGCCTATTTCGAGCAGGTGGCGACCGCTCCGCACACGCTGGCTCCTGACGCGCTGCAGAAACAGATGCGCCCCGCGCAGGTGGTGGCCGTCAACGACACCATGACGCTGAAGGACGACACCGTTGAAATTCGCATCCACAACATCCCGAACCCGCATGTCGACGGCATGATCATCGGCCATGTGGTCAACGACAACATCGTGTGGGTCACGGACATATGGTCGCCCGGCCGCGATGCCGCGCGCACGCCCGGGGTGCTCGCCCTCGGCGAGGCGGTGAAGAAGCTCAACATCAAGGATGCGACCTTCGCCGGCGGCCACGGCTCGACCGCGAAGCAATCGGTGCTCGACGGCATCGTCGCGCAGAACTAGCGCACCTCGGTATCCGAGGAAGCGGGAATGGGCGGCGGCCCCAACGTGGGCCGCCGTTCGCGCATTCGAATTCGAGCATTGCGCAGGGGAATGTTGGCTGGTAGCACCGGCCGCGACGAACATTTCCACGCCAACAAGCACGTGTGTCGATGAAACGCAGCACTGATCGGATTCTCACCACCCATGTCGGCAGCCTGATCCGGCCGCCCAAACTGCTCGAGTTCATCCGGGCGCGCCAGGGCGGGCAGGCCTATGACGAGGAAGCCTATCAGCAGTGCCTGACCGAGTCGGTCGCCGAGGTGGTGCGCCAGCAGGCCGACGTGGGCGTCAGCGTGCCGAGCGACGGCGAGTTCGGCAAGTCGATCTCGTGGTCGCAATATCTGCTCACGCGGCTGTCCGGCTTCGAGCGCCGGCCGATCCAGGCGGGCGCCAATCCGTTCCAGCGCGGCGCCGACCGCGAGCGGTTCAGCGAGTTCTATGCCGAGCTCGATGCGCGCGACGGCGTCGCCACGACCAGCGAGGCGGTATGCGTCGGCTCGATCAGCTACACCGGACAGGCCGAGCTCCAACGCGACATCGACAACTTCAAGGCGGCGCTCAAGGGCGCCAGGGTCGTCGAGGGTTTTTTGCCGGTCGCCGCCCCCGCGTCCGTCATCCCCGATCGCAAGAACGAGTACTACGCAAATGACGAGGACTATCTCGGGGCCATCGCCGAGGCGGTGCGCGTTGAATACAAAATGATCGTCGACTCGGGCCTGCTCGTACAGCTCGACGACGCGCGCACGGCAGTCACCTACGACCGGATGGTGCCGCCGGCGAGCTTCCGCGACTATCGCAAGTGGGTCGCCATGCACATGGAGGCGCTCAACCATGCGGTGAAGGGCCTGCCGGCCGAGCAAATCCGCTATCACGTCTGCTGGGGCAGCTGGCCGGGCCCGCACACGACCGACGTGCCGATGAAGGACATCGTCGACCTGGTGCTCAAGGCCAAGGTCGGCGCCTATGTGATCGAGATGGCCAATCCGCGCCACGAGCATGAGTGGCGCGTGTGGGAGGACGTCAAGCTTCCGCCTGGCAAGGTGCTGATCCCCGGCGTGATCAGCCACGCGACCAACATCGTCGAGCATCCCGAGCTCATTGCTGAACGCATCGTGCGGCTCGCAAAGCTGGTCGGGCGCGAGAACGTCATCGCCGGCACCGATTGCGGCTTTGCGCAGGGGCCGTTCCATCGGCGCGTCCATCCGACCGTGATGTGGGCGAAGCTCGAGGCGCTCGCCCAGGGCGCGCGTATCGCCAGCAAGATCCTGTGGGCGAAAGGGAAGAAGCCGGCTGCCAAGAAAGCCGCGAAAACCACCAGCAAAAAACCGGCCGCGAAGAAGCGGCCGGTCAAGTCACGCGCGATCCGGAGACGCGCGGCCTGATCCGACCGCGCGCACCGGCTCTTCGGTGCCGTCAACGGCTCGGCGGCGCCGCCGACGCGCTCGGAGCGCGCAGCTGCGTCGCGACCGTCAGCTCGGCGATCTTGCGGCCCATCTCCTCGGCGGCCGTGGTCGAGAACCGGTAGTGGAAGCCGGCATAGATGCGGGCGCTCGAGACCTCCTCGATATAGGCCTGCACGCGCGTCCATTTGCGGGTGAGGCCGGGCGCGGTCGGGCTGGTCATCGACACTTCCGGAATCTCGTCGCCGATCACCTGCTTGAGTACGTTGCCGACGGCCGACGAGCTGATGCAGTGCGCGCACGGATATTCCGGATGCATCGGGGTGTCGCCGAGCGGATGCGTTCCCTGGCCGAACGGCAGCCATGACGCGTCGCGCGGCGTCGCCTTGTTGCCGGTGGTGTCGGCATTGCGGATCGCGGTGATCGGACGCCAGAGATTGTAGTGATACTTCGCCTCGAACACGGCGATGAACGAGTCCGCCGCGGCCAGCGAGACGAGCGCGAACAGCCGCGCGTTGTCCACCACGTCGAGCTTCTCGATCTCGGCGAGCTGGCGGACCATCGGATTCCAGGCGCGCGGTCCGGTCATGAACCAGAATCGGCCGATGTCGGTCTGCTCGGCGCTGCGCGTCGCGCTGTTTGCGCCGGCGACTTCGCGGATCTCGTTGAGGTCGCGCGTCCAGGTGTCGGAGGTGAGCGCGGGCGGCGGCGCGGCGCGGAACTGTGATGGCGACGTCATGACCCAGGGCGTGACCGCGCCGTCGGTCGAACTGACCGGGACTGCCGTCGGAATATAGACCCCCGGGCTGGTGACCGGACGATAGCTTTCCTTGGCGTTGATACCGTCATTGGCTCGCAGCGCGGCGATCTCGGCTGCCGCGCGCTTACCGAGCTCGACGGCTTTGGTCCGGGCGTCCCCCTCGGGAACGGCGGCCAGGGAGGCCTTCAGGCCGGTGTCGAGGCTCGCCTGCTGGTCCGGATAGAGCGCGCTCAGAACGGCGTGGGCTGCCGCCGCTGCAGCCGCGTCCTTCGGGAGGTCCTTCTCGGCGGTGAGTTTGAGCCGGTAGGGCGCGTAGCGGCGGTCGATCGAGTTCACTGCCTCGAACATCGCCACATGCAGCATGGCCATGGCGCGGGCCGCCGTCGGCGGGCGCACGCGCTTATCCAGAACGATGGCCTCGGCCTTGGCATTCCAGTCGGAGACCACATCCGCCCTCGCGGCGGTAGGTACGGCGGTGGAGAGGAGGAGTGCCGCGGCGGCGGCGCGGAACCAGGACGTCATAGTCATTTTGATCCCCTTTGGTTGGCGATGCGGTGCAAACCAAACCGGAACCCGGGGATGCCGTAACGAGAGAAGGCCGAAGAAATTCCGAAATTTGAGGAGCCCAGGCCACGGTGTGAGCTAAAATACACGTGCAAATGGAGGCCAGCGGGCAGGATGGTCGGCCCGTCGTCCAAACCGAGGGCGGTCGCAGGAGGGGCATTCACAGAGGGAGTTTCGTTCATGCGCAGCTTCTCGCGGCGACATGCGATCGGCCTGATGGGGGTGTTGGCCGGCGGCTTTGGCTTGGCCCCATGGCAGGCTACGGCCGGCGAGGCCAGTCCACTTGCCATCAAGGGTTACGACCCGGTCGCCTATTTCACGATCGGCCGGCCGACGCCGGGGTCGCCGGACATCGAATATGAATGGGATGAGCATCGCTACCGGTTTTCGAGCCCGGAGCATCGCGAGGTGTTCAAGACCGACCCGGTCCGTTATGCGCCGCAGTTCTCGAACTATTGCGCGATGGCGCTCACCTACGGCGAGGTGATCGAGGGCAATCCGGAATACTGGCTGATCAGCGACGGCAAGCTCTACCTGTTCGGCAAGCCGATCGGACCCGAGCTGTTCCAGCGCGATCTCGCCGGCAATCTCGCCAAGGCCGACGAGAACCGCACCCTGATCGAGAGGCGCTAGAGCGCATGTCCCGGAAAAGTGATCGCCGGTTTTCCGAATAAGACATGCGCCAATCAAAGGTACTTATTTTGACGTCGATGCGCCGTCCGCCTCGGCCGTGTCCAACCCCGCCTTGCGAAATCCGTCGCGCAGGTGCTCGAGATCGGTCGGGTTGAGGAACTTGTTGCCGAAGGCGCGCGGATCGAAGGTCGGATCGGTGCGGCGGATGAGGGCGACGACGCGCCCGGCGTCCTCGGAGCGGTTCTGCTGAGCGTAGGCGGCCGCCAGCACGACACGGCTGAAATGCGCTGCCTCGGACTTCCGGATATTGATCTGCGACTGCTCGACCGCCGCGTCATAGCGGTGCTTCACATAATAGGCGAGGCTGAGCGCGAACCGGTCGAGCGCATTGAGCTCGGGATCGATCCGCTGCGCGAGCTCGAGCGACTCGATGGCGGCATCGGTCTGTCCCATCCACATCAGCACGTTGCCGCGGCCGGCCAGCGCGGCCGCGTCGTTCGGGTTGACGGCGATGGCGCGCTCCATCTCTGCAAGGGCCTGCTCGTGGCGCTGATAGAACATGTGGACCCGGCCGAGCACGATATGCGCGACCACCTCGGCATCGTTGAGGCTCAGCGCCTTGATCGCCAGCTCCTCAGCGCGGCGCAGATTGGCGGCGGGGGATTCGGCCCAGCCGAGCGATACGTCGAGATAGTAGGTGGCCGCGAGCGCCGCATGCGCTGCTGCGTAGCTCGGGTCGAGCGCAGTCGCCTGCCGCAGCAGGGCGCGCGCCTCGATGTTCTTCGCGCGGGCCGGGCGCTGCAGGGCCGGACGCGCCCGCAGCACGTAGTCGTAGGCTTCGAAATTGCCGGTCGGCTTGTCGAGCACCCGCCGCTGCTCGATCTGGCTGACGCGGATCGCCATCGCGCCCGCGACTTCGGCGGTGATCCTGTTCTGCATGGCGAACAGGTCCGGCAGCGCTTCATCGAAGCGCTGCGACCACAGTACCTGGCCGTCCGCGCCGACGAGCTGCGCCGTCACGCGCACGCGGTCGCCGGCCTGCACGACGCTGCCCTCGACCTGGTAGCGTACAGCCAGGCTGCGCGATATGTCCGCAGGGCTCGCCGGCTTGCCGCGATAGGGAAACACGGCGTTCCACGACATCACCGTCAGCTCGGGAAACCGGCCGAGTGCGTAGATGATGTCCTGGGTCAGTCCGTCGGCAAAATAGTCGCGCGCCGGATCGCCGCTCTGGTTCACGAACGGAAGAACCGCGATCGCCGGCCGCTTGCCGATGTCCGGCCGCGCGGGACCGCTGCTGCCCAGGACGCCCAGGATTCGCCAGTCGCTGCGAACGCCGCTCCACACCACTCCCGCCGCCAGCAGCACCGCCACAAGCGCGGCGGCTGACAGGCCGATGCGCCACGCGTGCGGCGCGCCGGCCGATCGCGCCGCCGGCGCTGGGAGGGCAGGCTGGACGGTGTCCGCCGCCGCCGAGACCGTCACGTCGAGCCGGTAGCCGCGGCGCGGAATCGTCTTGATCAGGCGTGCGCCGTCGTCGCCGAGCGCGCGCCGCAGCTCGCCGATGCTCTGCACCAGCGCGTCATCCGTGACCGCGAGATTGGGCCATACCGCGGCGAACAACTCGTCCTTCGAGACGAGGCGGCCGGCATTCTCGACGAGGTGGCGCAGCACCGCGAAGGTTTTGGGCCGCAGGGCGATCTCGGCGCCGTCGAGCAGCAGGCAGCCGCGATCGAGGTCGAGCACATGGCGATCGAACCGCAATCGCTTGGCCGGCGCCTCCGCCGGCGAGCCAGAACCGCGCTCACTCATGGTCCCAACCACGTACTTGCACCACGCGATGTTGAGAGTCGATCGAGTGTACCGGACCGTCGCACCGCGTTCCACAATGCGTGGCAGTGGTTCCGGTCAATACCCGAACTGCTCGCGCAGGATCCGCTCGTCGAGGCTGTGGCCGGGGTCGAACATCAGCTTGATCGAGATGCCGTGGTCCATGCGGACATCGACCCTGCGCACCGAGCGTACCTCGTCGTGGTCGGCGACCGCGGCGATCGGGCGCTTGTCGCCCTCCAGCACCTCGATCGCCACCTCTGCCTTGTCGGGCAGCAGTGCGCCGTGCCAGCGGCGCGGCCGGAACGGGCTGATCGGCGTCAGTGCAAGCAGCGGCGAGCCGATCGGGATGATCGGGCCCTGGACCGAGAGGTTGTAGGCGGTCGAGCCGGCCGGCGTCGCCACCATGACGCCGTCAGCGACCAGCTCGGGCAAGCGCTCCTTGCCGTCGACCAGGATGCGCAGCCGCGCCGCCTGGAACGTCTGGCGATACACCGAGACCTCGTTGATCGCGTAGTGCTCCACCTTGCGTCCGGTCGAGTCGACCGCGCACATGAGGAGCGGGTGGATTACCGTCGTCTCGGAGGCGGTGAGGCGCTCCTTCAGGCTGTCCTCGTGATACTCGTTCATCAGGAAGCCGACGGTGCCGCGATGCATCCCGTAGATCGGCTTGCCCGCGGTCATGAACTTGTGCAGGGTCTGCAGCATCAGGCCGTCGCCGCCGAGCGCGACGATCACGTCGGCCTCCTCGGGCTTGGCGTCGCCGTAGCGGGCGATCAGCCGCTCGCGCGACTGCTGCGCCTCGGGGCTGTAGCTCGCGACGAAGGCAATCCGCTCGAAACGGGACTGGCGGCTCATGGGGATTCGTTAACTATCGGGTACGGGGCATGGAACGTGCGGTCATCGTCTATACGACCTACCCTTCGCTTGTCGAGGCGGAGCAGGCCGGGCGCGCGCTGGTCGAACGGCGGCTATGCGCCTGCGTCAACATCCTGCCGGGGATGATCTCGCATTATTGGTGGGAGGGCAAAATCGACCGCAGCGAGGAGGTCGTGATGTTCATCAAGACCCGCGCCTCGCTCGCCGAGGCGGTCGGGACGGCCGTGAAGGAGATGCACTCCTATGCGACGCCGGCGATCCTGGTGCTCCCCCTGGAGACCGTCGACCCGGCCTACCATGCCTGGATCATGGCGGAGACCGAAGCCGGCTGATCGTTATTGCCGGCGGCCGGCCGCGAACGCGGCGATCGCGGCCAGCTGGATCGCGGCCGCCACGACAAAGAACAACGCCGCCGCATCCGCTCCGGTCGATGTCGGTGCGGGCCCTGCTGCACGGATCGCGCCGAAGGCGGCCGGTGCGAATGCGTAGCTCGCCTGCGACAGCGCGACGATCAAGGACACCACGCGCGGCACGTCCTCCCCGGCAAACTCCACCTGCGCGATGAGCGGCGGCAACGAGGTCGCGTTGCCGATGCCGAGCCCGAACAGGACCACGCCGGCGAGCAGGAGCGCAATATCCTGTCCGGCTGCGGCAACCAGGATCAGCGAGCCGGCGACCTGAACCGCATAGCAGAGGCAGGAGATGAGGCGGCGGTCGGCGTCAGGCCGCATCAGCCAGCCGACCAGCGTGCGTCCGGCGATCGCGCAGGCGGTGGCCGCCGCCATGGCGAGACCTGCGCCCTGCTGGCCGAGCGCCGGCTCGAGCAGCGAGAACAGGTGGGCGACGAGCCCGATCTGCGCGAACAGCCCGAGCGCCATGCCGGCGGCGAGCGTCAGAAACCGCCAATCGTGCCAGAGCAGCGGACCGGGCAGGGCGCGTCGGCGCCCGGCGGACCCGTTCGTCACGGATGTCCCCGGCGGATCGTCGGGTGCGTGCTCCGGCCGGCGCGCGAAGACGAGCCATGCGAGCAGGCCGATCGCGATCACCATGGTGATGCCGATCGCGATCGCAGCGGCGCCAAATCCGATCTGCGCGATCAGCGCGACCCACAGCGGCGAGAAGATCACGCCGCCGATGCTGGCGCCATTAAAGGCCATCGACAGCGCGGCCGGGCGCGTCCTGGTGAACCACGGCGCGACGATGGCATTGACCGCGGCGCCGCCCATATGCGCCCAGCCGGCACCGCTGAGCGCCGCGGCGGCGAACAGCTGCCACGGCGCGGTGGCGATCGCCCATCCGACCGCGCCGGCGCCGAGCGCCGCCGCGCCGACGGTCGTCGTCAGCGGCAGTCCGAACCGCCGGTACAGCGCCGGGAGATTGGCGACGACGGCTGCGCCGACCAGGAAGTGGCAGGTCACGGCGCCCGAGACGAGCGCGATCGGCCACCCGGTTCGCTGCACGACTGCATGGAGATAGATCGGAGGTCCGTAGAAGCCGAAGCCCCAGCCGAACACGGCCAGCACGAACGCCGCCGCGACCACCCGCCAGCCGAAGAAGCCTGTCGAATCGAATGTGGCCATGGCGTCAAATGGACCCGCGCGGAACCGCGATGCTACGATCACGGTCGAACTGTTCCGACGATTGTCGCGTTATATCCAAGGCGCTGCAAAGGAATGTCATGATGGTGAGCACGAACCAGATCGCGGAGATCGGTGCCTTGGTCGGCGAGCCGGCCCGCGCGGCGATGCTGACGGCACTGCTCGACGGCCGTGCGCTGACGGCTGCGGAACTCGCACGTGCCTCGATGATCACGCCCCAGACCGCGAGCAGCCATCTCGCGCGCCTGTCATCGGCGGGGCTTCTCGCGGTCGAGAAGCAGGGCCGCCACCGCTATCACCGGCTGGCCTCGCCGGCGGTGGCGCGCATGCTGGAAGACATCATGGAGATCGCGCTCGTCGGTGGCGAGAAGACCCGCCGCCCGCTCGCGGTCGGCCCGCGCGACCGGACGATGCGCACGGCGCGCACCTGCTACGACCATATCGCCGGCCGGCTCGGCGTCGCCATCACCGATGCGATGGTCGCGCGCAACGCCATCATCTTCGAGGAGGACGGCGGCCAGCTCACCGCCGAGGGCGAGCGGTTCCTGAACGACATCGGCATCGTGCTGCCGGAGCGCGCGTCGACAGCGCGGCGCTCGGCGCGGCCGCTCTGCCGTCCCTGCCTCGACTGGAGCGAGCGTCGCCCGCATGTGGCCGGACAGGTCGGCGCCGCGATCTGCCGTCACTGCCTCGACCGCGGCTGGATCCGGAGGCTCAAGGATACGCGCGCGCTCAGCATCACCCCGAAAGGGCATCAGCAGCTGCGCGAGCGTTTTGGAGTCGTGTTGGATTGAATCCGGATGCGTCAGGCGATCTTGTGGACGCTGGCGCTCAAGTTGTCGATCAGCGCGCGCATGTCCTTGCCGGTCACGCCGTCGGTCCGATCGCTCGGCGGCGGCTTGTAGACGGCGGGGTCGGTCTGTGACGTGCGCGCCGCCTTGGCCGCCTTCTGCGCCTTTTCGAGTGCCTCCATGCGCATACGGCCCACCATGCGCTGTGTGGCGATTTCGGTCGTGCTGCTCGATTGCGTGACCGGCGCGCTCAGGAGCGTATCGCCGAAACCCGAGACCGTCTCGGTATACTTCTCGTTGTGCTCCGCCATCTTGGCGTGCCAATTCTGCAGGTCCTGCCAGCCGGACGTGCGCGGCAACCAGTTCATCGATCCAACGGCCACAACGCGCTCCTCGCCTGACGCAACGCACGAGAGGGCTCCATCCTGGCGGGTGGTGGTTAATGAAATCTCACCGCGCCGCGCGCAGGATGTCGCACGTCAGCCGAAAAACAAGCGCCGGCGCCGGATATCTCCGGTCGCCGGCGGGAATGACAGATTGAGGCTCAGTAGATCCGGGCGCCGCCGATCACCGCCTTCAGCTCGGCATATTCGCGACAGCTCGTGTTGCCGCACACGCTCGCGACCTTATCGAGGAAGTCGGTCGCCTTGAGCTTGTTGCCCTGCTCGGCATGCCACATGCCGTAATAGGAGAGCGTGCGCGCGTTGTCCGGATCGGCGGCGAGCGCCTTGTCGTACCAGTACTTGGCGTCGTCGTAGCGCCCGAGCTTGCGGCTCGCGAACCCGATCATGGTCGCCACGTCGGAGTGATCGTCACGGTCGAGCGAGCGCAGCTTGGCGATGCCGCCGGCATAGTCGTGCTTGGTGTAGACGAGAGCGTAGGCCTGCCGGTAGCCGGTGAGGAAGTCGTCCGCCGACGAGCTCTTCTGCGTCTGCACGACCGGCTGCTTCTTGTCCTTGGTTTTCGCCTTGCGCTTGAAGAAGTTCTTGACCCGGGTCCCCATGGAGGGCTTGGCGGCGGGCGCGGGTTGCTGCACCGCCGGGGCCGGATTGGGATTGTCCATCGGAATGGCGGCGGCGATGTTCGGCGCCACGGCGATTGCCGTGCCGATCACGGCGACCGCCGCCAGCAGGTGCATGCGATGATGAAGTACAGTCACGATGTCCTCCCTTTCACGAGGATGAAACCCGCCCCAAACCGTGATCCTTGTTTCGCGCTCAGTAGCTCACCGTGCCGTCGAGTGCGCCCTTGAGATCCTTGTATTCCTTGCAGTCGGTGCCGCCGCAGATCAGCGCAATGCGTGCGAGATGATCCTCGGCCTTGAGGCGGTTGCCCTGCTCGAGGTGCCACATGCCGTAGTACTGCCAGGTGCGAACGTTGGCCGGATCGGAGACCAGCGCCTTCTCGTACCAGGCGCGCGCGTCGTCATAGCGGCCGAGCTTGCGGCTGGCGTAGCCGATCAGTGTCGCCACGGCGGCGTCGTCGTCGCGGCCGATCGATTTCAGCGCGGCGATGCCGGCAGCGAACTCGCCCCGGCTGTAGATCAGCTCGTAACCGCGGTGATAGCCCTGGGTCGAGGTCGCGTCGATCTCGTGATGCTTGGTCTTCTCTTTGCCCTTGTCGGCGTCCTTCTCCTTGCCCTTGCCGTCGCCGGAATCGGGGGCCGGGGCAGGGGTTGTCGTCGTCGGCGCCGGCGTGGTCGGCGGCGTGTCAGCGGCGGAGGCGATGCTGGCGGTCCAGATGATGGAGAGGAATGCGGTTGCCGTCAGCGCGGCGATGGAAGAGGAGCGGTGGAGGGTCATGATGACTCCCTGGGGTTCGGATTCGTTCCCGTGAATAGTACGCCGAAAGCCCCTGTCTGGGATCACGTTTCCCGGCCGCTCCGGCAAATGTGAAACGCCGGTGACCTCAGGTAGACAAACGGGGCCTCTGGTTTATTCCCTTGCTCACCTTGGCGTGAATGCGGCTGTGACAGCCGTCACACCGACCACATCAAATTGTTGCGGTTCCGCCGTCCGGCGGACCGGTGAACCGTCGCCCCATCCATCGATCATCCCCCCTTCATCTAGCTGAATTGCGGCGGCACCCGAGCTTCAGAGCGAGTTCAGGGGGGCGTTCTTATGATCGCGGCATCATCGGCGACATGCCGATCAACCACGCAGATCAACAGAGGGATCCAGGATGATGTTCAGGACCATCAGCGCCGGCCTCATCGCCGCGAGCCTGTTTGCGGTTCCGGTGTTCGCTGCCACCGCCCAGCCCACGACCACGGCGCCGAGCGCCACGGTCGCCAAGAAGGTTGCCAAGCCGACATCGAAGGTGACCGCGAAGAGCACGACGGCCGGGGCCGGCACCAAGGCCACCGCGACGACGAAAGCCGCGGCGACCAAGAAGGTTCACAAGAAGGCCAAGATGAAGGCCGCCAAGAAGAGCAAGACCGCCAAGATGTCGACCAAGCCACGCAAGCACGTCAGCCAGGTGAAGCGCCCGGCGGCTGCGAAGACGGTCGCTGCCAGCAAGCGGAACTGAGCCCTTCACGAGAAGCCCTACGGCCCCCGGCGTCGCAGCACCAAGCAACAAAGAATCGGGGGTGGCCGCGAGGAGGCCGGCGCGAGCGTCGGCCTCCATCGTTTTGGGGAGGGTCCGCCTTGACACCGGAACCTTTGGCATTGAATTCTCCCCATGTGCTGGTTCCCCGGCGAAAGCCGGGGAGGAAAGAGGGAACACGGAGCTGGGGCATCGGCGCCCTGGAGACCGTGGCTGCCCCCGCAACTGTCAGCGGCGAGCCCGCGTCCACATCGGCCACTGGGAAACTGGGAAGGCCGGACGTGAGCAACGACCCGCAAGCCAGGAGACCTGCCAGCGCTGTCACCCAACCGGTGGACGGGGCGTCCACACGGAGCGGTCTTTTCGCAGCGGTGACCAAACATACCGACGCGAGGGCCGTGGATTCCTCCCACGACTTGCAAAACGCGTAACGAGTGCGTCCCAAGCGGCCGGCCGGCACATCGCCGTCCGGGCGCACATCGCGCATGAGCTATGCGTCCTTCGCGTCGGGCTGGTTCACCAGGCGCCCGACCGCGGTCGCGCGCCAACAGGCGAAGGGGTGCGCAATGGATTCTCGGACCGACTATGGACTGAAGCGTTTCAAGGCGAGGCTCTTGGCCTCATGCCTCGGCCTCATGATGTGCGGCCACGCGGCTGCACAGGAGACCATTGTGCTGCCGGGCTTGCTGGTCACGGGCAGCCGCATCGGCACCGGCATCACCGGCGCGTCGACGACGGTGATCACCGCCGAGGAGATCGAGCGCTCGCCTTCGCTCACCGTGCAGGACATCCTCGCGCGCGAGCCGGGGGTGCAGGTGCAGAACCTGTTCGGCGGCGTCAATGGCGCGCGCAGCACCGTCGACCTGCGCGGCTTCGGCGCGACGGCGGCCTCCAACACGCTGATCCTGGTCAACGGCCGGCGCGTCAACGACGTCGATTCGACCGGCTTCGATATCGCTTCGATCCCGCGCGAGAGCATCGAGCGAATCGAGATCACCCGCGGCAACAGCGGCGGGGTGCTGTACGGCGACGGCGCGGTCGGCGGCGTCATCAACATCGTCACCAAGTCGGGCGTGGCGGTGCCGCCGCGCCTGCGCATCGACGGCGCGTTTGGCTCGTTCGGCCAACGCGAAGGCAATGTCTCGGCGAGCGGATCAAAGGGGCCGTTCTCGGGCGCCGTGTTCGCCAATGCCTTCCATTCGGACGGCTATCGCGACAACAACGACTACCGCCAGTACAACGGCGTCGGCGATTTCCGCTACAGGTATGACCAGGGCAGCCTCTATCTCAACCTGTCGGCCGACAAGCAGCATGTCGGGCTGCCGGGCGGCCGGCTGGTCGACCGCAACCTCGGCATCGACGAGGTCGTCACCAATCCGCGCGGCGCGGCGACGCCGTTCGACTTCGCCAACAAGGAAGGTGCCAACGCGACGGCCGGCATCGCCCACACGTTCATGCCGGGCGTGGAGCTGATCGTCGACGGCGGCGTGCGCTGGAAGCAGCAGCATGCCGAGTTCTTCGGCTCGACCGCGTTCCCGGCGACCATCGCCGACCCGACCAGTTCGTTCGACGCGACGCTGCGGACCTGGTCGATCACGCCGCGCCTCAAGACCGACCAGGTTCTGCTCGGCCTGCCGTGGAAGTCGATCAGCGGCATCGACTGGTATCGGGCGGAATACAATAGCGATCGCGGCCTGTTCGCGGGCGCGCCACCGATCCATCATTACGACCTGACCCAGACCTCGCTGGCGGCCTACTCGCAGCACACGCTGACGCTGTTCTCCAACACGGATATCTCGGCCGGCGGCCGAGTCCAGCAGACGGGCCTCACCGCGGAGGACACGTTTAATCCGAACGCGCCATGTCCATTCGGCTGCTTCGGCCAGGTTCAAGGCATCCCGCTCGACCAGACCCAGACGAATCACGCCTTTCACGTCGGCGCCGAGCACCGGCTGATCGAATCCGTCACGCTGTTCGGGCGCCATGCGCAGAGCTTCCGCGTTCCCAATGTCGACGAGCGCATCGCCATGTCGCCCTTCGCGACGCCGACCACGTTCGACCTCAAGACGCAGCGTTCGCACGACGTCGAGGCCGGCGTGCGCCTGCACAAGGGCATTGTCGACGCGCAGTGGAGCGCCTACGACATGCGGCTGACCGACGAGATCCATTTCAATCCGTCGACCTTCACCAACACCAACCTCGATCCGACCCGTCGGCGCGGCCATGAAACCATCGTTGGCATCCGCGTCAGCGACGACGTGCGCATCAAGGCGGGCTACGCGTTCACGCGCGCCACGTTCCGCGAGGGGGCGTTTGCCGGCAATGACGTGCCGCTGGTGTCGCGCCACACCGGCAGCGTCGGGCTCTCGTGGAACATCTACGGCAAGAGCCTCGTGTTCGACGGCGTGGTGCGCTACGTCGGCAGCCGTCGCATGGACAACGACGAGCGCAACGTGCAGCCGCCGATTCCGGCCTTCGCCGTGATCGACGTCAAGCTCGGCGGCGAGATCGAGAAATTCTTCTGGTCGGCCTCGGTGCAGAACCTGACCGATGAGCGCTACTTCGATTACGCCGTGGCCAGCGCCTTCACGCTCGACCGCTACAATGCCTATCCGCAACCGGGGCGGACGTTTCTGCTCAAGGCGGGAATGATCTTTGGGCCGTGAGTGGTGCTCAGGAGCGACGGCTACCCCGCCCGCCACATCTCCGGCACGAACTCGTAACCGGTCCGCGTCTTGACGATGCGGCCGGTGCCGGGGAAGGGGAAGTGATAGCCCTGCACCAGCATCCTGTCGGCGCTGACGCGATCGAGCAGGCGCCTGCGTGTCGCGACCGCGAGCGGTCCGTCCTGGTCGACCACCGGCTGCCACTCCGGATGGCGGGCGAACAGCCATGGGTGGTTGGTGGTGTCGCACAGCACCATCATCGACTCCGTGCCTGAGGCGACCGCGTAGGCCGTGTGGCCGGGCGTGTGGCCGGGCGCGTCGATTGAGGTGATGCCCGGCGCGACCTCGCCGCCGGCCGCGAACGGCGTGATGCGGCTGCGGATGTCCGCGAAGATGCGCCGCGCGTTGAGCATGTAGGCCGAGATCATCTTCGACTCGGCCTCCTTCTTGTTGGCGTCGTCCATCCAGAACGTCCATTCCTTCGCCGGCACCTTGATCTCGGCATTCGGGAACACGAGCTCGTTGTCCTTGGTCTTGATGCCGTTGATGTGGTCGGGATGGAAGTTCGAGATCAGGATGATGTCGATCGCCTTGGGGTCGATGCCGGCGGCGGCGAGATTGACGCCGAAGCTTTTCGCGGTCGCGGCGATCTGTCCGCCCGAGGCGGTGTCGATCAGCACGAGCTTGTCGCCGGTATTGACGAGGAGCGGCGTGAACGGGATCGTCAGCGTGTTCTCCGGCATGAAGGCGTCGGCGAGCGCCTTCTTGACCTGGCCGAACGGCGCGTTGCGCACGAAGGTCTCGTCGACCGGCCGGTTCCAGACGCCGTCATAGACCGCGGTCAGCTCGAAGCTGCCGACCTTGTAGCGGTAGAACGCCGGCGGCTGCTTGCCGACCGGCGGCGCGCCAGCGCGGACGGGCGTTGCGAGCGCGGTGGCGCCGAGCGCGGACGCGGTCAGGAATGAACGGCGGGAGAGACGCATGGCTGTCCTTCGTGTTCGTAGAGCGCAATAGCGCCATCGTATTGCGCTGCTGACTCACGGCCGCTCGCCGAATTCGCCAGCTTCGTAGGGCGCAATAGCGATAGCGTATTGCGCCGCTGACTCACAGACGCTCGCCGAATTCGCCAACTTGCGTCATATCCCCCGCCCAGTCCTCGGGGAAGATGCCGTCTTTCACATCACGATGAAATGACGAGTACGGCCAATCCTGCACGCGACCAACGAAGCCGTGTTTCACAGGATTGATATAACAATATTCGATATGGCGACTGTAATCTTCATCGGTCCTGATGAGATGCTCCCAAAAACGACGCTGCCAAATGCCGCGCTCGCCGCGCCGTTGTCGCGCTGCATTCAAGTGCTCGGTCTTGGGGATTGCCTTGGCGAAATGCACTTTGATCAGTCGCCACCGAGTCGAGAAATTCGTATCGTCGGGCGGCAAGGTCCAGACCGCGTGGATGTGATCCGGCAGCACGACGAAGGCGTCCATGTGGAATGGATATCGTGCGTGCGCCTTTCGAGTGGCGTCGCGTAGCACATCGATGTGATCAGTCAGAAGCGAGCTGCGGCGATCAAGAAGGGTGACGGTGAAGAACCAGCAGCCGCCGGGTGCACGTGCACGGCGATAATTCGGCATGCCGCACGATAGGGCGGGGGCGCGCCTCTCGCAAGGCGGCGCAATACGCTTCGCTATTGCGCCCTACGGCGCCTCACCACGTCCGCACTCTATTTGGTGAGGCTGTCGAGATACTTGAAGTAGTCGTCATACTCCGCGATGCGGGCCCGGGCGGTGGAGAGCCACTGCTTGATGGCCTGCGACGCGGCGGCGCAATCCTTGCGTTCGAGAGCGGCGGGAAGCGAGGCTTTCAACGTCGCGATCGCCGTAACCTGCTTGGGCATTCCGTCGTGAACCGCCGTCATCCGCCGTGTCATTTCTGCGGCGAGCTGCTCGTCGTCCTTCTTGTTGGTTTTGCCGGATGTCGCCCGCGCGTCGAATATGGCCTTGAAGGCGGGCTTGTTGCCGCTTCGAAATTTCTCCGCCCTTTCCGATTCCAGGTCCATGACTTGCTGAACCTCCTTCATGGAATCCCGTATCAGCAGCTGATCCTGCCGTGAGCATTCCGCCCAGACGGGCGTCGACAACGCAAGCGTGAGGAGCACTGCAGCCAGACCCGTCACGCCTCCGCACGTCATTTCCAAATTCAGCTTGTTCAATAGCTTCGACATCGATGCCCCCGTTACCCCACGCGCGGGAGGTTGATGCCGGGAGCACGACGTTTTCAAGAAGGATTACGCGCGACGCAGCATTGCGCGTAGTGAAGGCGGCGCGCCGCTTCACTTACGCCGCAGGAGCCTCGGCCGCCGCTTCCATCGCCGGCGCGCGTTCCGCCACCAGCTTGCTCAGTGCCACGTAATCCACCTTGCCGGAGCCGAGCAACGGCACTTGCGGCAGCACCAGAATTTCCGCCGGCACCATCATCTCGGAGGCGCCCTTCGACTTGGCATGCGCCAGGAAATCGGCGCGCGTCGCGTTCTTCTGCGTGGTCGCGAGCACGATGCGCTCGCCCTTGCGCAGGTCGGGCGCGGTCGCCGCGGCGGAGATCGCCTCCGGCCAGGCTTCGCCGGCGAGGCCTTCAACAGCGGCGAGCGACACCATCTCGCCGCCGATCTTGGCGAAGCGCTTGGCGCGTCCCTTGATGGTGATGAAGCCTTCTCCGTCGATCACAACGATGTCGCCGGTGTCGTGCCAGCCTTCCGGCGGCGCGTCGAGCACGCCGGGATTTTCGGCACGCAGGTAGCCCTGCATCACGTTGGGTCCGCGCACATAGAGCCGGCCGCCCTCGTCGATGCCGGGGACCGGGTCGAGCCGCGCCTCCATGCCGGGCAGGATGCGGCCGACCGTGCCGAACCTGTTGAACATCGGCGTGTTGAGGGCAAGCGCCGGCGCAGTCTCGGTGACGCCGTAGCCCTCGAGGATGCGCAGGCCGAACTTTTCCATGTAGGTGCGGCGCGTCGAGTCCTTCACCTTCTCGGCGCCGGCCAGGATGTAGCGCAGCGAGCGGAAGTCGTAGGCATGCGCGGCGCGCGCATAGCCGGCGAGGAAGGTGTCGGTGCCGAACAGGATCGTGGCGTTCGACGCGTAAACGAGCTCCGGCACGATGCGGTAGTGGAGCGGCGAGGGATAGAGATAGACGCGCACGCCCGACACGAGCGGCAGCACCAGGCCGACGGTGAGGCCGAACGAGTGGAACACCGGCAGCACGTTGAACACTTTGTCGCGCCGGCCGAAGTCGATGCGCGCGGCAGCCTGCGCCGCATTGGCAAGCAGGTTGCGGTTGGTCAGCACGACGCCCTTCGGCGTGCCCTCGGTGCCGGAGGTGAACAGGATCACGGCCGGATCGTCGGCCAGCCGCTTGACCAGCGGCTGATAGGCGTTGCCGAGCCCGCGCAGCTTGTCGCCGAGCGTCACGGTCGCGCGCACGTCTTCGAGGTAGACGATGCGCAGGTCGGCCTTGAGCGCCTCGATCAGCGCGTCGAGCCGGCCCCTCTCGATGAAGGCGCGCGAGGTGACGATGGTCTCGATCTGCGCCGCGCGGCAGGCGGCACGGATGTTGGCGGCGCCGGCGGTGAAGTTGATCATGGCGGGGACGCGGCCGGCCGACATCAGCGCGAGGATGGTCACCGCCGCGCCGTTCGCGGTGGGGAGCAGCACGCCGATCGCCTTGCCCTCGAGGGCGAGGTGCATGAGCTTGCGTCCGAGCACCGCGGCGCCGGTCAGGAGCTTGCGATAGGAGAGCGAGCCGGTCACCGGATCCTCGCAAGCCTCGCGGCCGCGGCCGTGCTCGTCCGCCGCTTCCATCACGGCCTCGATGATGGTGCGGTCCGTCGAGGTGGTGCGGAACACCAGGTCCGACATGATCTCATAGAGCGCCGCGCCGGCCGCCATGCGCCGCCGCTTGCCCTTGAGTGCGGGATCGACGGTGAGCTTGACCGGCTCGAGCACGGTCGCGGTCACCTTGGGGAACCAGCGGCGGCGGATCTGGCTGCGCCCGAGCCGCGAGAACGGCGTCGCTTCCAGGCCCTTGATGCGGATCGGCACCACCATGACGTCGGACTTGTCGGCGATCAGGCCGGCGCCGTCATAGACTTTCATCAGGCTGCCGGTGACGGTCAGGCGGCCCTCGGGGAAGATCACCAGCGAATTGCCTTCGCGCACCTTTTCGATCAGGGCACGCACCGCCATCGGCTTGGTCGGGTCGAGCGGGAAGGCGCGGGTGAACCGGAGGAACGGGCGGACCCACCAGCGCTGCGCGATCGAGTGGTCAATGGCGAACACCGGGTCGCGGTCGAGGAAGGAGAGCGCGAGCGCTGCGTCGAGGAAGCTCACGTGGTTGAGGGCGATGATGCAGTTCGGCCCGGCCTTGGCGATGTTCTCGAGCCCGGTGACCTCCAGCCGATAGATGCCGCGGAACACGATCGAGAGCAGATCGGCGAACGGATTGGTGGGCATGGTGCGCAGGATGACGGTGGCCACGCCGGCGGTGGCAAGCCCGATCAGCAGGAATAGCCCGGAGGGCCCGAGGCCTCCCCACTTCTGCAACAGCGCGACGACGACCAGCGACGTGGCCATGCAGGCGGCGTTGAGCACATTGATTGCGGCGACAACACGGGCGCGGCGTTCGGCGCCGGCCCAAGCCTGCACCGCCGAGAAGGCCGGCACGATGAACAGGCCGCCCGCGACGGCGAGGCCGGCGAGGTCGACCGCGATGCGCAGGCCGCGCACTGAGCCGAACACGGCGCCGACGCCGAGGTGCTGGGCGCTGGCGGTGACGCCAGCCGTTGCCCACGCGAGGTCGAGCGAGAAGAGAGCGATGCCGACCGCGCCGATGAAGGTCGGGATCAAAACGATGCGTCCGGCGGCGAGCCAGGAGGCGAGGCCTGAGCCGACCGCGATCGCGACCGAGAAGATGGCGAGGAACGCGGTCACGACTTCCTCGGTGCCGCCGAGCAGGTTCTTGACCAGCGGCGGCAGCAGCGACAGGGCGATCGCGCCGACCACCCAGAACCAGGTCACCACCCAGGCGCCCCACCACAGTTTCGGCTCGGCCTTGAGCTGGCCGATCAGGCGGAAGGTCGAGCGCAGGATGTTGCGGTCTATGACGAGGTCGGGGGCGGCCTGGCCGGTCGGCGGGATCTGCCGCGCCGCCAACCAGCACAGCACCGCGAACCCCATCATCATCACGGCGAAGCGGGCCGGGTCGCCGCCGCCCTTGGCGGCGATGCCACTGATGATGGTACCGAGCAGAATGGCGATGAAGGTCGCACCCTCGACCAGGGCGTTGCCGGCCGGCAACTCGCTTTGAGCCAAATGGTCAGGGAGGATGCCGTATTTGATTGGGCCGAACAGGGCCGAGATCACGCCGAACAGGAACAGGGCAAGGAACAGGACCGAGATCGACCAGGTGTCCGAGACCGCGTGCAGCCAGAAACCGACCACGGCGATGAAAGCGACGCCGATCTCGACGAATTTCAGCCGCCGCGCAATCAGCGCCTTGTCGAACCGGTCGGCAATCTCGCCGCCGAGCGCTGACAGGATGAAGAACGGAAAGATCAAGGTCGCCCCGGCGAGCGTGATCAGCGCCTCGGAATTCTCACCCGAAAGCTTGAACAGGATCAGGAACACCAGGGAATTCTTGAGGAAATTGTCGTTGAAGGCGCTGAAGAACTGGGCCCAGAACAACGGCGCGAAGCGCCGCGAGGTCATCAGTGTCGAGAACATTGGCTGCGCAAATCCCGTTGATCTGAACGACGTTAAGGCCTGGCGGCGCGGTTGTCGCGCCGGCCAGACCGCGTTTGTGGGCTGAATCCGTTAATGCTTTGTCGCGCCCCGAGAAATCCGGTTCAGCGGGTCCCTGTTTGGGTAAAAATACTCTACTCTGCGCGGCATTGATGGGGGTTGGAGAGGGACTCACAGCATGGCCTGGACGCGCGTGGCCTCCCGTTCGGAGGTCGAGGAAAAGAAGATTGCCGAAGCGACGGTCGGGGAGACGGAGATCGCGCTGTATTTCGTCGACGGCGCGATCTACGCAACCGACAACATCTGCACCCATGCCTTTGCCCGCCTGTCGGAAGGCTACCTCGACGGCGACTGCATCGAATGCCCCGTGCACCAGGCGCTGTTCAACGTGAAGACCGGCGCCGTAGTGGCGGCGCCGGCGTTCACACCGCTGAAGACGTTCCCGGTCCGCGTCGAGGGCGACGATGTCTTGGTGGACGCGTAGGGCGGATTAGCTAAGCGTAATCCGCCACTGGGCAGCGGCCGGCGCAATACGCTTCGCTATTGCGCGCTACATGCCAACGCCTCGCCGGAAGGCGATCGCCGTCGCTTATTGCTGATCACAAGGAGTGCTGGAACCAGCCTCAGCAGAGGACCGCGCGTTGCTCGCGGATGCGGCCGGACTTCAGGCGGACCGCGGTCCTGAATTCATGGCCGCAGGCTTCGCAGGTCCAGAGGTGGCGCACCTCGCGCTCGTTTACATGCTCCGACGCGGCAGGCGCCAGGACGACATCGTTGCAGCTCGGGCAGCAGGATAGACCGAAACGACGCGCAATCGGGGGAGCGGCTCGCGTCCCATAGGCTGTTGTCACGTTGGCCTCCTCGACTGTCATTATGCTTTTTATTGTTTGTTTGCTTGAGCGGTTGTCGTTGATCGAACGCGTATGTCCCTCTCCCATTCTCCGCCTACATGCCGTCTTTGGCGTGAAGATGGCACGTCGATGAAGTTTTTCTAAAATACGCGGCTGACGGCGCACTTTGTAGACGAAACATAGCAAGAGAGGAAACTGACCGCGCGGTGCCCATTCACCGCAGCGCACAAGCAGCATGCTTTGGCCGTTCCACCTATGACCTAGATCACAGCCGCAGAAAATTTGTGGTGCGTGCAGCGCAGCGTGACTTCGCACTTGCAGCATGCGTGCCGGGGGGCCGATCAGAGCTTCATGAACTCCTTGAACTCTTCGAGCAGCGCTGGCCACAGCTCGAGTGCTTCATCGATGTTCTCCGTGGTCGTCTCGGCGACGCGCAGGTCGTGCTCGGCGAACATCACATTGCCCGGCTTCCAGTAGACGCGGAGAAACCGTTTCTCGGTATTCCAGGCGTTGATCCGGTCCGACGACACCGCTTTCAGCTGCCAGCCTGCGGCGAATTGAATGTCACGGCAGCGGCCGTTCTCGCAATTGTAGAAGTAGACGTCGAAGTTGATGCCGGCGACACGGCTCTTGATGATCTCACGGCCCTTCGAGTCCTTTTCGATCTTGGTCGGCAGCCCGTGCTTGCTCATCAGGAAGGCCATGTCATCCATGGTGATGCCGGCTTTGGGCACGGCATCGGCCAACGCGTGAAGCGCGGTCACCGACAGGATCGCCGTCACGGCAAACAGCTTTTGTAGCATCGAAGTCCCCCCCTTGAGCGCCGCGAGTATCGGCGGCATGGGCGCGGCAGGGCAAGCCATTGGCCCAAGGGCCAACTGTTCAGCGCAAAACGGCCGACGCTAGCCTTGGTCCAACACGCAACCAAGCCCTGTCGCAGCAGCTCGGCCTGGATCTGTTCGTCTCGACGCCTGAAGCGTGAGGAAGCGTCTGCGTGGCGGAGACGCGGCGACGAGAGGTGACAGCATGACCGCGTTTCAAACCGGATCGGAGTCGACGGCCCAGTTGTCCGCGCCGCCAACCTGGGTGCGCCTGGTGCTCGGGATCGTCCTGATCGTGGTGGGGGTGTTCGTGCTCGGCGATGTGACGTTTGCCGCGGTCGTCAGCACGATGTTCATCGGCGCCATGGCGATCATCGCCGGTGGTTTCGAGATTATTCATGCGTTCTGGACACGGGGATGGGGCGGGCTCGTGTGGCAGCTCCTGCTGGGTGCCCTCTACGTCGCGGTCGGAATCGTCCTGTTGAGTCAGCCCGCCGCCGGAGCCCTGATCCTCACCTACGTGCTCGGGCTGCTGCTGATGATGTCCGGGATCGTGCGCATTTTCATCGCCCTCGGTCATTGGCGCGAGGTCGGCTGGCTCATGCTGTTGTCCGGGGCATTCGGCGTGATCGCCGGCCTGATCATTCTCGCGGGATTTCCAAGGACCACGCTCTGGGTGCTCGGGCTGCTTCTCGGCATCGATCTGATCGCCCACGGCCTGGCGTGGCTCAGGTACGGATGGCTGCCTTCGGTCCGCAACGTCTGAGGGGGCCGTCGCGTTTTTCTAGAACGGGGGGGCGCAAGGAGCCGCGCTGGAAACCGGAGGGCACGACGCCATGTCGGCGATCACCGATCCAAGTGTTGCCGATGCTCCGGACAACCGTGAGGCTACCGGAAACGAAAGCCTTGCCCGGGTCTTTTGGCGCTTCGGATGGATCGGATTCTGGGCGCAGGTGATGGTCGGTACGATACCGGTCCTGCTGACCATCTACGCCTTCATATTTGACCACAACAGGGCGGCGGGCACGCGCAGTGGGCTTGGGCTGCTCGAATATCTGGCGATCGTCAGCTTGCTGATGCTGGCATTCACCACCTTCTGGTCCTACCGATACACCCGCCTTGCCAAGCAGATCGCCGACCCGGCGCGCCGTCCATCGGATTCCGTTTTGCGACGAGCTGTATGGACGGGTGTCGCAGCGAGCACGGTGAGCATCCTGTTTTCCATATTGGTGATGCTGTCCGAGGTCGCGCAGCTCTTCTTCTATTTTCTCCGCGCGCCCCAGGCCGGCGTGCCCGTGGTTCAGACAACCGCGGGCGGACCGACGAGCTGGGTCTCTGCCGCCGATATCATGACGCAGTTGGCCCTGAACGTCAGCCTGCTTGTCGAGTTCATTGTTCTCGCCTTCAGCCTCTGGCTGCTGTTCCGCACCATCGTCGCTTCGAAGCAGTTTGCGCAGGCCGGCAACGAAGGGTGACATTCGTCCTGAAAGACGTTTCATGACGCCCGCCAGCGCGACGCAGACGTTGCTTCTTCTCTGCACTCTGGTGCTGGTTTTTGCCGCCATCCACTTTGCCGCAGCGATCGTCGCGCCGGTCTCTTTCGCGCTGTTTGTCATCGCGATCGTGTGGCCGCTGCAAAGCGCACTCCAGCGAAGAATTCCGAAGCTGCTGGCTCTCGTTGTTACTGTCTCGGCCACGCTCGCCGCTATTGCCGTGCTCGTTGTGTTGGTGATCTGGGGTTTCGGGCTGGTGATCCAGTGGCTCGCCAACAACGCAGCTCGCTTTCAAATGCTTTACGTGCAAGCGGCCGATTGGTTCGACGGACACGGCTTCTCCATCAAGACCATGATGGTCGAGAAGTACGATCCGAGCTGGTTCATCGGCGCCATTCGCGAGATCGGCGGCAGAGGCTATCGGTTCGCTTCATTCATCGTCATCGTTTTCACGTTCACCGTTCTCGGCCTGCTTGAGGTCGATAGCGTGCGATACAACGTCAAACATCTCGGCAATCCGAACCTGTCATTGTCTCTGATGACGGCCGCCGAGGACATTGCCATCAAATTCCAGAAATACATGGTGGTCCGCACGACGATGAGTCTCTTGACCGGCATCGTGGTCTGGACCTTTGCGTTGTTTGCCGGCATTGAATTGGCGACGGCCTGGGGCGTGATTGCATTCGTGTTGAACTATATTCCGTTCATCGGTCCGCTCGTCGCGACCGTGTTTCCGACCTTGTTTGCGCTCGTGCAATCCGGCTCCTGGCAACTCGCGGTCATGGTGTTCGCCGGTCTCAATCTGATCCAGTTCGTCATCGGCAGCTATCTCGAGCCGCGCATGGCCGGCGCCGCGCTGTCGATGTCGCCGTTCATGGTTCTGCTCGCGGTCTTCTTCTGGAGCTTCCTGTGGGGCGTGCCGGGGGCATTCATCGGCGTGCCGATCATGATCGCGATACTGACGCTGTGCGGGGAGTACGAGTCGACGCGGTGGATCGCGGTCCTGATGTCAGGGCGTGATCCGAAGCGAGTCTGACGCGCATGTTTGAATAAGAACCAACCGCATGCCGGCATTGGACCAAGGGCCAACTGGACCCTGTGCCAGGTCCCGCAAAGGATCAAAACATTCATTTCGCGATATCCGCATTGAGCGTTCTACTCGACGCAACGGAGAGCACGTCCGGGAGAGCTCCGCGTAGAACCGTCGCCCAAAAGAACGCGATGCAACGCAACGGGAGAACAGACATGAGTAATCTGGTCGTGTTGGGATTTGATGGAATGCACACGGCGGACGATGTTCTGAACAAGGTCCGCGCCCTGCAAAAGGAATACCTGATCGACCTGGAAGACGCCTGCGTCGTCGAACGCGACAAGACCGGCAAGGTCTATATCAAGCAGGCCGTCAATCTCACCGCGCTCGGCGCCGCTGGCGGCGGGAGCAGGGGAGCGCTGTGGGGCGCGATCGTCGGTTTGCTGTTCCTCAATCCGCTGGCCGGCATGGCAATCGGTGCGCTCACCGGCGCCGGCATCGGCGCCTTGTCGGGCTCGCTCGTGGATTACGGCATCTCCGATGATTTCGTGAAGAAGCTCGGCCAGACGATTCCCGAAGGATCGTCGGCGCTGTTCGTTCTGTTCAAAAGCGTCAATGAAGACAAGGTGCTGCCCGAGCTCGAGCCGTACAAGCCGCGCGTGCTGCGCACGTCGCTGTCCAACGAAGCCGAGAGCAAGCTCAAGGCCGAGCTGAGCAAGGCGGCGTGATGTTGTTCTCGCCATTTGCGGGGGATCGAACGCAACACAGGAGAGAAGCGATGGATACCTGCGACCGGCGGCAAGCCATACGACACGTCTTCGGTGGCGCTGCGGTGACCGGCTTGGCTCTGGCTGTGACGCGATATCCGATCGAAGCGGCACCGCTTGCGACCGACAAGCGCCTGCCGACGCGCACGGACAATCACGTCACCGAGGCCCAGTGGGGTCGCCCGCGCCGGCGCCGCTGGGTGTGCTGGTGGAGTCGCGGGCGCCGCGTGTGCGGCTGGCGCTGGGTGTGAGGGAGCTGCGTCATGCGTCACGTCGTATGTGCTTCCGCAGGCTTGGCGACCATCCTGCTGGTCGCCGGCATGTCCGCCGCCACCGCGCAGCCTGTCGTGAATGTCGGCACCCTGAGATGCGGCATCGGGCCCGGCGTCGGCGTGGTCGTCGGATCCAGTCGCAGAGCGAATTGCCGTTTCGAACCAAACGATCGTGGACGGGTCGACAGCTATTCGGGCCGCATCACGCGGCTCGGACTTGATATCGGCGCCACCGCGGGCGGCACGATGACCTGGACGGTCTTCTCGCGCAGGAGAGATCTCCCGCCCGGCGCGTTGGCCGGCCGCTACGTCGGCGTCAGCGCCGACGCCTCGCTGGGCCTGGGCGTCGGCGCGAAAGTTCTGGTCGGAGGTGTGCGGCGATCAGTGAGGCTGCAGCCGATCGCCGTCATGGGACAGGTCGGCCTGAACGTGGCGGCGGGCGTCTCCGGTTTGACGCTGCGGTTCAACAGGCCGGTGGCCGGCCGATGAGGTGATTGCGAGGCCGGCGTTCTCATGGGCCGTGTGACTCGCCGCAGGACGATGACGCGCCCCGTCGCGGGGCGCGCCACCACATCTCGAATGATCGGCCCAGCCGGGCGGCCTGGCGACGTCGGATTCGGCTAAGTGCTGGTGCCGGCTGAGGGAATTGAACCCCCGACCAACGGTTTACAAAACCGCTGCTCTACCGCTGAGCTAAGCCGGCTCTTCCTTTCCCTACAATCGCTTAGCCCTTCGGTGCAACGTTATTCTGAAACTCGGTTGCAGTAAGCCGGCATTTACCGCTCCTCCGCTACTTCTTCACGGGCTTCGGGTGCGGTCAGGCGCAACAAAGATGGACGGCGTTCGATACTTCCTCAACACGTTGCAGAACCTGTTCCTGTCGTCCGGGTCGATGTTCTCGCTGACCTCGCTCGCCACGGCATTTCTCATCGCAACACTGTTTCTCGTCTATCGCCGGCGGCTCAAGCACCGACCGATCCGCGCTCTGTCGATCCTGCGTGGACTATTCCCCGGACACTTCATCCGCAGCCCATCGCTTCATGCTGACCTTGCGTGCTTCTACTTCAATGTCTTCGCCGCCGGGTTGATGTTCGGATGGGCGCTCTTCTCCTACAAGGCGATCAGCAACTTCGTCATCGCGACGCTGAACACGGCATTCGGATCTGTGGCGCCGAGCGCCTGGTCGATCGTCGCGGTGCAATCGATCATCACGGTTCTGCTGTTCGTGGCCTATGAGTTCGGCTACTGGCTCGATCATTACCTCAAGCACCGTGTGCCGGTGTTGTGGGAATTCCATAAAGTCCATCACACGGCGAACGTGCTGACACCGCTGACGGTGTTCCGCGTGCATCCGATCGACTCGGTCATCTTCTACAATATCCTCGCGCTCTGCACGGGGCTGACCAATGGCATCGCCAGCTATGCGTTCGGCAAGCCGGTCTCGTCCTTCACGATCGGCGATACGAATCTCATCCTGGTCGTGTTCATCCACGCTGTCGTGCATCTGCACCACACGCATCTGTGGATCTCGTTTCCGGGCCCGCTCGGCCGCGTCCTGATGAGTCCGGCGCATCACCAGATCCATCATTCCAGCAATCCCATTCACTTCGACAAGAATCTCGGAAACTGCCTTGCGATCTGGGACTGGATGTTCGGAACGCTGCACGTTCCGAGCAAGCAGCGCGAGAACCTCGCGTTCGGCGTCGAGGCCGGCAAACCCGACATGCACACGCTCACCGAGGTATGGATCGCGCCGGTTCAGCGTGCTGCCAGACTGCTCGCCGCACCGTTCGCGAAACGCAGCCACACTGTGCCGACTGCGCCCACGGCGGAAGCGCGCGATCGGATCTAGCCGCCACGCATCTTCAAAAAAAATGCCCCGCGCGAGCGCGGGGCTAGTGGAGGCCGGGCAGGGCGCGTTGCGGCGCCCCACCCAGAGTTTCGTGTGTCAGGCTCTGGACTGCGCCTCCACACCGGAGCCGGCGCGGATGTCGACGTCCTTGGTGTCGCGCAGGAACAGGAGCCCGATGATGAATGTCATCACTGCCACCACGATCGGGTACCAGAGCCCGGCATAGATGTCGCCGTAGGAGGCCACGAACGCGGTCGCGAGCAACGGCAACATGCCGCCGAACCAGCCGTTGCCGATGTGATAGGGCAGCGACATGGATGTGTAGCGGATCTTGGTCGGGAACATCTCGACCAGGAATGCGGCGATCGGCCCGTACACCATCGTGACGTAGATCACCATGATGACCAGGATCACCTCGGCCATGAACCAGTTGACCTTGGCCGAGTCCGCGGCCTTCGGATAGCCCGCCGCGGTGAACGCCGCGGTCCACTTGGCCGCGTCCCAGCCCTCGACCTTGGTCGAGCCGATGGTCAGGTTCACCTTGTCGCCGGAGCCGGCCGCGTTCTCGGTCTTGAACGACAGGCCGAGCTTGGTCACGAAGTCCTTCGCGCGGTCGCAGTTCGAGAACTTCGACCACGGACCGACGAAGATGTGCGTGTTGCACGTCGACGTGTCGGCGGTGACGGTGATCGGGTTCTTCGCCGCGAAGGCTTCGAGATCCGGGTTGACGTAGTGGGTCAGCGCGCCGAACAGCGGGAAGTAGGTCAGCGCGGCGATCAAGCAGCCGGCCAGGATGATCTTCAGCCGGCCGATGCGGTCGGACAGCCAGCCGAAGAAGATGAAGAACGGTGTGCCGATGACCAGCGAGATGCCGATCATCAGATAGGCCAGCACGTAGTTCAGCTTCAGCGTGATGGTGAGGAAGAACAGGGCGTAGAACTGCCCCGTGTACCACACCACGCCCTGGCCGGCGGTCGCGCCGAGCAGCGCGAGCAGCACGTACTTGTTGTTCGGATAGTGGAAGAAGCTCTCGGTCAGCGGCGCCTTCGAGCCTTTGCCCTCTTCCTTCATCTTCTGGAAGATCGGCGTCTCGTTGAGCTTGAGCCGGATATAGACCGAGAACACCAGCAGGACCACCGAGACGACGAACGGCAGGCGCCATCCCCACTCGGCGAACGCCTTGGCGTCCATGTATTCGCGGCAGAGACCGATGACGATCAGCGCCATGAGGAGGCCGAGCGTCGCCGTGGTCTGGATGAAGCTGGTCGCGTAGCCGCGCTCGCCGGGGCGGGCATGCTCGGCCACATAGGTCGCGGCGCCGCCGTACTCGCCGCCGAGCGCGAGGCCCTGCAGCAGGCGCAGCGTCACCAGCAGGATCGGTGCGAGCCAGCCGATCGAGTTGTAGGTGGGCAGCAGGCCGACCAGGAAGGTCGCCGAGCCCATCACCATGATGGTGACCAGGAAGGTGTACTTGCGGCCGACCAAGTCGCCGATGCGGCCGAAGATCAGCGCGCCGAACGGACGCACCAGGAAGCCGGCGGCGTAGGTCGCGAACGCCGACAGGAGCGCGGCGGTGTCGTTGCCCGCCGGGAAGAACAGCGCTGCGAAGAACGGCGCCAGCACCGCGTAGAGATAAAAGTCATACCACTCGAAAATCGTGCCGAGCGAGGAGGCGAAGATGACGAATTTCTCGTCCCTCGTCATGCCGCCGCCGCGCGCCGAGGCCTGGTTCACTGTCGTCGTTGACATAGCGTTTCGTCCCTGTGTCGTGATCGCGAGGGACGGTAGGTGTCGGGATGTGCGCGACACCCCCGGTCCGCCCCGTGCGCACGCTAGGCGTCAGTCGACAAACCTGTCTTTGCGAAAGTGGTCGTAGAACGAAAGTCGATAGGGAACCAATCCATTGAGCCGGCGCGATTTCTCGCGCTCGTGCGGGCAAGCCGACATTGCCGCTGCGGCAATTTTGCACTGTATAGCTGCGAGGCGCAGATGGCCGGCGCATGTGGCGCTGCGCTGCAGCATGCCGAGTCGCGGCTATCCCGCGACTGTTAAAATTCGAGCGATCGCGGCGTTGCACGATTAACGATGAGTGGTGATTCCGGCGACGGCGATACGCCGTTTTGGTGGCCTCTCACTACAGTGGCGCGGTTTTCGGGAGAGGCTCGCATGTCGCGCCGTCACACGTTGATACTGGCTTCGTTTGTCGCCCTGCCGGGCGTGCTGCCGGCGGCGACCGTCGCGCAGGCGCAATACGCGCCGGTGATCGTCGTGCCGGGCAAACCAGGCGTCCCGGTCATCATGAACGGCGAGGACGTGTCGTGGGCGGTCATCGAGGGCGATTGGGGTCTGGCGCGGCCGGGGCAGGTGAGCCCGACCGTGATCTACCGCGTCGGTCCGCAGGCGCTGACCGGGCCCGCGGCCGGGCCTTACTACCCGTCGACCGGCTACGCGCCGCGTTATGGCCGGCTCGAAGTGGTGCCGCCGGCGAACCGGCCGCAGCCGCGGCCGGCCGAGAGCTACTATCGTGAATGGGGCACCCAGTCCGACATGAACGCCCCGGTCACCACCTATCCGCCGTTCAATCCGCCCGAGGTCATCTACGGTCCGCAATTCGGCCCGCAGCCGCATCCGCGCCCCCGGCCGCGTCCCCGACCTTAAACGTCCGACCTTAAACCTTAACGGCCGGATCGAATTGGCGGTCCGGCGCTTTCGTGCGACGTTTCCCAGCAAGAAGTCTTTAGTCTTTACGGGGAAGTCGCATGCGTCATCCGTTGCACCTCGTCGCCATGGGCTCGCTCGGCCTGCTGCTCGGCTCGAGCGCCGTCGCGCTCGCTGGAGAAGGACCGGTCGTCGTCTACGGCGCCGCGCCCTATGACATCCCGCCGCCGGTCGCCTATGTGCTCGATCCGGCCGATGCACGCCGTCCGATCTATGTGGTGGACCAGGGCCCGGTCTATTACGGGCCGGGCATCGTCGCTTTGAAGACCTTCGCGACACCGATCTATTCGGAAGGCGGCTACGCCTACGCGCTGCCGTATCCCTATATCGGCGGGCCTTACGTCCGCGGCCACGGCGACTGGGACTACGGCTACGCGCCGGTCTACCGGCCGCGTCCGTGGCACGGCCGCTACTCGCGGCTCGACGACGCCTATGGCTACGGCCCGCGTGTTTATCGCCGCAACGTGTTCCGGCCCTATGCGGGCGCCTATCGCTATCGGCCAGCGCCGGGCGCGCGCGTGATCCGCGTCAACGAGCCGGCGCACGAGCAACGCGCCCCGCGCGAGCGCGTCCCGCCGCCGGCTGCCACGCCGCCGATGCCACAGGCACGCCCGCAGCCGCCCGCGTCAGCAGCGCCGCCCGCGCAGGCCGTGCCGCCGGCGCCGGCCCAGCCCGGCACGCGTCCCGACGTCGGCGGCCACAGCCGCTGACGCTCGCATTGCACCCGATCAGGCGGGGCTCGCTTTCGCCCGCGATGGGCGATCCTGAGATTCGGTCATGGCGCGGAACAGCGCCTTGCCGTCCGCGCCGTTCCGCAGTGCGTCGAGCACATCGGGCTCGCGCAATTTGCGCGCGACGCAGGCGAGCGCATTGAGTGGCCCGCCGCTCGTACCTGACGGCAGCAGCAGCAGAAACACGAGGTCGACGGGGCGACCGTCGATCGCCTCGAAATCGATCGGCTTCTTCAACCGCGCCATCAGGCCGTACGGCTTGTGGAGCGTGGCAAGCCTCGCATGCGGAATCGCAACGCCGTCGCCCATTCCGGTCGAGCCGAGCTGCTCGCGCTTGAAGAGTTCAGCCTCGATGATGTCCGGGCTCAGCTTGAGCGCGGCGCCGGCGCGCGCCGACAGCTCGTGGAGCAGACGCAACTTGTCGTGCGCACGCACGTCGGCGAGCACGTCGTCGGGGGCGAGGAAATCTGCGATGTCCATCGTCGTTCCAATTTGTTGTTGTTTTTGATCGTCACGCTGGTCGTCAGGGGGAGCGCAATCGATAGCCGATCCCTGTTTCGGTGAGGATGTAGTGGGGGCGTTCTGGATCGGCCTCGATCTTCTGGCGGAGCTGGCGGACATAGACACGCAGATACTGCGCGTCGGTCAGATCGTCCCATAATTCGCCGAGCAGGAAGCGGTGCGTGAGCACTTTGCCGGCATGCTGCACCAGGATGCGCAAGAGGTCGTACTCCTTCGGCGACAGCTTCACCTCGTGGTCGCGCACCTTGACGATGCGCCGCACCAGATCGACGGACAGATCATCGACCTTGAACACCGGCCGTTCGCCGTGGACCTGCAGCTGATGCCGCAGCGCCGCGCGCATGCGCGCGAGCAGCTCGTCCATGCCAAACGGTTTTGTCACGTAGTCGTCGGCGCCGAGGTCGAGCGCCGCCACCTTGCCGCCCTCGTCGCCGCGGCTCGACAGGACCACGATCGGCACGGCGTCGTTGCGGCTGCGGATGGTGCGCAACAGTTCGATGCCGTCGATGTCGGGCAGGCCGAGATCGAGGATGATCAGGTCCGGCTGTTGCGCCAGCAGCTCGAGCGCGGTCTTGCCGTTCGGCGCCTCGATGATGTCGTAGCCCTGGGTACCCAGGCCCATGCGCAACAGCTTTCGGATCGGCGGCTCGTCATCGATCACGAGCACTTTTGGCGGGGCTGCGCTCATGCGGCGGTGTCCAGCTGCCTGGCGCCGGGCGGCACCGGCAGCGTCATGGTGAACACGGCGCCGCGCCGGTCGCTGCGGTTCGCGGCGCTGATCCGGCCGTGCATCGCCTCGATGAATCCGCGCGAGATCGCGAGCCCGAGCCCGGTGCCGGCGCGGACCTGGTCGCCCTTCTGGACCCGATAGAATTTATCGAAGATGCGCTCGAGCTCGTCCGGCGGAATGCCGTCGCCCTCGTCGAGGATCTGCAGGCAGACGTCGCCGCCGTCGCGCCAGCCCTGGATTCGGATGGTCGTCCTCGCCGGAGCGTACTTCGCCGCATTGTCGAGCAGGTTGAACAGGACCTGCTCGAACAGCACCGCGTCCACCTCGAGCATCGGCAGGTCGGGCGCCAGCTCCAGCTCGACCTGGTGATGGGACAGGATCTTGCCGGCGCGGCGCAACGCGCTGCCGACGATCTCGTCGACGTCGTGCAATGCCGCATTCGGCACGACGGCGCCGGATTCGAGCTTGGTCATGTCGAGCAGGTTGGCGATGAACCGGTTGAGCCGCTCCGATTCGTCGACGACGGTCGCGATCAGATCCGTCTTTTGCGCGTCGCTGAGGCTGCCTCCGAGATCGCGCAGCGTGCCGGCGGCGCCGAGGATCGAGGCGAGCGGAGTCTTGAGGTCGTGCGAGATCGACGTCAGCAGGGCGGAGCGCAGGCGGTCGGTCTCGATCGTGCGGCGGGCGCTTTCCATGTCCTCGACCAGATAAACGCGCTCGATCGCCAGGGCGCCCTGGTCGCTTAGCGCATCGAGGAGACGGCGCTCGTCCGGCGTCAGCAGGAGGCCCGGCTTGTCGCTGTCGATGCCGATCACGCCGATGGCGCCCCGGCCGGTCCGCATCGGCAGGAACAGCCGTTTGGCGCCGGGCAGCGTGTCCGAGCCGCGGCCCGCGGCCCGGTCGTTTTGCCACGCCCATTTGGCGGCAGCGATGTCCGCGTCGTCCAGCGTGTCCTCCGGCGGATAGCCGGCCTTCACGGCGATGGTGCCGTTCTCCGGCAGCAGGATCACGACGCGAACCTTGAGCATCAACGCGATCTGATAGGCGGTCGCCCACAGCACGTCGTCGAGCGTGCCGACGCTCGCCAGCTTGCGGCTGAACACATAGAGCGCCTCGGTCGTGCGGGCGCGCGCCATCGCGGTGATGGCCTGGGTGCGGACCCGCGCCGCGACGTTGGAGACCAGTACCGCCATGATGATGAAGAGGACGAAAGCGGCGACATTGGTCGGATCAGCGATGGTGAAGGTGTAGATCGGCGGCAGGAAGAAGAAGTTGTAGCAGAGCGACGCCACGACGCTCGCAAACAGAGATGGCCACAGCCCGAATCGCACGGCGACCGCTACGATCGCGGTCATGAACACGAGGTCGACGTTCTCGATCCCCAGCTTGGGATGGATCAGCTCGCCGATCCCGAGCGCGATCGCGACCGCGAGGAGCGCGCCGCCGTAGGCCCACGGATCGAACGGGTGGGCGACCTCGGCGGTGCGGACGGTCTTCTTGGCGATCGGGTCGCCGGATATCTCCTCGCCGGCGATGACGTGGACGCTGATGTTGCCGGCGCGGCGGATCAGGTCGTGCACCACCGAGCCGTGCAGCATCTCGAACCAGCGTGACCGGCTCGATTTGCCGATGATGATCTGGGTGACGTTGTTGGCGTGCGCGTAGTGAATGATGTCATCGGCGATGTGCCGGTCGCCGCCGGGCACGGTGATGGCTTCGCCGCCAAGCGTCACCACGAGCCGCAATGTATCAGCGATGCGGTCGCGTTCCTCGTCGGTCAGCTGCAGGCTGCGCCGCGACTCGACCGACAGCGCGATCCACGGCGCGTGCAGCCGGTCGGCCAGCCGCTTGGCGTAGCGAGCCAGCCCGGCCGCGCGCGGGTCCTCGCTGACGCAGACGAGGACACGCTCTCCCGCGGCCCAAGGGCCCTGGATGGCGTGCTCCTGCATCTGGGTGAGGAGCTGCTCGTCGACGCGTTCGGCGGTGCGGCGTAATGCAAGCTCGCGCAGCGCCGTCAGGTTGGTCGGCGAGAAGAAGTGCTCGAGTGCGCGTTCGGCCTGTTTCGGGACGTAGACCTTGCCTTCCTTGAGGCGGGCGATCAGGTCGTCCGGGGGGATGTCGACCAGCTCGACGGCGTCGGCGCGGTCGAACACCGAGTCGGGGATGGTCTCGCGCACCCGCACATGGGTGATCTGCGCCACCACGTCGTTGAGGCTCTCGATGTGCTGGACATTGACGGTGGAGTAGACGTCGATGCCGCGCTCGAGCAGCTCCAGCACGTCGAGATAGCGCTTGGGATGGCGGCTGCCCGGTGCATTGGTGTGGGCGAGCTCGTCGACCAGCACGATCTGCGGTCGGCGCGCCAGGATAGCATCGAGGTCCATCTCCTCGAGCCATTGGCCCCGGTACTCGATGCGCCGGCGCGGAATGACCTCGAGGCCCTCGACCAGGGCTTCGGTCTCCCTGCGGCCGTGCGTCTCGACCACGCCGACGATGATGTCGTAGCCGTCGCGCTTGCGCGCGCGGGCGGTCGTCAGCATCTCGTAGGTCTTGCCGACACCCGGGGCGGCGCCGACGAAGATCCGCAGCTTTCCGGCGCGGCTTTCTTCGCGCCGGGCCGCCTCAAGGAGCGCCTCCGGCGACGGTCGCTGGTCGAAGTCGCGACACTGGTCTGGCATCCGTCCTCATTCGTCGCAGGCTGCGCTGCTTCTGGAGTGAGGCGATGCCTCAGGCACTGCGGGCTCCCTCTCCCCGTTGGGGAGAGGGTTGGGGTGAGGGGGCCTAGGACTCTCGATAGTCATAGAACCCTCACCCGGCGCACTACGTGCGCCGACCTCTCCCCACAGGGGAGAGGTGGCGCAGTGCTCGTGGCGATTCACCCAGAAACAACGACTTACGATGTCACTATTTCCCTGCCGCATCCAGGGCGAGATTGAGCGCCAGCACATTGACCCGCGGCTCGCCGAGCAGGCCGAGCCAGCGACCCTCCACATGCGCATTGATCAGCTCGCGCACGCGCTCCTCCGGCACGCCCCGCGCCTTGGCGACGCGCGGCACCTGGAACAGCGCCGCCTCCGGCGAGATGTGCGGGTCGAGGCCGCCGCCGGTGGTGGTGACGAGGTCGATCGGCACCGGCGTGCCGGGGTTCTCCTGCTTGAGCTTGTCGACGTCCTCCTTGACGCGGTCGATCAGCGCCTTGTTGGTCGGGCCGAGATTCGAGCCACCGGAGTTGGCGGCGTTGTAGGGCGCCGGCACGGTCTTGGTCGAATCCTTCGGATCGGGCGCCACGGTCGCGGAGGGACGGCCGTGGAAATACTTGTCCCCGGCAAAGGTCTGTCCGATCAGCTCGGAGCCGATCACCTTGCCGTCCTTCTCGACCAGACTGCCTTGCGCCTGGCGCGGGAAGATCACGCCGGCAATGCCGGTGATGGCGAGGGGGTAGACGAGGCCGGTGATGACGGTCAGGAAGATGACCAGGACGATCGCCGGGCGGATTTCGCGCAACATGACGTGTCTCCTCACGCGAGGTGCAAGGCCGTGACCACGAGGTCAATGGCCTTGATGCCGATGAACGGAACAATGACGCCGCCGAGGCCGTAGATCAGCAGGTTGCGGCGGAGCAGCGGGCCGGCGCCGATCGGGCGATAGGCGACGCCCTTCAGCGACAGCGGAATGAGCGCGATGATGATCAGCGCGTTGAAGATGATGGCCGAGAGGATGGCGCTCTCCGGCGTCGACAGGTTCATGATATTCAGCGCCTGCAGCTGCGGATAGAAGGCGAGGAACATCGCCGGGATGATGGCGAAGTACTTCGCCACGTCGTTGGCAATCGAGAACGTGGTGAGCGCGCCGCGCGTCATGAGAAGTTGCTTGCCGATCTCGACCACCTCGATCAGCTTGGTCGGATTGGAATCGAGATCGATCATGTTGCCGGCCTCGCGCGCCGCCTGCGTGCCGGTGTTCATGGCGACGCCGACGTCGGCCTGGGCGAGCGCCGGCGCGTCGTTGGTGCCGTCGCCGCACATTGCCACCAGCTTACCCTTGGCCTGCTCGTTGCGAATGAGCTTGAGCTTGTCCTCCGGCGTGGCCTGGGCGAGGAAGTCGTCGACGCCCGCCTCGGCGGCGATCGCCGCCGCGGTCATCGGGTTGTCGCCGGTGATCATGATGGTGCGGATGCCCATGCGGCGCAGCTCGGCGAAGCGCTCGCGGATGCCGCCCTTGACGATGTCCTTGAGCTGCACCACCCCGAGCAGGCGGCCGTCCTTGGCGACCGCGAGCGGGGTGCCGCCCGACTTGGCGATCTCGTCGGCGATCACGGTGACCTCGCGCACCGTCTCGGCGCTGATCGCCGGCTGCTGCACGCGCACCGCGCCGGTCGGCGTAACGGTGGTGCTGCCGGCGTTGAGGAAGCCGAGGATCGAGTCGACCGCGCCTTTGCGCACCCACGAGCCGCCGACTTCGACGCCGCTCATGCGGCTCTGCGCCGTGAACGGGATGAAGCTCGCGCGCATCTCGGCGAGGTCGCGGCCGCGGATGCCGAATTTTTCCTTCGCCAGCACGACGATGGAGCGGCCCTCCGGCGTCTCGTCGGCGAGCGAAGCGAGCTGCGCCGCGTCGGCGAGCTCCTGCGGAGTGATGCCGTGCACCGGCTTGAAGTCGGTCGCCTGGCGGTTGCCGAGCGTGATGGTGCCGGTCTTGTCGAGGAGGAGCGTGTCGACGTCGCCGGCCGCCTCGACCGCGCGGCCGGACATGGCGAGCACGTTGAAGCGCACCAGTCGGTCCATGCCGGCGATGCCGATCGCCGACAGGAGCGCGCCGATGGTGGTCGGGATCAGGGTCACGAACAACGCGACCAGGATCACCACGGAGATGGTGCCGCCGGCGTAGATCGCGTAGCTCGGGATCGTCGCGGTCGCGAACACGAAGATGATGGTCAGGCCGACCAGCAGGATGTTGAGCGCGATCTCGTTCGGTGTTTTCTGCCGCTCGGCGCCTTCGACCAGCCTGATCATGCGGTCGAGGAAGGTCGAGCCGGGCGCCGCGGTGATGCGCACGCGGATCCAGTCGGACAAGACCTGCGTGCCGCCGGTGACGGCCGAGCGGTCGCCGCCGGACTCGCGGATGACCGGCGCGGACTCGCCGGTGATCGCCGCCTCGTTGACCGAGGCGACCCCCTCGATGATCTCGCCGTCCGAGGGGATGGTATCGCCCGCCTCCACCAGCACGACGTCGCCGACCTTGAGTTCGGTCGAGGGGACCGACTTGTAGCTCTTGTGGTCGGAGCCGGTGAGCAGCTTGGCGTGGGTCTGCGTGCGCTGACGGCGCAACGTGTCCGCCTGCGCCTTGCCGCGGCCCTCGGCGATCGCCTCGGCGAAGTTCGCGAACAGGATCGTGAACCACAGCCACAGGATGATCTGGAACTCGAAGCCGATATTGCCGGTGCCGGTGACGAGGTCGCGGATCAGCAGGATCGAGGTCAGGACCGTAACGATCTCCAGCACGAACATGACCGGATTGCTGATCAGCGTGCGCGGATCGAGCTTGACGAAGGCCGCACCGATCGCCGGCACGACGATCTTCGGATCGAGCAGCGCGGTGACCGGGGTCCGTTTGCGAATCTGCGAGGTTTCCATGGAAGCAACTCCGATCAATTCGATGCGAAGGTGGTGCCGGCGATCATCGCCAGATGCTCGACGATCGGGCCGAGCGCGAGCGCCGGGAAGAAGGTGAGGCCGCCGATGATGAGGATCACGCCGACCACCAGGCCGACGAACAGGCCTCCGGTGGTCGGGAACGTGCCGGCCGACTGCGGAATGGACTTCTTGTCGGCGAGCGAGCCGGCAATCGCCATCGCCGGGATGATCATCCAGAACCGGCCGACCAGCATCGCGATGGCGCCGGTCAGGTTGTAGAAGAAGATATTGCCGGTCAGTCCCGCGAAGGCCGAGCCGTTGTTGCCGGTCTGCGAAGTATAGGCATAGAGCACCTCGGTGAAGCCGTGCGGCCCCGGGTTCGCCATCGAGGCGACGGCGGTCGGATAGACCACCGCGACCGCGGTCCAGCCGAGATACATCAGCGGCAGGATCAGGATCGCCAGCATGGCCATCTTCACTTCCTTGGCCTCGATCTTCTTGCCGACATATTCCGGCGTGCGGCCGACCATCAGGCCGGCGACGAACACCGACAGGATGACGAACAGCAGCATGCCGTACATGCCGGCGCCGACGCCGCCGACGATGATCTCGCCGAGCTGGATATTGATCAGCGGGATCATGCCGCCGAGCGCCGTGAAGGAGTCGTGCATGGCATTGACGGCGCCGCACGACGCCGCGGTGGTGATCACCGCGAACAGCGCCGAGGCGACGATGCCGAAGCGGACCTCCTTGCCTTCCATGTTGCCGCCGGTCAGGCCCATCGCGTTGAGGATGTCGTTGCCGTGCGCCTCGGCCCAATAGGTGACGGTGACGCCGGCGATGAACAGAACGCCCATCACGGCGAGGATCGCCCAGCCCTGGCGCTGGTTGCCGACCATGCGGCCGAACACGTTGGTGAGCGCGGCGCCGATTGCGAAGATGGAGATCATCTGCACGAAGTTCGACAGCGCCGTCGGGTTCTCGAACGGGTGCGAGGCGTTGGCATTGAAGAAGCCGCCGCCATTGGTGCCGAGCATCTTGATGGCGATCTGCGAGGCGACCGGGCCGACTGCGATGGTCTGCTTGACGCCTTCGAGCGTGGTCGCCTCCACGTAAGGTCCGAGCGTCTGCGGGATGCCCTGCCACACCAGAAACAGCGCATAGGGGATGCAGATCGGCAGGAGGACGTAGAGCGTGCAGCGGGTGAGATCGACCCAGAAATTGCCGACCGTCTTCGCCGAGGCTCGCGCAAAGCCGCGGATCAGCGCGATCGCGAGCACGATGCCGGTCGCCGCCGACAGGAAGTTCTGGTGCGTCAGGCCGAGCATCTGCACCAGGTAGGAGAGGGTGCTTTCGCCGCCGTAGTTCTGCCAGTTGGTGTTGGTGATGAAGCTCACCGCGGTGTTGAACGACAGGTCCTCCGCGACGGCGGACTGCTCGGCCGGGTTGAAGGGCAGCACGGCCTGCAGGCGCATCAGCGCGTAGAGAATGAGGAAGCCGCCGACGTGGAAGAACAGCATGGCGATGGCGTACATCAGCCAGCTCTGCTCGCGCCGTTCGTCGACGCCGCCGATGGCATAGAGCGCGCGTTCGACCGGCACGAGCACCGGCGACAGGAAGGTGCGCTCGCCGTTGAACACGCGCGTCATGTAGAAGCCGAGCGGCTTCACCAGCGCGACGACGATGGCGCAATAGAGAACGATCTGAACCCAGCCGATGACGGTCATGGTCGTAAATCCTGTTGCTTGCGCACGATTTGTGCCCGATCAGCGGCGCGCCGACCGGCAGCTGCGCGTCAGAACCGCTCCGGCCGCAGCAGAGCGTAGGTGAGGTAGATCAGCAGCGCCGCGGTCACGACGGCGGCGAGTGTGTAATCGAAAACCATGGCTCGCTCCTTCTCAGAGCCGGTCGCAGGCGTAGGCGTAGCCTACCGACAGCGCGAAGAAGCCGAGCCCGATGGCCAGCATGATGAGATCCTGCATTGGCGTGCTCCTGGCGAGACAGACAGCGTGAGTGTCTGGCGCAGCGGTTACCTGCCACTGCGGACGTAGGTTTTCGAGATGGAGCCTGAGCCGCCGATATAGGAATCTCATAAAGGTCGCGGAGGCTGCCGCCCGAAAAACCTGCGTTTTCATGATTGCAGGCTGTCGCAGCCTCTTCTCTTATGTCTGTGCCTGCGCTTGTTCGATATTGCCGTAATTTTCGGTGAGCGCTTTGCGGATGGAACCTGTTCGTGGGGCAATTCGCGTCTGCGGATAAGATACTTATGCAGACGCCCGATTATCTTTATTCCGCGCCTATTTCATCGCCTCGATGCCCCTCTCGCTTCTTTATGGCGCCTTGCCCATGTTGGGGCCGTGGTCCTGACTATGGACCGATACCGATCACGGGCGTCTCATGTCGCTCCAACAGCAAAGCTCCCTGGCCGACCTTCGCGAGCAAATCCGCGTTGCTGACGCCGTGACGCCCGCGTTGATGGCCGACATCATCGAGCAGGCAGGGATACGGCTCGCGGCGCTGGGCGCATCGAACGGCGCACGGCGCCTGGAACGCCTGGTGCAAGCTGAAGCCTGGACCGAGGCGGCACTCGCTCTGATCGAGCTCGAGCTGCCACAGTGGAAGCTCACGCGCCTCGCCTTTGACGAGGGCGAATGGTGCTGCACGCTCGGCAAGCACTGGCAGCTGCCGGAGTGGCTCGACGACACCATCGACGCATGGCACGTGAACCTTCCGCTGGCGATCCTCGCCGCGCTCGTGGAGGCGCGCCATGCCAGGCTGGAGACGTCCGCCGAGATCCCGCGCACGGTACCGGCGGTGCGGCCCCGGCAAGACGGAATTCTCGATGCGCTCTGTTGCGACAATTTCGCTTGAGGAATGAACGCGCGCTGCGAGCAGGAGAGCGGCGATGATGGCGCGAGATGCAGAGGGAACGAATTGGCTTGGACGCGGGTCGGCGAGGCCGCAGCGCCCCGAGTTGATCGTCATCCTCGTGCTGGTCGCCTTCTTCGTCGGCTCTGCCGTACTGTGTCTCGGCTCGCTGGGTCCACCGCTATGGGCGGTGGTGAACGGAAAACTCTTCGAGGCCCCGGCGCATGATCCGTCGTCACCACGGCCGAAGGCTGCGTTGCGACCGTTCGGAGATATTTTCGCCGATCAGGTCGGCAGCACGGCCGGCGGCAAACCCACCAAGTGAGCCCGTGCTTCCGTGACGCGACCCACGTCGGACATTTCGCAACTCGCGACGTCGATCCAGGTCGTGCTTCGGTTCGGTCTGCGCCTGGTCATTCTTGCGGCATTCGCCGCCTTCGGCACGCAGGGGTTCGGCAAAAACCTGGCGCTCATTCTGACGCTGGCCACGATCTTCTGCGCCGTGAGCGCCGTGCTGCGGAAAGAGACGATTTTCGGCCCGGTTCTGACCCATTGGGACGAGGCCGCCGGCTACATCTTGATTAACGCTTTGTTGTCACGCTTCGCCTGATCACGTCCGTTTTTCCGATCACGATCAGCCGCTTATGCCGCGGCTATGAGATCGCAGCCGCTCCCGTCTCGAATTCATATGGGCCGATCGACACATTGCCAGTCGAACGATGCAAACGACTCGGGACACTGGTCCCGCAAGAGCAACAAATGGAGAAGTCACATGACCGCCATCACCTTCGAAACCGCGACTCGCATGGCCGGGCTAGCCTCTGCATTCCGCGCTGTGCTGAAGGCGCTCGGCGACCTTGCCAACAGCTACGCCGCGTATCGGATCGCGAGGTCCGTGTCGCAGTTGGAGTTGCGGCGCTGCGACCGCGAGGTCAGGCGCTATCGCCAGCTGATGCACGACGGCCGGTGCGGCGCAGCGTCCTCGACTACAAGGCTTCCCCACGCACTGATGGTCCCCCGATGGACATCATCGCGCACGTGATCGTCGTCGGTAGCCGGAAGGCCATCGCCGCCGGCAAGGCCGTGCTCGGCAACATCCGTCAGGCGCTCGCCGATGAACGCAGAAATCGTCGTCTGATCGAGCGGGAGATCCACCATGGCCATTATCGACTTTCGTCAAAACTTGACGACGACCTGCCGATCGTCCGCTGACGCGACGTTCACACCGCGGCGGCTCGACGTTCCGACGCGGGAGAAGCCCGGCCTGCTCGGTCTGGCGCTGTTCTACGGATTGGTGGTCGCCGTCATCGCGCTTCGCGTCATCGCTTTTTACCCGAGCGTCGGCCAGTAGCGCTGTGTAGGGCCAGCCGACGTTCCATACGTAGGAGAAGCACCATGAGACATACGGAGCCTCCCTCGTCGCAATCGCAGGCGCGGTCGTCGACGTTCCTGCTCGGGCAGAACCGCCGTGGGCAGTGGGTCGTGCAGGACCAGCGCCACCGCTGTGGCGGCCTGTTCGTCAGCCGCAACGAGGCGCTCAAGTTCGCGCTGTTCGAGAACGGCAATCAGCCGCAGGCGGTCATCATGGTCCCGGGCCCTCTCGAGCTCGACCTCAACGATCAGGCCGGCACTGCTGCCAAGCCGGCATTCGATACCGATGCAGTTCCCCTCCGGCGCGTGGCGTGAGTCAATTCCATGTCTGCATTATCCCCCACACCGCTGAATGAACGCGTGACGCGCACCCTGGTCGGTCTTGCGCGCGTCAAGGAAACACACCGCGTGCTCGTCTCCGGCGCGCTCGGCAAGGACGCCCTGGTCGAATTGCATCGCCGCGGCTGCTCGCGCGTCGTGACAACGGCGCATTGCGGCCTTCCGCGCGGCCAGTACGACGTGGCCGTTGTCGGCTGGCAGCGGCAATCGCTCAAAGCGCTCGAGGTCACCTTGATCTGGCTGGTGCACTATCTCGGCCCCAAGGGCGTGCTCGCCATCTGGATCGACATCAGCGAGCCGGCGGCCAACCGCAAGCTGCGTTCGATCCTGGACCGCCTGGGTTTCCGCGTCGAGGCCGGCACCTCGTGCGAGAAAGGCTTGGCCGTCGCGGCGCGGCGATGCGAAGCGATGCCGCTGGCCCAAGTAGCGTGAGAATGATCCATGGCGAACGTTAGCCATCGCTTGGCGCAGCTCGCAGGCTACATGCCGGCGGTGCCGACGGCCTTTGACCGCGACGGCGAGATCGATTGCGCCGCGTTCGAGCGCTATTGCGATCGGCAGATCGAGGAAGGGGCTGCGGCGCTGGTGGTGTGCGGCACGACCGGGGAGGCGCCGACGCTGACGCGCGCGGAGCATGACATCCTGGTGCGGATCGCCGTTGACGTCGCGGGCGGCCGCGTTCCGATAATCGCCGGCGCGGGTGCGAATTCGACGGCGCACGCCATCGAGCTGGCGCAGGATGCGGAGCTGGCAAAGGCCGATACGATTCTCTCCGTCGTGCCCTATTACAACAAACCGACGCAACGGGGACTTCACGCTCACTTTCGTGCAATCGCAGAAGCAACCAGTTTGCCGATGCTGCTCTATGATGTGCCGTCGCGCAGCGCCTGCGGCCTCGCCGACGAGACCGTCGCGCGCCTTGCCGAGCATCCACGCATCGTCGGTCTGAAGGACGCGACAGGTGACGCGGCTCGGCCGCTGCGGCTGCGCGCGCTGCTCGGTTCGAATTTCAAGCTGTTCTCCGGCGACGACGCGTCGGCGTTGGCGTTCATCCTGCAGGGCGGCGACGGCTGCATCTCGGTCACGTCGAACCTCGCACCGGCGCTGTGCCGTCGGATTTTTCTCGCCTGCGCCCGTGGGCAGCTGCCGGACGCGCGGCGCTTGGCCGGCCTGGTCGCGCGGTTGACCGCGGTGCTGTTCCGCGAGAGCAATCCGACGCCGCTCAAATACGCACTGAGCTTGCGGCATCTCATGTCTTCCGCCGTTAGGTTGCCGTTGGTTGAGCCGAGCGAGCAGACCCGGCGCGAGATCGAGGCGGTTATGGCGGGATTCGCTCCGTCCGACCTGATCAGCGCGAACATCGAACGCGCGCAGGACGGCGGGATCTGCGCCATCGCGTCACGACGAACATCGCCGGGGTGAAGCAGGGGGCTGCGCATACCGTCAAAGCCGCCTGAGCGGGTCGAGCGCGGGCGGGATCGCCGGTACCCGCCTCAACTGGAGGGAACAAATCACAGCGATCTCACGTTCATTCTGCCGGGGCCTGGTGGAGGTCCTTGAGGTGGAATGCACGATCGTGAAGCCTGACGCGCGCCAGGTCTCGTCTCGCTCGACGACGAAGCTCCCGGCCAGGATTCCATGTCCGGCCGGAAGCCGCCTGATCCGCAATTGCGAGGAAGCACTGCGATTCATCGACCGCGACGTGCCGGCCGAAGTTCGAAAGCTGCCGCGCTGGACGTTCGCCCGCGAGTTGTTCGAGGTGGCGGCTCGGACCGGCAAGCAGCGCGATCTCACCACGGCGTTGCGCCAGCTCAATCAGGCGGTGTCTAACGAAGGCTGGTCGCGCGAGCAAAGCCAGTAGCTTCTCCGCGTGCGGTGCGCCAACATCCGCCGCATGGAAGCCCTCGAACAACTGCTGGCGCTATTCGTCGCGGCCATGATTCTGGCCGCGCTGGCGCGGCGCGTCGGCGCGCCTTATCCGGTGTTCCTGGCCGTCGGCGGTGTGCTGCTGGCGTTCATTCCGGGCATGCCGACCTTCACCGTCCCGCCCGACCTGGTGCTGGCGCTGTTCGTTGCGCCGGTGCTGCTCGACGCGGCGTACGACGCGTCACCCCGGGACTTGCGTGACAACTGGCTGCCGGTGACGGCTCTGGTCGTCGTCGCGGTCGGATTGACGACCACTGCGGTCGCGGTGCTCGTTCACACCACCATTCCGGGCATCCCCTGGGCCGCGGCGGTCGCGCTCGGCGCAATCGTCGCTCCCCCCGACGCGGTCGCGGCGACGGCCGTGCTCCGGCCATTGCGGCCGCCACAGAGGCTGCTCACCATCCTGGAAGGCGAAAGCCTGCTGAATGACGCCAGCGCGCTGTTGATCTATCGCCTGGCCGTCGGCGCGGTCGCCGCCGGCGGGTTCTCCATCACCGCGGTGGCGCCAACCTTCCTGCTCGCCGTCGCCGGCAGCATCGTCGTCGGGCCGGCGCTCGGCTGGCTGGCTCTGCGCCTGTTCGACCGCGTGCAGCACGTGCCGACCTCCATCATTCTCCAATTCGTGACGACGTTCTGCGTCTGGATCCTGGCCGAGCAGGTGGGATTGTCGGGCGTGCTGACGACCGTGTGCTACGCGATGACCTTGGCGCGCTCGGCGCCGGCGCGCGTTCCAGCGCGGCTGCGCATCCCCACTTACGCCGTGTGGGAGACGATCGTCTTCGCGCTCAACATTCTGGCCTTCATCTTCATCGGCCTGCAGCTTCGGCCCATTCTCGAAAGCCTGGCACGGGCCGACCGGGCGGGATATCTCATGGTCGCCGCTGCCGTCCTGCTGACCGTCATCATCGTGCGTTTCATCTGGCACATGTCGTTCAACGCGATGATCCGATGGCGCGAGGGTCGCGTCGGCTTTCGCCCGCCGCGGCCGATGCTGCGGCCCACAATCGGCAGTGGCCTGGTGATTTCCTGGGCCGGCATGCGGGGCATCGTCTCGCTCGCCGCGGCCCTGGCGCTGCCGAGCGACTTTCCCTATCGCGACCTGATCGTGCTGACTGCGTTCTCAGTCGTGCTCGGCACGCTGGTGATCCAGGGATTGACGCTCAAGCCGCTGCTACGGGTGCTGGATCTGCATGACAATGACCCGGTCAGCCACGAGCTGCGGGCGGCGCGTGAGCGCGCCTTGAGCGCCGCGCTGGCGAGCGTCGGGGACGACGCTTCGCCGGTGGCGGCATTCGTGCGGAAGGAGTTCAAGGGGCGCCTCGCGCCGACCGGAGATGGAATGGACGCCACGCGCGCCGCCTATGGTGAGCTTTATCGCGGGGCCCTCAAGGCCGCCCGCGATGCCGTTCTCGCCATGCGCGACAAGGACGAGATTGGCGATGACGCCTTCCATCTCATGGAGGAGGAGCTCGACTGGCTCGAAATGGCCGGTCGCGAGCGGAGGGAATAGATCTTGCGGGAGCCGGCCCACGGGCCGGCGCCCGACGTCAATGTTACGCCGCCAGTTCCTGCGACGCCTGTTTGACCTTGCCGGTCAGCACGTTGGCCGACTTGGTCACGGCGGCGATCTGCTTCATGCCGTCGGTGATGGTCTGAACGCCCGAGGCCGCGGTCTGCATGTTCGACGACATGTCGCGCGTCACCGCGTTCTGCTCCTCCACCGCGGCGGCGATGGTCGACGAGATCTCGTTGATGGTGTTGATGGTTGCGGTGATTTCCTCGAGCGCCTTGACGACGTCGCCGGTCGCCCCCTGCACGGCGGCGATCTGGCTGGAAATGTCCTCGGTCGCCTTGGTGGTCTGGTTGGCGAGCGACTTCACCTCGGAGGCGACCACGGCAAAGCCCTTGCCGGCTTCGCCGGCGCGTGCCGCCTCGATGGTGGCGTTGAGCGCGAGCAGGTTGGTCTGGCTGGCGATGGTGTTGATCAGGCTGATCACCTCGCCGATGCGGCCGGCCGCCGTGGTCAGGCCCATCACCGTGTCGTTGGTGCGGTTGCCCTGATCGACCGCCTGGGCGGAAATCTTCGACGCTTCGCTGACGCGCCGGCTGATCTCGCCGATCGAGGCGACCAGCTCCTCGGCGCCCGAGGCGACGGCCTGGACGTTGGCCGAGGTCTGCACCGAGGCGCTCGCGGCGCTCGCCGCCTGCTCGCTCGCGGTCGCGATCCCGCTGTTGATCTCGCCGAGATCGGAGTCGATCGAGCGCTGGATGCCGGCGCGGCGAATGCGGTCCTGCACCTGCTTGGTGATGTCAGTCGCGTATTTCACGACCTTGAACGGCTTGCCGCTCATGTCGAAGATCGGATTGTAGGAGGCCTGGATCCAGACCTCCTTGCCGCCCTTGCCGACGCGCTTGTATTCGGCGGCCTGGTATTCGCCGCGGTTCAGGGCTTCCCAGAACTGCTTGTAGGCGGCGCTGTTTCGCTCGGCCGTCTCGACGAACATGCTGTGATGCTTGCCCTGGATCTCGGGCAGGCTGTAGCCCAGCGCGCCGAGGAAATTCTTGTTGGCGGTGATGATCGTGCCGTCCATGTTGAAGGCGATCACCGCCTGCGCCTTGTCGATCGCGGCGAGCTGGCCCTCGGCCTCGGCGCGCGCGAGCTTACGCGCGGTGACGTCGGTCGCGAACTTCACCACCTTGTAGGGTTTGCCCGTGCGGCCCATGATCGGATTGTAGGTGGCCTGGATCCAGATCTCCTTGCCGCCCTTGCCGATGCGCTTGTACTCGGCGGCCTGGTATTCGCCGCGATTGAGCGCGTCCCAGAACGCCCGGTACTCCGGCGCGTTCTTCTCGGCCGGATCGACGAACATGCTGTGATGCTGGCCTTTGATTTCCGCCAGCGTGTAGCCCATCGCCTTGAGGAAATTCTCGTTGGCGGTGATGATCGTCCCATCCATGTTGAATTCGATGGTGGCCTGCGACCTGTCGAGGGCCGCAAGCTTGGACTTGAGCTCGCTCGTTCCTGAAATAAACATGCCGATGCCAACCGATTCCCGAACGCCGCTTCGTAATCGTGAAGGGCGCGCCTTGGGCGGGGCGAATTCCACCGTTGGGAATCGGGCGCAGTGGAACTGCGAACGCGTTCCACCGTAAGAAACTGCAGTTAATTAAAAATTACATCAATGTTATGTGCAATCACCGTACGTTATGACGTTGAGAGAGGACAACCGCCGTTTACGAAGGCGTGGGAGCGGCGGCGCTGCGCGTCTTGCTCGACGCAATATAAAGAGCGAGCGCGGTCGCGTTCGACACGTTGAGGCTCTTGATTGCGCCCGGCATGTCGAGCCGCGCCACGTAATCGCAGGTGGTGCGCGTCAGTTGACGCAGGCCCTTGCCCTCGGCGCCGAGCACCAATGCGAGCGGTGCGGAGAGTGGGAGCGCCGCCACGTCGGCTTCGCCCGATGAATCGAGCCCGACCGTGAGCACATTCTTCTGCTTGAGCGCCTCGAGCGCGCGCGCGAGGTTCTGCACGGTCACAATCGGCACGTGCTCGAGCGCGCCCGACGCGGCCTTGGCGAGCACGCCGGTCGCCTCCGGGCTGTGCCGCGCGGTGGTGACGACGGCGGTGACCCCGAAGGCCGCCGCCGAGCGCAGGATCGCGCCGACATTGTGCGGGTCGGTGATCTGGTCGAGCACCAGGAGAATGCCGCTCGGGTTGAGCTTCTCGATGGCTGGCGAGGGCAGGGGATCGGCCTCGGCGAGCAGGCCCTGGTGCACGGCATCCGGCCCGAGCTCGGCGGCGATCTGCTCCGGGCGCACCAGGGTGGGCTTCACTTTCGGCGTGATGCCGTCCTCGGCCAGGCGATGCAGGGCGTTCTCGGTCGCGAGCAGCCGGTGGAAGCGGCGGCGCGGGTTGGCCAGCGCTTCCTTGACCGTGTGCCAGCCATAGAGGATCGCCGGCCCGTCGCGATCGCGCGGGGGCGGGCGGCCGAATTTCCGCGGCGACGGGCGGACTTTGTCGTCGCGTCCAGCCTTGGCCCAGGGAGGGCGGCCTCGACGCTCGTTAAAATTGCGGTCGCGCATGAACAATTTCTGTCATGGGTGCGTCTAACTTGGCAATTCCGCCCGGTTTTTCCGGTTGACACCCCGGCGCGGCGTTACGATAAACACGGCCCGCAGGAAGCTCCTGTAACCTCGCAGGGTTTCCGGCGTTTTCCTGAAGACTACCGAAGCTTCAATGGCTTGCGGGAGAGTGTCCCGAGCGGCAAAGGGGGCGGACTGTAAATCCGCTGGCTATGCCTTCGTAGGTTCGAGTCCTACCTCTCCCACCAGCCTTCCCTCGCGAAGCGAGTGAAGGCTGTCGCGCCGAAGCCCGACTTGTCCGCCGAAGCTCGAGGAGCGAAGGCGGAGGGCGAAGGCGGACGGTGCGGCCGCGAGCTTCGGCTCGGCAAGCCCGCGGGCTTCAGGACTGCGCGTTCCGCGGGTGTAGCTCAATGGTAGAGCAACAGCCTTCCAAGCTGATGACGAGGGTTCGATTCCCTTCACCCGCTCCAATCTTTCAAGGCTTGGCGCCGCTGTCGCGAGTCAGTTGATACACTTCTAGCGGCAGTGCTGACGCCTTCGTCTTCGCTGGCGTCATCGTCAGTCACCATGTCTTTGCCGAGTTGTCACGATCCTGTTAACGGACGCAACTTTGGTACGATGTCGAAACGTGAAGAGCTTCCAACTCAAGCTCGTGGAAGCTCAACCACGGTGATGGTGCTAAAGCCCAGGTTCTGGCCACGAGCAGGATGTCCCGGCTCATAACTCCCTTGATCATGTGCGGAGGCGCGGGCACCCGGTTATGGCCCGCGTCGCGTGCAGGCCGGCCGAAGCAGTTCCTGTCATTGTTCGGAGCCGCGTCGACGTTTCAGGATACGATTCGGCGCGTCAGCGACCCGCTGCTGTTTGGACGACCGGTTGTGGTCACCAACGCAGAATACCGTTTCCTTGTTGCTGAGCAGCTTGCGGCGATTGGAGCAGAGGCAGACATCCTCCTCGAACCCGCGCGGCGGGATTCAGGCCCGGCAATTTCAGCAGGGGCGGCCTACGCCAGAAACCGCGGTGATGACCCGGTGGTCCTCGCCCTCGCTGCTGATCATGTCATCCATGATGAGAGCGCGTTCATTGGTGGGTGTCGGACTGCATTGCAAGCTGCCGATCAGGGCCGAATCGTCACCTTCGGCATCCGTCCGGACCGGCCCGCAACGGAATACGGCTACATCATGCCGAGCGCCAAAGAAAACGCCGGTGTTTTCGATGTGGAGCGCTTCATCGAAAAGCCCGACCCGGCGACCGCGCAGCGTTACGTGGCTGACGGTTACCTCTGGAATTCGGGCAATATTCTCTTCCGGGCGAGCACGTTCCTTGAGGAATACGCCGTCTTCGAGCTCGAGAGCTCGAAGTCGATTGGTCAGGCAGTCAAGTCGGCAAGTTCGGATCTCGGCTTCATCAAGTTGGCTGAAGCGCCCTTCCGCCAGGCGCGCGCCATCTCCGTCGACTATGCGGTCATGGAGCGCACCGCGCGCGCGTCGGTCGTCCCGGTGTGCTACACGTGGTCGGATGTCGGCTCGTGGGGAGCGGTGTGGGATCTCGCCGACAAGGACGAGGCAGGCAACGCGGCGCACAGCCGCGCGGCATTTGTGAACTCCAAGGATTGCTTTGTTGCGTCCGACAAGGCTGTTGTCGCGCTCTTGGGAGTAGAGGACCTGGTGGTTGTTGCGAGCGAGGACGCCTTGCTGGTGGCAAGGCGCGGCAACACCGCCGATATGAAGCCACTGGTGGAGGCGCTGAAGAAGGTGGCGCCGAAAGTCACCGAAGAACATGTGAGGGTGCACCGGCCATGGGGAGCCTACCAGGCGCTTGACGAAGGGCCGAGATATCAAGTCAAGCGCATTGTCGTGACGCCCGGAGGTCAACTCTCCTTGCAAAGACATATGCATCGCGCCGAGCATTGGGTCGTCGTGCGCGGCACGGCTGAAGTCACGATCGGCGATTCGACGCGATTGGTTCACGAAAACGAGTCGGCCTACATTCCGATCGGGGCGGTGCACCGTCTGGCCAATCCGGGCAAGATTCCGCTCGAGTTGATCGAGGTGCAGACCGGAAGCTACCTCGGCGAGGATGACATCATTCGGTTGGACGATGTCTACCACCGTCAATGATCGTGCGTCGCGCCCGGCGCATCGCCAGGATCGACCGACCCACACGGCGGTTTGCATAACGTGAGTGCCTCGAGCACAGTGATTCAATTCGTTCAGCTTGCGGGCCCTCCGTCGACCCCAAAGATTTCATCACGGAATTCACCAGCAAAGACGGCTCATGCTTGTCACATCGGGGCGACGCTTCCGAACACCTCACATTCTGTGCGGGTTCGGCATGGTTCTCGGCGCCTGCCTGCTCCCGGCCGCTTCGGGCGCGGCCGACCCGGCGGCGCTCGTGGTCGATGTGGCGAGTGTGGTGCAGGAAAGCGACGGCGACGATCTGGCAACCGTCCAAAGCATGTTTCAGGGTGCGAACACGCCGCAGGACGGCCAGATCGCTCCGATGGCGCAGATCATTGCCGACCTCAAAATCAAGCGGATGCGGATTCTGCTGGCGGACGTCTACTGCGATCTCGATACCGACGGGAGCCTGATCACCGCTCATCCCAACGAGTGGGATATCCTGACGCAGCAACTCGACTGGGTGCTGCAATATGGAATGTATCCGCATGTGGCGGTCGCATCCACCATGCCCGAGAGCTTCGTCCCCTACGGGCCAGCCGAGACATGGCCGTCCGCGATCGTTCACCGCTACAGGTCCTATGCGGACAAGCTCATCCGCTACATCGTGCAGTATTCGTTCGACCGCGGAGGCCCCTCGGTGGTCTTCGAGATCAGCAACGAGCTCGACATCGCCGACGATGCGCCGTTGGACTTTCCCTCGGCACCCCGCCTTCTGCCGCTGGGGCCGTGGGCCCGCTTCCTGTGGTGGATCGATCCCGCCACCTACGACATCAGCGGCGTGCCGGGACTTCCGACCTCCTATCCGTTTGGCGGCGACCCGCGTCGTGTCCCACGCGGCATTGCCCCGATGCAGAAGATCTGGGCGGACGCAATTGCGACACTCAAGGCGGACAGCGAGTTCATGTCGAACTACCCTGGTCGGACGATCAAGGTCGCCGGGCCCGCCTTCTCCGGCTTTACCTTCCGGTGGGCCGACCAGGTTCCGACGCTGGAGGAGAGGTTTCTGGATTACATGTTCGACCCGCAAACCGCGGCCGGACAATTCAACGCGCAGCTCGATGACGTCTCCTTCCACTATTACCCTCACAACTATTACGGCCCCGATGCGGAACCGCGCGATTTCCGCAATGGACCGCTCGGCCCGACCACCTCGCTGAAATTCACGACTGACCGGCTGCAGGCGAAGCTCGCCGCGCTCGGACGCCCGGATGTCAAGCTCTTCCTGTCCGAGTGGGGGCCGACCACCGACGTGGACCACGACGTCAACTATTCGCACAAGGGCGCGGCCTTGGCCGCAGCCTTCGTGACCGAGGCCGTCGCGGCCAGGATCACGATGGGGTCCTATCTGGTCATGCACGACGCTGTCGGCTTCAACCCGGGACAGCCAGGCCACGCGAGCCTGATGCACAAGATCATAGTCAGCGGCAATGCGGTCTATCTGCCGAAACCGGCCGCGAACGTCTTCAGGATGTTCGCCATGATGACGGGAACACGGCGCGCGGTGTCCGGTCTTCCTGCAACCGGCTCCAATCTGGGTGCTTTCGCCGCGAGCGACGCAAATTCCGCCGGTGTGGTCGTCTTCAACTACGACGTCGCGTTCACCGACCATCCGGAGACGTTCTCCGTCGAGTTGACGAACCTGCCGTTCAGCGGGCCTGTGACGGTCGAGCGCTACCTGGTCGATGCCCAGACAAGCAACCTGCAGGCTTATCTCGAGGCCTCAGAGCCGCGTCCTGATCCGACGTTGCAGCGGGTCGAGCAGTTCAGCGCAGACGTGGTGGCGGGGCGGCTGGTCCTGCCGTCGCGCACGCTCGGTCTCGGCGTGACGTTTTGGCACGTGCGTTGAGCGCGACGGTCGCGCGGCCGCCGCCCAACGTAATCCAATTCAGTGGTCGGTGGAGACGGGGAACGGCCTGGGTTGGTTGTCGAGGAAGGACAGCCAGATCCTGGGATCGGTCGTGCTCTGCCGCATCAGGTATCGATAATTGGTTTCGTACCAGAACAGGACTTCGGGTGTCTGGTTGTCGAGGATGAACTCGCCTCGATCGGTGCGGACGGTCAGCACCGCATGCCGATTGTTGGCCGCATGCGGTTCTTCGACGACGGTGATCAACAACGCACCCAGGGGCCAGCCGGCTTCGGCCAGAAGGCGCCGTTTGAGCAGGACGATGTCCTCGCAATCGCCGCGATCGAGCGGATAGGCCCAATGCTCCGGCTTGTTGTAGAGCTCGCTGTCCTTGGTCCAGCGGACGCGGCTGTTTGCGAACGAGTTGATCGAGAACAGCTGCTGGAGGAGATCCGGAGTCAAAACGACGTTGCGTGGTGCGTCCGTTGACGGACGACACTCGTCCGGATGGGCCGCGCAAAATTGCCGCCAGCCGCTCGGGGCTTCGGTGACCGTGTCGAGCACGGCGAAGAGAACGGGTCTGCTGAGGAATCCATGGGCGGGAACGGAGACCATCAACGCCACGGCGGCGAAGCAAGCGGCGAGCAGCTGCGCGTGGCGCGCCCAGGCGGTGTTCCGGTGATCTTTGCTGCCGTCCCCGACGGACATGGCACATCCCCCCTCAGAGCCATGGGGGAGTCTTCGCAGAGACCTTTCGCCATCCCGCTAAACCATTAGCTCAAATTGCTTCGATACCGGTCATGATGGCGTCGCAGGCGTTGAATAGTGCTCGCTCCGCCTGTTGCGAACCTTAACGCTGGCGCGCCTACGACGGATGATATCGGGTGTCCGCCCCTGATCCACATGCCCTGGCAGACGCACGCAGGCCGGGGCAGGGGCCTGATGCCGCGCGGTCGGAGGCCGGATCAGCCGCTCGCGTGGCTGTTGCGGCCGCAGTTGGTCCGGCGAACTCGTCCTTTCAATTCACAGTTTTGGTCTGGACTGCGGCCGGCCTGGGCATCATCGCCGTTATGGTGCTGTCGTTACTGCCAGGTGAATGGCGGCCGCACACCGTGCTGCCAAGAGGGCTGGAGCATAGCATGGCTTACGCCATTGCCGGTGCGTTGCTGGCGGCCGCAAGCCGCGCAGGATGGCGGCTCTTGGTATTGCTCGTTGCGTTGGCGGGCATTCTCGAGATTGCACAGGCCTGGGTTCCCGGCCGCGACTCCGCTCTGGGCGATTTCCTTGCAAGTGCGGCGGGCGGGCTGCTCGGCGTCGGATCGCTTTCGATGGCCGTCGCGCCCGCGCGCGTGGGCTCGGCATGGGCACGCACGCAGGCAATCATTCGGTACGCGCATGTTGGCACCGTTGCTGTGGGCGCGCTGGCGGTCGCCGCGAGCCTGCTTGCGGCTCAGGGTGCCGTCGCTTGGCTCGGAGCCGGGCTCGCGCTCGTCATGTTGGCGATCGCGGTCATCGACGGCCAGAGCTTCATCATCCCCGACTGGTTGACCGCACCAGGACTGGCTCTCGGGCTCCTCCACGCCGTGGCGGTTGTGCATGGCGACGTGACCGCTGCATTGATGAGCGCGGTGCCGCGGGCCGCAGCCCTGGCCCTGTTGTTTCTGGCGTTGCGCGTGGGCTATCTGAAACTGCGTGGACGTCACGGTATCGGGCTCGGCGACGTCAAGCTCGCGGCGGTCGCGGGCGTGTGGCTCGACTGGCCGGCGATCCCGGTGGCGATCGAGATCGCTGCGCTGTCGGCGCTCTCGGTGTATGCGGTCCGGTGCTACGTTTTGCGGCGTCCGATCCGCCCGATGGGCCGGCTTCCGTTCGGCGTGTTTTTTGCGCCCGCGATATGGGTCGGCTGGTTGCTGCAAGCGATCATGGCGGCCGGCCTCATCTAGCGGGCGGCTGCGGTGCCCATTGCGATGCCCGCCACTGCCCCTCGGCGAGTTGACCTCGGCTCATTTTCGTCGCCACGGCATCGCGCAGTCGCATGAAGCTCTCGCGGTTGCGCTTGGGCGCGGCGGTTGCGGCAAGATTGAGCCACATATAGGCGGCGACCTCGTCCTGGGGGACACCCTGGCCCTTGTCGTACATCAGCCCCAGCAGATACTGCGCGGTGGTGTCGCCTTGCTCGGCCGACAGCCGATACCAATGGGCTGCGGCCGGGAATGATTGCGGTAGGCCCTGGCCGGTCGCATGCATGAAGCCGACCATCGCCTGCGCGCGCGCGCTGCCGCGTTCGGCCAGCGGGATCAACAGCCGTGCTGCGGCGAGGAAGTCGCCGCGCCGGAATGCGGCTCCTCCCGCCGCAAGCGGGTCGGCCTTGGCGGGCGTGCTCAAGGCCAGGGCCACGATGCTGGCGGCGAGGGCGATCATGGCGCTCCTGTACATCCGGGCAACTCCTTCCTCCATTTTCGACAACGCGCTGCATCCGCCGCATCGGCCGCGCCGTCGCTCAGCGATATCTCGCCGAGCCCGGTTGTGTCGAACCGACCCCGATTGTGCCGCGCAATTTGGTGCGCAGCTCCTCGGCGACGAAATGCGCATCGACGCTGTCGCGAATGATCTGCGGCCGAATGAAGATGATCAGCTCGGTCCGGCTGGCCTTGCGGTGGGTCTGGGAGAACAGGATGCCTGCCAGCGGAATATCGTCGACCCCCGGAATTCCGTTGCGATCGCCGGACTGACGCTCGCTGATGAGACCGGCCAGCAGCACGGTTTGGCCGCTCGCGACAGCCACTGAGCTGCGGACCTTTCGCGTTGCCACGGTCGGCGTCAGCGAGTTCGTGCTGTCGGTCGACGGCGTGACGTTGCTGATTTCCTGCTCGATATCCAGCCGAACATTGCCATTGGCATTGATCCGCGGCACGACGCGCAGAATGATTCCAGTGTTGCGGTAATCGATGGTGCTGACGACGGTGTTGTTGCCGGTCAACACGTTGGCGCTTCCGGTCGAGACCGGGATTTCGTCGCCGACCTGGAGGGTGGCGACCTGATTGTCGATCACGACCACCGAGGGATTCGACAGCACCTTGACGTCGGTGACGCCGTGCAGGGCATCAAGAATGACCCTCGGCTCGTTCTCCTTGCCGACCAAGAAGTTGAACCCCGGGAAAGCGCGGTTGATCAACGTGCTGGTGGCGGCGTCGGCGGCCGTATTGAGGAGAGACCCTTTGTCCGGCTTCAGGCCCAGGTTCTTGCTTTGCAGATAAAACTGAACGCCGTAATCGAGATTGTCGTTGAGCGTGACCTCGGCGACGGTGGCGTCGATCGCGACCTGCAGCTGAGGGCGATCGATCTGGCGAACCGTGCGCTCGATGATGGTGTACTGCTCCTGGCTCGCATAGATCAGCAGGGTGTTGTTGACGGCGTCGGGCGTAATGCGGACGCCTTGCATCACCGATGGGGCACCGCCGCCGGTGGAGGCGCCGCCGCGCGCGTCGAACAGGCCGCCGCCGCGCGCCTCGACGGAGCTTGCAGCCGGCTGCGTGCCGCCGGCCCCGCCGTATCCACTCTGAGCGCCTCCGGACCCGCCGCCAAAGCCACCGCCGCCGCTACCCTGAGAGCGCGAGGAGAAGCCGCCCGAGCCCTGTTGACCGGAGCCTCCGACGCCGAGCCGGCTCAACGCGGACGACCCGCTGGAGCTGGAGCTCATGCCCGAGCCCGGGGCGATCTGACCGGCCGCGCTGTCGAGGGCGCCGCCGCCGCTTCCACCGGTGCCGAACATCGAATTGAGGACTTGGGCGATCTGGCGCGCCTCGCCGTATTTCACATTGTACACATGGACGGACGAACGCCCCGTGTCGGTGTTGTCAAGGCGGCGGACCCAAGTTTCCACTCGCCGCAAGATCTCGGGCTTGCGGGTGACCGCGAGCACCGCGTTCATCCGGCCGATCGCCTGGAACTTGACGACGTTGTGACTGATCCCGCCTTCGCCGGTGTCGAGGATCTTCTCGAGCTCGGCGATGATCGGTTCCGGGTTGCTGTTCTGCACGGGGAAGATCCCGACAGATTGCCCTCGCATCCAGTCGGCATCGAAGCTCAGCGCGAGCTCGACGGCGTTGCGACGTTCGGTTCCGCTGCCTTGGATCAGGATCAGGTTGCGACTCGCTTCGGCGCGGACCATTCCCGGCTTGGTGGCAAAGCTGTCGACCAGCTTCAGCAGCGTCTGGGCCGAGATGTATTGCAGCGGCACGACCGAGATCCCGTATCCGGGCTCGGTCCGCTCCGCGCCGTCCGCCGCGCCCGCACCGGCCGCATCGGCCTGAGGCATCAGCCGGTAGGCCGCATTGTCCCGCACCAGCGCAATGCCGCTCAGGCGAAGCGCGTTCTCCAGCACGAAGATGATGTCGGACTTCGGTACCGGACGTCCGGACGACAAGCTGATCGTCCCCTGAATGCGCGGGTCGATGACGTAGCCCACGCCGAGGATGTCGCCCAGCACCACTTTGGCGACCGAGGCGACCGGCGTGGTCTCGAAATTGAGCTCGTAGCCGTCGCCGCTGGCGGTCGGCAGCGGCCGCGTCGAGTCCGGCCGCGAGGCGGGTTCGGCGGGTTCCGCCACATAGATGATCGGTTTTACGCGATGACCGGTGGTCGGCTCGGCTTGCGGCAGCTTGTTCGGATACCGCGGAAGCAGGTCGATCGCGCGAACCTTGTCGAAGACGCCAGGCTCACGATTGGGATCGCCGCCCTCAGAAAGCGTATTGCAAGCGGCGAGCAAGGCAATGCATGCCGCAAACAGGACAAACACACCGATCCCGCCCGCTGAGCCTCGGTCCACGATCTGCCTCACTCGAAATGACGCGAAAGACCCGCTCGCCTGCGGGCGGCGAGGGTGAATGGTTTCCATATCCATCGCATGTGACAGCAGTATGTGATTTTGTTGGTACATACCGTCGTACTGCGTTAAGTTATCACGCTCGTCGAGGCGTCGCGGCAAATGCCTTCATCGAAGCCAGGGGCAAATGATAACAACCATGAGGTCTGGCTATCGTATGTCACATGTTAAATAACATGATGCCTTACGCGGATTCTTCGACTGGAAGTGCGTCATCACGCATGCCGCCCGGTCGGAATGGCAGGATGATGCAACGCCTTGACATGCAGCGTGACGGCCGGTTGACCCAAGCCTTTCACCTCGGCAACGCCGTCCACAGCGCGTCCTTTTGGATATGGTGCGCGCTGCTGAGCTTCCCCCTGATGACGGTCGAGCGAAACAGCGCCGACAGCACGTTGGCCTATCAGGTCGTCGGCCTTCTCCAGTACTCCGTCATAGCGTTCGCGGTGCACCGCGCCCGCCTCGTTCTCGCGCCGACCCGGTTCGACAAGCTGCAATGGCTGGTTCTCGCCGTCATCGTCTTCTCGCTGGCGCTCCAGTTTCACGGGGACGAGGGCGCCGTTGCAGCCGGCATCGCCTATACGATCCTGTTGCTGGCCGAAGTGCTGCTGCTGTCGCTGATCTGGACCATGCCGCCTGAAGAGATTGAAAGGTGCCTCGCCGGCGTCGCTCTGGTGCTCGCTGTGTTCGGAATCTCCGCCATCGCGCTGCTCGGATGGCCGGAGGAGCGGAACGTGGGCGGCATTCATCCGAACTTCTTCGGAACCATCGTCCTGATCGGGTTCATATTCTCTCTGTTCCGTAAGTCTGCCGCGATGTCGGCAGCCAGGCTTGTCTGCTTCGGCTTGGCCGCGATCGTCAGTTCGCGATTTGCAGTCATCGGATGCATCATTGCGCTGCTCGTTTACGAGGCCACGTGCAAGCCTCGGCTCTACAGGCTCGCTGCCTTGGCCTGTGCCGGCGGCGTGCTGGTCCTTCTATTTTCCGGACAGATCGCAGACGTGCTCGCGCTCAGTGATCCGGACCGCGGCCTGGGATCCGGCTTTACCGGCCGCGACAACGAGTGGAGCCTGGCCCTCGACAGCATCGCCCGTGACCCTTTCGGCGTGGGGTTCAAGCGGCAGCCGACTGATGTCGCGGGCCACAACGGATATCTAAAGACCATGATCGAGCTCGGCATTCCGGGCGGCAGCATCATGATTGCTGCGATGCTGTGCATTGTCGTTCGAGCCGTTTTCGATGCGGCCGTGCTTTCCGGAGGACGAGACGCCGATCTCCAGCGGTTCGCTTCGGCACGGGCCGCCGGTCTGGCGGCGCTGACGTTCGCCTCGTTCTTCCAGCCGCAGATCTTCAACTTTGGCGACATCCACGGGATCTCATTCATGCTTCTGTTGTTTTCGCCGCCGCCGGGCGGTTCACGCGAACGGCCGGCGTTTGGAGTGGATCGGCGGCGCGCACCGGGGCTGGCCCGCGTTGCATCGCCCCGCGTTGTCACCGTGAGGTAAGCATGAAAATCCTGAGAGTCATCGCAGGTCTCGACCCGGAGAAAGGCGGGCCGATCAGCGTGTTCAGCAGCGCCGTGATCGCCAGCATGCGCGCCGGTGCGGACATTGAGTGCCTCACGCTGGAGTGGCCGGAGCGTGCCGTGGCAACGTGCCCGGACTACCAGATGCTCGTTTCGAACGGCATCCAGGTGCATGTCTTTCACGACCTGTGCAGCGCCTGTCTCCATATCTGGAGGCAGGCGAGCGGAATCGACATTCTGCATATCGACGGCTGTTGGGATCCGCTGTGCATCGCCGGTGCCATGCTGGCGAAATTGCGCGGGCTCAAGCTGGCGGTGACCCCGCACGAGTCACTCACCGTTTCGGACCAGCGGCGTACCAGTTCGCGGATTCGAAAGCTCGCAAAGGCAGTTCTGAGCAAGATCTACCAGCGCGCAACGGACTGCATCCTCTATTCGTCGCCCCTCGAGCAGACCGACTCGGTGAGCCATCGCGGTTCGGTGGTGATACCGCATCCTGTGTTTGACGACGCGACGTCGGCGATCCCTGTCCGGGTCAAGGCCGGGCTGAGATCGGAGCGCAGGATCAAGATCGGTTACCTGGGGCGGTTTCATCCGAAGAAGCGGATCGAAGACATCATCGAAGCGGCGCGGCACTCGCCGAACCTGGACCTGCTGATCGCCGGAAACGGCAGCGGCGATTACGCCGCGGGATTGCGCGCGCGGAGCGATGGATGTGACAACGTCGTCTGGCTCGGCTTCGTCGAGACGGCGCGACGAGAGCAGTTCTTCGCTGAAATCGATTTCCTCGTCCTCGCCTCGGACTACGAATGTTTCGGGATGGCCGCCGCGGAAGCGCTGGTACGCGGTGTCCCGGTGATCACGACGGACCGGGTCGGCGTCGCCGACGACATCCGCAGATGGCGTGCGGGCTACGTCGTCGACATAGGTGTGCCGTCGCTGCAGCAGGCGTTCATGTCGTGCTCGAGGCTGGGTCCGGAAGAATACCAGGAGCTCCAGCGGGGAGCGCTCAAGGCCGCGGCCGGCTATTCCTATTCTGCCCACGGGCGCGCCCAGCTGGCCGCATATGCCCGGCTGGAAGGAGGCGCCGTCGACGACGTAGCGGTCGCCCAAGGCAGCACGTAAACCGCGGATCGTTGCCGTGAGCCGCGACGGCGCGTGCTTGCGCGGAGCGTCGTGCCGACGGCCGATCAGTCAGGCCGCTCCGCGACCGCAACCATCGCGTTTCCCAGGGCGTAACGCGTAATCTCGAATGGTCCGGATTTCAGGCGTGCCGCCGAAGAGACGAGTCGCAGGCCCACGGCGCAAACCGAGTTGCGCAGCGTCTTGGCGGCGCGGCGCGCGACGGATCGCTCGTAATTGGTATCGAGATGGACGACGCGGAAACCAGCCTGAGCCAGCACGCGCCCCATCCCGTCCTTTGAGAAGACGAACAAATGCTGGGGTGGGTCGTACCAGCTGACCTTGCCTGGCAGACAGCGGTCCAGCCAGTCGTCACCGATCCCGGTATCGAGGAAGAGACGGCCGCCCGGCCGCAGCACCGTGTGGATGTCGGCCAACATTTGCCGTGGCTCCGCGAGGTGCTCGATCGTCGCCCATAACGTGACCGCGTCGAACGTGCCGAGTTGCGATTTGCGGTCCGCAAGCGCGCCGGCGACCGCACTAACCGCCAATTCGCGCGTCGCATACTCGATCGCGGACGACGAGAGATCGATCCCGTGCGCGTCGAGCCCCGCGTCACGGCAGGCCTTGACGAAAAATCCCTTGCCGCAGCCGACATCAAGAACGCGACTGCCGTCGCGGCAGGCATATCGTCTGACCATTCGCAGCATCGCGGCGATGTCTTCGCCGCGCCGCACCTCCGCAATCGCGTACCCGCCTCCCTCGCTGGTCGGCAGATGATATCGCTTGTAGAAGTCGGCGAGAGCGTCATGACTGGGGACCGGATCCACGAATGACGTGCGGCAGTCTTCGCACTGGTACATCCGGTAGTCGCCTGCCTCAAAGGCAGGCCTCGACGGTCCGGAGCAGATCCTGCATGACGGCCATGCGCTCATTCAAACGACCCTATCCATAAAGTCGGGATTTCGCGCCACGCAAGCTCACCGGGCCACAGGGGTCGCGGCCTTGTCACGCCGCTCACGCGCCGTCATTGCGGCGAGAAGCTCGCGCGCCCAATCGGGACGCATCAAGGGGCGTTCGACCAGCAAATAGAAGGTCAGCCCCACGGCCACAGAGAGAGGGATCAGAACCACCCAAGAGATCACCCACGCGACCCACAACGACGTCGGGGTCATGACGTGAACGATGAGCGCGGAGCCGGCGTGCATGACCGGCACGTGAACGAGGTAGATCGAATAACAGGCGCCTCCGATGAATGCGATCCACGGCGATCCCAACACGCGGCGCCCGAGCGCCCCCCGGAAAGCGCCCGCGAACACGCACAAGATGCAGATCGCACGCGCCACGGTGTTCAGCACGCTGAGCACCGGAGAGAACAGATTGTATTCGAGGGATCCGGTGATCAGAAGACCGACATATCCCAGCACGAGCAACAAATCGTAGCGGCGATCGCTGTTCAGGCTGCTCGGCTGGGCCGTAACCGCATAGTCGCAGACGAGGATGCCAAGAACAAAGGCATAGGCGTCGATAAGAACGCTGTGCCGCAGCGGATGTTGGCGAACGAAATTCTCTGCGATCCACTGGCCAAGGATGATCAAAGCCACGCAAAGCGCCGCGCCCAGGCAGCGACGGAGCGTGCGGTTCTTGATCTTGAGGTAGAGATACAACAGGAGCGGGGCCACCAGATAAAACTGCATCTCGAATTCGAGAGACCAGGCAGGAGGATTGAGCTTCGGATTCTCGCCGAACACGAGGCCGTGCACGTAGAACAGGCTCGCGATCAGGCTGTGCCACGCAGGCGCGGACGTAAATTCGAAATTCGGAGCATTCCGGGGCGTGTAGACGGAGACGATCAGGAAGCAGCAAAGCAGGACGATGACATACGGAGGGTGCAGACGCATAAGCCGCCGGGCATAGAAGTCCTGCAAGCGCGGAGCGCGGCCGGCCAGAAATGGGAACGATATGATATACCCGCTCACGAAGAAGAACAGCGAGACGCCGACCTGGCCGGCCGGAATCCAGCTGGTGGCGAGCTGGTCATCGGGCGGGAGGTTGATCGATATGCGCTCGCCGCGCAGGGCCGCATGAAAGAAAAGGACGGGCGTGATCGCCAGAAAACGGAGCCCATCGATTTGCGGAACATAGTTTCCCGAAGACGTCACGCGGGCGAACCGGTGAGCCAGCTCTGACAGACGTGACATCTTTATTTCCAGCGTCTCCGGAAGCCGGCGTCCGAGTTCGCCACATGTGCCGGACCCGGTAGTTATATTCGGCGTCATGTAACATTCACATGTTAGCTAACGGTCGAAAACGACACCGGCATGACGAGGTCCTCGCCGCCACAGGATGGGCATCGCGGATTTGTCACGTTTCAATGACGTTGCTGCGATAGTCACGATGCGCGTGCGGGCCGCTGGGCCGAGCGATACTCCGGGTCGGTTTTGATGACTGCTGTGGACGGACAAGTCGCGATTGGGCCGTGGCGGCGGTTTATCAATATCGGATTGCTGGTCAGCGCGCTCGGACTGGGGCAGGGCGCCATTTTTCTTGCGCAGACCTGGCTGTTAGCGCTGGGCGAATTCGAGCTCCTATCGGCGTTCGGCACGCACTACTCGTTCGCGATGCTGAGCATCCTCCTCATCGATGCAGGTGCGACGACCACTCTGGCGCGGCAAGTCGCGTGCCGGACGCACGAGGATCAACGCGAGATATGGCAGCGCTTCTGGGAAACCAGCGCGTGGAGAGCGTTGCTCGCCGCGCTCGTCGGGAGCGCTGCCGCGGTCTATGCTTGGCAGGTCGCTCCGGACGCCTTCTCCCGTTCCTACGTGCTCTTCGCATTGCCGGGCGCCCTCGTGTGGGCCTGCAATCCAGCCGGATTGCTGGATGGCCTGCGAATGAGCGGAATCAGCGGGATCACAGGGGCATTTGCCTATGCGAGCTCCGCGGGCGCTCTGGTCTTCGCACGCGGAGCCGCGCCGGAGCTCGCGGGAGCCGCCCTTGGCGCGGCATTCTCGCTCGGCTATGGCGTGACCGTCGCGGCCCAATGGATGGCGTTGCGCGGCGTCGGGTGGTTGCCGCAATCGCCGAAGCTCACGCGAGCCGGACTGGCGCGCGCGCTCAAGGACAGCCTCGCGCTGCTGTTTCAGCTACTGCCCGGGCAGACCATGGTGCGCGTCCAGCTGCTGCTCAGCGCGGCGTATCTCGGGGCCGAGACGACGGCGATCTACATCTATGTCAAGCAGGTCATCATCGCAGCAACGCTCTTCATCGGGGTGCTCCTGCGGGTCGATTTCCCCGAGCTTGTGCAAAAGATGTCGCGCCTGGACAGGCTGACGGTCGTCGACGTGTTCGGCGCTCAGAAAGCGACGCTGGCTTGCGCGGCCCTTCTGACCGTCGGAGGATTCATCGTGTGCGGAGCAGCCCTGCTTGCACCGTCCTTTACTTTCAGCCGCGTCGCCTCCACGCTCGTGGTCTTCGTCCCCACGATACTGACGACATCGTCGCTGCTGATGATGGCGCAGGCGGCGGCGGCGTTCGGAATGTATTGGGCGGTCGCAACCATGATCGCCGTCGGAGTCGCCTGCGGCCTGGGCGTGAGCTTTCTCCTCATCGACATGGCGAAGATCTACGCGTTGCTGATCGGAGAGCTGGCCTCCCACGCGATCTCGTTCGGGCTGCTGTACTGGTGCATGCGGCGGTCACGCGACCGCGGGCGCGCGCAGCCGTCGGCGGTCGCCTGATGCCCTAGACAGAGAGAGCCGGCAACACACAACGGCCCCGGATATAATTCCGGGGCCGCCGCACGAAGCTGTTGATGCACGGGCCTAGATGAGCAGGCCGTGGTCCTGGAACAGGAGCACTTCCACACTCCGGAGATGGAGGTCCTGGCCGTCTCCGAAGCTGACCACGGTCTCTCCGGCGTTGTGGGTGATGGTCGCGTCCGCGAACAGGCGATTGTCGAGCAGCACTTTGTCATAGCCCGAGCCGCCGTCGATCGTGGAATCACCGACGTGGGAATGCACGACGAAGAAGTCATTGCCGGCGCCACCATTGAAGTAGTCGTCGCCGGCGCCGTAGGCGCCAAGCTTGTCGGCGCCGTCGCCGCCGTAGAACTTCACGGAATCGCCGGCGGCACTTGCCGACATCAGCAGATCGTTGCCGCCGTCGCCGTAAACGACATCGTGCCCCGTTGCGTAGATCGTGTCGTTGCCTTCGCCGCCGTGCAAGATCGTGTCGCCGGAGTGGTAATCGTCAAGATAATCGTTGCCGTCGCCGGCCCAGAGCACTTGCGATCCTGATCCGGCGTACAGCTGATCCTTTCCGGAGCCACCGATCAGTGTGTCGTCGCCGGCGCCGCCAAACAGGAAGTCGTTGCCGCTTCCGCCGTCGAGGCGCGCGGCATCGCCGGCGCCGCTCCCCGACACGATGATGTCGTTGCCGCTGTCACCGAGCAGCTTGTCCGACCCGGAGCCGTAGATGGTGTCGTCTCCCGAGCCGCCGTCGAGCGTCGAATGCCCCGACTCGAAGTCGTTGAGCAGGTCGTCACCCGAGCCGCCCTCGAGCACCTGCCTCCCTGATCCGGCGTTGAGCTGATCGTCACCCGAGCCGCCGCGCAGCTTGTCGTTGCCGTCGCCGCCGAACAGGATGTCGTTTCCGCTGCCTCCGTCGAGCAGCGCATGATCCCCGGCGTCGCTGCGTGACACCAGCACGTCGTTTCCGCAGTCGCCGCGCAGTGCATCCGATCCCGACCCATAGATCACGTCGTTGCCAGATCCGCCGGTGAGAACCGAGTGTCCGGACGTCGCATCGTCCATGTAATCGTTGCCCGCGCCGCCCGAGAGAACCGCAGATCCGGCGCCGCCGTAGAGGATATCGTTTCCGCTGCCGCCCAGCACAACGTCGTTGCCCGCGCCGGCGGACAGTGTGTCGTTGCCGCTCTGTCCCAGGAGCAGGCTGTGATCGCCCGCGCCGCTGCCGGAAACGATGATGTCGTCCCCCGCCCGGCCGACCAGGATGTCCGATCCCGAACCTTGGATGAAGTCATTCCCGTTGGTGCCGACTTCGGTCGTCATTGTAGATCGCCTCTCTTTGCCCAGAGTTATGATACCATAACAATGTTATGGGGATGGCTCGATGTCCTGGACATCGTTGGTTTTGCCCAGCAACAACGGCATCACAAAGCAAATGACGCCTCGCAGCTCGGATGCCGATGTGATATATAGTAATTAACATGCGATAACATTTTTATGAAGCGATTGCGAAGCCAAACGGGTGTCGCATTGGCGGGCAAGAGTGTCGCGAGCGACACGAGCGGGTGAGGCTTGCCCGCGAGCCGGCAGATCGACAGCTTGTGTGATGGGCAGGGACAAGCAGCTACTGAAAAAGGCGTTGTCGTATTACCGCGGCGGCCATCTCGCCAAAGCGGGAACGCTGTATCGAGATCTGCTGGCGAGGAATCCCAATCACGCCGAGGCTCTCCATCACCTCGGGCTGGTCGAGGCAGCCGACGGCAGATTGAGTCAAGCGATCGGACTGATGGCGCGTGCGGTCGCCATCGACCCGAGTGATCCGGCATCGAGCGAAAACCTTGCCTCGACGCTTGTCGCGGCCGGCCAGTTCGATGCGGCGCTCGCCACCTGCCGAACGGCGTTGCGAACCTCGCCGGCCAATCTCAAGTTGATGCAGCTCGCCGCTGTATCGTTGTTGCGCAGCGGCAGGCTGGCGGAGGCGGTCGATGAATTGACCCGCCTCATCTCGGTCGAGCCAGACCACGTGGCGGGGCTCACGCTGCTTGGCCATGTGATGGCAAGGATGAATCACTTCGAAGCCGCCATCAGGTGCCTCGACCGGGCGCTGGCGCTCGATCCGCGGCTGGCAGAAGTCCATGGGGAGAAAGGCACGTGCTGTGCGCGCCTGGGCCTATACGCGGAGGCGCTGAACGCCTACGACCAGTGCCTTGCGATCAGCCCCGGCGTAGCCGGGGCATGGCTCGGCCGCGGCAACGTACTGCTGGAATTGAAGCGGCCTGCCGATGCGCTGGCCGCCTACGCGCAGGCGCTGGCGCTCAACGGCGATTACGCGGACGCGTGGGCTGGACAGGGAAACGCGCTGAGCGAGCTGTTCCGACTCGACGAGGCGATCGCCGCCTATGACCGGGCTCTGGCGATCGACCCCCGACACGCCAATGCGTGGCTCGGGCGCGGCAACGCGCTGCTGACTGCGAACCGCTGCGACGACGCCGGAGCAGCCTTCGACCGGGCGCTGTCCCTGAACGGCGACCTGGCGGAAGCATGGCTTGGGCGCGCCAATCTGTCGTTGCGGCTGGACCGCCGTCAGGACGCGGCCTCGGCCTTCGAGAAGGCGCTGGCGCTGCGTCCGACCCTTGCAGGCGCCTGGCTCGGCTACGGCAAGCTCGCTTATGTCGCCAAACGCTATGGTGACGCTCTCGACATGTGTCGCAAGGCCTACGCGCTCGACGGTGACAAGACGACATTGGGCCTGGCTCTTCGCGCCAGGATGCACATCTGCGATTGGGATCAGCTCGATCAGACCTGCAAGGAGGTGGTCGCGCATGCCAGGGTGGGGGAGCCCGTCGATCCGCTGTCCTTCCTGGCCCTTCCGTCCTCTGCGCAGGAGCAGTTGCGCTGCGCTCGCGTGTGGGTCGACCGCAACTATCGATCGGACGTCCCGCCGGTCTGGACCGGCGAGCGGTACGATCATCAGCGCATCCGTGTCGGCTACCTGTCGGCTGAATTCCACGAGCACCCCGTGTCGATCCTGAGCGCGCGGATGTACGAGCTGCACGATCGCTCGCGCTTCGAGACGTTCGCCTTGTCGATCGGTCCCGACGACGACTCGGACATGCGCGCTCGCCTCGCGAGGTCTTTCGAACACTTCATCGACCTTCGCAGCAAACCGGACGAGGATCCTGCCCGGCTGATCAGGTCCATGGAGATCGACATCGTCGTCGACCTGAACGGGTTCACCGGCGGCGGGCGGATGGACATTCTGGCGCGGCGCCCGGCGCCGGTGCAGGTCAACTATCTCGGCTATCCAGGTACGACGGGCGGGCGCCTGCACGACTATGTCATCGCCGACCGCACCATCATCCCGCACGAGCGCCAACGATGCTTCTCCGAGAAGATCGTCTACATGCCGCACAGTTTCATGCCCAGCGACAATACGCGTCCCATTTCGCCGCGGACGTTCGAACGGGTCGAGCTCGGCTTGCCGCCGGAGGGGTTCGTGTACTGCTGCTTCAACAATGCATACAAGATCACGCCGGACATCTTCGCGATCTGGATGCGCATCCTGCGGCGTGTCGAAAGTAGCGTGCTCTGGCTGGCCGAGGACACACCACTGGCAAGCGACAATCTGCGCAAGGAAGCCGTCGCCAGAGGAATAGCCGCTGATCGGCTGATATTCGCGAAACGCGTGCCGCGGATGGACGAGCACCTCGCCCGCCAGCGCGCGGCGGATCTGTTCCTCGACACGCTTCCCTACAACGCCCACACGACGGCGAATGATGCGTTGTGGGCGGGGCTCCCGGTTCTCACCTGTCGGGGCGGCACCTTTGCGGGCTGCGTTGCGGCGAGCCTGCTGAACGCGATCGCCGTGCCCGAGCTGGTGACGAGCAACCTCGAGGAATACGAGGCGCTCGCCGTCGCTTTGGCCGGCGATCCAGGCAAGCTGACAGCGATCAGGGAGAAGCTCCTGACCAATCGCCTGAGCGCGCCGTTGTTCGATAGCGAGCGGTTCACGCGGGACATGGAGACGGCCTACCTCGCGATGTGGCGGCGGCACCAGGCAGGCTTGGCGCCGGACGACATCGACGTCGGAAGCCTGGTGACCGCGTGACAGCGTCAAGTCCCGTGCTGCTGCGCGCAGCGGCAATCGCCAGGTTCAGGGCGGGCGATGTCGCGGCTGCCCTGGAGGCGGCGGAGCAGCTGATCGCGCGACGGCCGCATGATGTGGAAGCGCTCGATATGCGTGGCTCCATTCTCGGGAGGATGGGCCGATATCGGGAGGCGCTCGCGTCGTTCGATCAGGCTCTGCTGTATAACCCGACCTTCGCCGGCGCCTGGCTGGGGCGGGGCAAAGCGCTCGCCGGGCTCGACCGCTCGGAGGAAGCGGCGTCGGCGTACCGAAGAGCGGTCGCGCTGCAACCCGGTCTGATCGAGGCATGGGTGGCGCTCGGGATCGTGCTGACGTCGGCCAACTGCCATGCCGAGGCCTCTGACGCTTACGCGAAGGCAATTGCGATCAACGGCAATTCGGCGCGCGCCTGGTGCGGCCGCGGCATGGCGCTGAGCGCGATGAAGCAGACGGAACAGGCGATTGCTTCGTTGCAGAAGGCGCTGTCGCTCGATCAACATCTCGTCGAGGCCTGGGTCGCGCTCGGCAATCTGTGCGCCGAGCTCAGCCGTCATCAGAACGCGCTCGATGCCTGGGGCCGCGCGCTTGCCATCAATCCGGATTTTCCCGGCCTGAGGGGGGCGCGCATCCGAGCCAGATTGTCGATGGCCGACTGGACGGATGTCGATCGCGAGGCATTCGGTCTGGTGGCGGCAATCCGCGCGGGGCAGGTCGTGACCGCGCCTTTCAATCTCCTTGCATTGTCGTCCTCCAGCGAGGAGCAGCTCCAGTGTGCACGGCTCTGGGCCGACCGCTACTTCCGCGCGGCCGAGGTGCCGGTCTGCAACGGCGAGCGATACCATCACGAGAAGATGCGGATCGGCTACGTATCCCCGGACTTCCGCGAGCATCCGGTCGCGACCCTCGCGGTCGGGCTGTTCGAACACCACGACAGGCGACGCTTCGAGGTGACCGCCATCTGTTTGGGCTCGGATGACGGATCCGACCTCCGCCGTCGGATCACGGGCGGCGCGGATCGTTTCATCGCGGCAGGCGCGCTCGGCGACGGAGAGATCGCGAAGCTGATCAAGGCTGCCGAAATCAGCATCCTGGTCGATCTGGCCGGCTTTACCACAGGGGCTCGCACCGGCGTGTTCGCGCTCCGCCCGGCGCCCATTCAGGTCAATTATCTCGGCTATGCCGGCACCATGGGCGCAGACTATTACGACTACATCATCGCCGACCCCGTGATCGTCCCCGCACAAGAGCAACATCTCTATGCGGAAAAGCCGGTCTGGATGCCGGACAGCTTCATGACCCGCGATATCCGCGGCGGGCCTTGTGGCCAAGGCGCGAGCCGGCAGCAGCTGGGCCTGCCGGAACAAAGCTTCGTGTTCTGCTGCTTCAACAGCACCTACAAGATCAATCCCCGTGTGTTCGACGCATGGATGAGAATTCTGCGGCGTGTCGATGCCGGCGTGCTGTGGCTCTCCGAGCAAGCTCCCGCGGCGCGCGACAATCTGCGCGCGCAAGCGGTGGCGGCGGGGATCGATCCGCAACGGCTGGTGTTTGCGAGCCGTGTGCCGCAGCTCGAGCAGCACCTCTCGCGTCTTGGTCGGGCCGACCTGTTTCTCGACACGCTGCCCTACAATGCCCATGCGACGGCCAACGATGCGCTGTGGGCCGGGTTACCCGTCCTGACGTGCCGCGGCGAGACCTTTGCGGGCCGCGTCGCCGCCACCTTGCTCACCGCTTTGGACATGTCCGAGCTGATCACCGCGTCGTGGGACGAGTATGAATCGCTCGCCGTCGCGCTGGCGTCGAACCCGGACAGGATGGCGGCAGTGAAGGCGAAGCTTGGGCGCAATCGGGCAAACGCGCGCCTGTTCGACCCGGCGCTGTTCACGCGGCAGATCGAGGCGGCCTTCGCGGCGATGCACGAGCGGCACGCGACGGGATTGCCTCCGGCAGCCATCCGGGTGCGGCGATGGGCTCCGTGACCGGTCCACCGGCTGCGCCGTTTCGGTGAACAAGCCCGTGCAAAGCGACCGTCAGTTAAAACTGGAAATAGATGAACTCCATCCGGCCGAAGACGCCGAACAGGAGCACGTAATAGACGAGGCCGACGCCGGCCGGGATCGTCAAGCCGGGAAGGCGCGCGAGCTGGACGAGAAACTGGCTGCGGTGGGCGATGAGATAGTCGACAACGAACAACAGCAGCAGCGACACGCAGAGGATCATCAACTCGAAGCTGCCGAGACCCAGCACCTTGAACGTGCCGTAGGACAGCCCGCCGAGATGCCCGAAACTGCCGAGGATCGCAGCTGCGTTCGGCAGCGACGTCGCCCGGAACAGGATCCATCCCAGCAGGACGACGCTCATCGCCCACAGCCATCCGAGCAGGACGACGACCGGTGACGGCAGCCAACTCTGTGGCTGCACGGCTCTGACGAATGCGCGTTCGACCACCAGGCACACGCCGTGCAGCACGCCCCAGGCGATGAAGGTCCACGCCGCGCCGTGCCAGAACCCGCTCACCGTGAAGACGATCAGCAGATTGCGGACGGTGCGCATTTCGCCGCCGCGACTGCCGCCGAGCGGGACATACAGGTAGTCACGGAACCAGGACGAGAGCGAAATGTGCCAGCGGTGCCAGAAGTCGGCGAGACTGGTCGCGAAATAGGGCTGGCGGAAATTGACCATCAGGTCGACACCCATCATTCGCGCGGTGCCGCGCGCGATATCCGAATAGCCGGAAAAATCGCAGTAGATCTGGATGGCGAACAGGAGCGACGCCAGCAGCGCGTAGGTTCCGGAGAAATTCTCGGGATTCGCGTAGACCGCCGTCACCACCGGCGCGATCGTGTCCGCGATGCACATCTTCTTGAACAGGCCATAGCCGATCAGCCACAGGCCGGCTGTGACGTTGTCGAACGCGAGGCTGTGCGAGCGACGGAACTGCGGCAGCATGTGCGCCGCGCGCTCGATCGGACCGGCGATCAGTTGCGGAAGGAAAGAGACGTACTGCGCGTAGGTCAGGAAGTTGTGTTCGGCCTCGACGCGGCGATGATAGACGTCCAGCGTGTAGCCGACCGACTGGAACGTGTAGAAGGAAATGCCGAGCGGGAGCACGAGATCGAGCGTGACGCTGGGCAGGGATATTCCGAACAACCCGACCGCGCCGACCACGTTGGCGATGAGGAAGTCCAGGTACTTGACCGTGGCGAGGATGCCGAGATTGATCGTCAGCGCCGTCAGCATCGCGACGCGGCGCTCGGATGCCGTCGCGGCCCGCGCCATCCACAGCGCGGTCAGGTAGTCGACGATGGTGGTCAGCGCGAGCAGGATCGCGAACGAAGGCCGGAAGCCCATGTAGAACACGTAGCTGGCGACCAGCAGGATGAGCGGTTGCGCCCGCTTCGGCGCGCCGAAGAAGACCGCGAGAAAACCCGCGAAGAACAGGACAAACTCGAACGAGTTGAACAACATCAGTGCAGGATCCCGCGCGCCTTCAGGAGCTCGGCGAGGTCCGCCGTGTAGGTCGACGCGCCGCTCTGGTTGAGATGAACCGGGTCCGAAAAACGCATCGGGGCATACAGCCAGTAGTCGGGGCCGGCCATGCGCATCGGCGGAGCGCCTGCGACGACGAGAGCTCTCGTGTGATCGGCAGCCCGGGCGGGCGCGAACTCGCCGTCACGGTAATAGGTCGGAATGAAGACGATCTGGAATCCGTGACGGCGGGCGAGGCGTTCAAGGCGCTCGCGCGCCAGCGAGCGAGGCGGGACGCCGCGGCTTTCGAACCGATCGGGCCGGTCCGTCGGCAGGCGATAGTCGTCCGGCAGGCGATCACCTGGATGATGACTCTGCGAGTCGATGAAGTACCAGCCGCGTTGCGTCAGCATGAGGTCGCGTTGCGCGGCGACGGCGCGCATGGCTTCGGCGAACCTGAATTTGCTGAAATAGACGAACAGCGTCACGTCCCGCGGCAGCGCTTTGAACGGGACAAGGGCCTTGCTGATGGCCGCGTCGTCCCGCAGCGCGTCCCACCAATCCGGAGATCGGGTCTTGTCGTCCCAGGGGATGGTCAGAAACACGTGGGTCGGCACGTTACCGGCATTCAAAGCCGTCTCGAGGATCGGCAGGAATTGCGACTCTCCCGGCAGTCCGAGGTTGTATGACCGCGTCGCTGGCCCGAGCGCCGCATCGAACTCCAGCGGACGAAAACCGCTGAGAACCTTGCTGTTGCCGAAGAACATCAGCCGCTGCCGATGTTGCGGCAGGAACATGTTTCCGGTCGCCAGCCGTTCGAACTTTGCCTCGACGACAACCACCGCGCCGGGGCGCAGGAATGGCAGCGCCATATGGGCCGCGTAAAGCAGAAGCCAGACGGCCGTGAACAATGCGGCGAAGGCGGCAATCGATTTGGAGGGAGTCTTGCCGACCACCCGCGGCGAAACATCCGCGTCGACCAGGCTTGCCGATGAGGACCAGAATGCCATGCCGTATCTGTTCCGCTCCGTCGCCGGCGGCTCCTCAGTGGGACCATCGAAGAAAGTGGCGTGAGCCCGCGCGTGTGACCGGTTCCCGGGCGTGCGGCTGTTTCGGATGGCCTGCAGCACCCGCCTTCTCTCAACAGATTCCGTGCGGCTCGGCTCGCGGGTTGAATGCCCGTCCGGCGCGTAACATCCGAACATTACATTTGGATGATGCGAATGGTGGCAGCGCGCTTATCGTATCATAACACTGCTCATCCGCTGTCACGGGCGCGGGCAAATGTTAATAATGTCATCTTTGCTTCATGCGGCTCGGTCATACGCCGTGATATCGCATGGTGATGTCAAATATCATAATCATCTCATAATCGTGCGTGTCATATAACATTGGGTCGGCCCGTGGGTGCGGTGCCGACCCATGACGGCGCATCTCGCGCAATCGGTGCTGCGGGGAGGAGGCTCGGTGCGGGCTTCGTGAAGCGCGCGCTTGCGCACCGCTGACTGGTTTGCCGCGCCCGGCAGGAACCGATGACATGAAAGTGCTTGTTTGCGGAATGAACTATGCGCCCGACATGATCGGCGTGGCGAAGTACAACAGCGAGCTTTGCGAAAGCCTGGCCGCGGGCGGACACGAGGTGCGGGTGGTGACCGCCCCGCCGTACTATCCGAGCTGGGAACTTGCCGCGGACTATCGCTCGATCCGTTACCGGCGAGAGCATCTCAAAGGCGTCAGGGTGCTGCGGTCGCCGATCTATGTGCCGAGCCGGCCTTCGGGCGGAGCCAGGATCCTTCACCATGCCTCCTTTTCGCTCTCGAGCGCCGGCCCGATATTGTCCCAGGCGCTGTCTTGGCGGCCGGACGTCGTGTTCGCGGTCGCTCCCTCGCTGCTTTCGGTCCCGCTGGCCGCGATGGCCGCGAAGTTGGCCAGGGCGACGTCCTGGCTTCATGTCCAGGACCTGGAAATCGACGCCGCATTCGAGCTCGGGCTGCTGACCAACCGACGCGCGCGATCGGCGATGCTGTCGTTCGAGCGGCTGGTGCTGCGGGCGTTCGACCGCGTGTCGACGATTTCATCGCAGATGATGAAGCGGCTCGAGGCGAAGGGGCTTGCGCCAGAAAAGCTCCGTGAGGTGCGCAACTGGGTCGACACCACAGCGGTCGTTCCGGGCTCCCGGGAGACGGATTTCCGAAGCGAGCTCGGGCTGACCCCGGACCACATCGTCGTTCTCTATTCCGGAGCGATGGCTCACAAGCAGGGCCTCGACCTGATCGTGCGGGCGGCGGCGAAGATGCGCGACGGGCATCCGAACATCCGCTTTGTCCTGTGCGGAAGCGGGCCGTACAAGCGCGAGCTCGTCCGCTTGGCGGAAGGGCTCAGCAACATGCAGTTCCTCGACCTTCAGCCGGCCGAACGGCTGCCCGAGCTCCTGAACACGGCCGACATGCATGTGCTCCCGCAGAAGGCCGAAGCCGCGGATCTCGTCCTGCCCTCCAAGCTGTCGGGCATGCTGGCCTCGGGCCGGCCGGTCGTCGTCATGGCTCAGCCGGGCACCGGCATCGCCATGGAGGCGGACGGCGCCGGCCTCGTCATTCCGCCGAACGACGCGGCGGCGCTGGCGGGCGCCATCACGTTGCTGGCAGCGAACGCCGAGATGCGTGCGCGCTTCGGCGCCGCGGCCCGACGACGGGCAGAGCTGAAATGGGACCGTCACACGATCGTGCGATCGCTCGAGCGCGAGTTCCTCGAGGCGAGACGCGACGGCCGATTGTCGCGGGAGCGCACCGTGCCCGCGGCTTCCACGTGATTGTCCTGAGATGAGTTACGAGCTGACGCTGTTTGGCAACGCGCAATACGAGGCGTTTGCGGATATGCTTCGGCACTGCCCGTCCCGGCCGGATGAGCAGACGGTCGCGCGCTGGCGCTGGTGGTGCTTCTCCAACCCGTACGGCGGCGCCTTTGCGGTCGTCAGGTACGGCGAGGAGGTGGTCGCGACCTGCTATATCGGCGGCAAGCGCGTCTACATCGGCGGCAGGCACGTTGCTGCTTGCGAGATCGGTGAAGCCTCGACCGTCGAATCGCACCAGCGCAAAGGACTTTTCAGCCGGCTGGCACGCGCGTGCATCGATTATGCATTCCAAAGCCAGGCCAGCTTCATCTACGGAACGCCCAACCGCCAAGCTGTGCCAGGATGGCGGAAGCTCGATCTCGACATTCTTGTCGAGCCGTCGTCCTGGCTGCTGGTCGTGCTCAATCCCGGCTATTGGCTGGCGAAGGCGGTGCCGCTCGTCGGCGGCAAGCCGAAACGCAGCGCGGCCGGGGAGATCTCAGCTGACGACTACATAAATAAGACTGAACGGTTCACGCGGCTCAATGTATCGGATCGCAGCTATCTCGCCTGGCGATTCACAACGGGCCCGTTCGCATATCGGTTCTTCGAGCTCGAGAGCCGCGGAAGCGTTTTCCTGTGCGCCCTGAGATACGGTAGCCTCGGGCGATTCCCCGTTCTGGTCTGTTCGGAGGCCTTCCTTGAGGGCCGCCGGCCGGCAAGAGCTGCGGCTGTCCGTTGGCTTCGGCTCACGGCGCGGCGTTTCTTCGCTTCCGGCTCCTATGCGGGAATCTACTTTCACGCGCCCAAGCCGGAAGGGCTCAGCGCCGCGTGGCTGCTGTTGAAGGGCATCGTCCGCCATCGCGAGCTGCCCATTTGCGTGAAGTACCCGGATCCGGCACCGGCCAGGCCCGACTGGTTCACGCATTTCCAGCTGTCGGATTGCGACATCGGGTGATCATCATGAATATCGTGATGTCCGCAGACGACTTCGGCCTCAGCGCCGACGTGAACCGGGCGATCATTGAGGCGTTCGAACGCGGCTCGATCTCGTCTGCTTCGATCATGGCGAACATGCCCGGATTCGACGAGGCAGCGCGGTTCGCCCGCGAGCACGCCAACCATTGTTTCGGCGTGCACCTGTGTTTCGTTGAAGGCCAAGCCTTGAGCGGACCGCAATCGACTCTCACCGATCGCAACGGGAATTTCAACGACACGCGCTCGCAGCGCATCAACGCCATCACCGGCCGGCTGGCGGTCGCCGACATCGAAGCCGAAATCCGGGCCCAACTTTCGCGCATGGCGGACAGCGGCGCCCGCATCGACTACGTCGATTCGCACGGCCATATGCACAAGTTCAAGCCGTTCCGGACGGCGCTCAAGCGCGTGCTGCCGGCGTTCGGCATCGGCAGGGTCAGGAACTGCCAGACGATTTATCTCAAGCCCGCCCTGACAAGTCCGACCTATCTCACCAAGGGACACTTCGCCAAACAGCTGACGAGCATGTTCCGGACGACGGACGAGTTCTACATGCCCACGTCCGCGGGCGACGTTCATTGGACCGATGCGCTTTTGCGTCGCATCGACGGCAAGGACAGGACTATCGAGGTCGGCATTCACCCCGGCATGGATGGCGACGACGGGGCTGAGGAACGCGAAGCGCGCAACTTCATCAAGGCCGCGTCCGGTGCCGGGCATCGAGCCGTCTCCTGGAGAGAGGTGTGAGCAGCCCCATGCTCAGCGTGATCACGCTCGCGCACAACGAGGCCATTCACATTGCGCGCGCGATCCGATCGGTGTCGGGCATCGCGTCGCAGGTCTTCGTCGTGGACGCGTTCTCCACGGACGGGACCGTCGAGATCGCCCGCGCCGCCGGCGCCCATGTGGTGCAGCACGAGTTCGTCAATTACGCCCGCCAGTTCCAATGGGCGCTCGACAACCTGCCGATCGAGACCGAGTGGGTGATGCGGCTCGACGCCGACGAGGCGATCACCCCGGAGCTTGCCGCCGAGATCGAGCGGCGCCTGCCGGAATTGCCTGACGACGTCACCGGCGTCGTGCTGAAGCTCGGCTACGTGTTCATGGGGCGGCGCATCGAGCATGGCGCACGCTGGCTTCGCCTGCTGCGCATCACGCGTCGCGGCGCGGCCCGGATCGAGCAGCGCTGGATGGACGAGCACATGATCCTGCTGCGGGGCCGCTCGGTGGCGTTCGAGCAGCGGATGTTCGATCATAACCTGAAGGACCTGACCTTCTTCACCGACAAGCACAACAGGTACGCGACCCGCGAGGCGCTGGATATCCTGATCAGGAACCACAGGCTTCTCGACATGGAGGCGGGGCCGTCGGTCGAACGCGCGTCGACCCAGATGGTGCTCAAGCGGTGGATCAAGGAACGGATCTACAATCGCGCGCCGTTCTGGCTCGGACCTTTCGCCTATTTCCTGTATCGCTACTTCGCGCGTCTCGGCTTCCTCGATGGGCGCGAGGGGCTCATCTATCATTTCTTGCAAGGCTTCTGGTATCGGTTCCTGGTCGGCGCGAAGGTCGTGCAGTTCGAGCAGGCCTTCTCGGCGAACGACGACCGCGCGGCGCGCCTGGCGAAGTTGGAAAGCCTCAGCGGGTATTCGTTGAGAGGGGCGGGGTCCGGGGTGGGCGAAGCCGCATCACGTGTTCGCACCGGGACCGACGAGGCCTCCACATCGCTGGTTGCTCAGGCCGCACGCGCCACGGAGTGATCGCATCGGGCTCGCACACGGGACGAGGCGTGGATATGGCGGATGCCAGACATCGCGATCGCGGAACGAAGGACGAGGCGAAGCTGCAAAAAGCGCTCGCTCTTCACGCCAACGGCGAGCGCGCACGCGCCACGCGGCTTTATCGCCAGTTGATCGACCGCGACCCCGCGAACGCCCATGCCTTGCATTTCCTCGGCGTGATCGAGGCCGAGTCGGGTCGGCTCGTTGAAGCCAGGGAGCTGATGGCGCGCTCGCTCGAGGCGCAGCCGACCGTTCCCCAGTATGTCGAAAACTACGCGACCATCTTGTTGCAGGCGGGAGATCTCGCGGCGGCGCGTGCAGCTTGCGAGCAGGGGCTCGCGGTCGGCGCAAGTCCGCAGCTCCTGTATGTGAACGCAGTGGTGCTGTTCAAGCTCAGGCGCTTCCCGGACGCACTGTCGCCGCTCGACCGGCTGCTCGCCTCGCAGCCCAACCGCGCCGATGCGGTCCGCCTGCGTGCCTGCGTGCTCGCGGAAATGCGCCATTACGAGCAGGCGCTGGCCTGGTTCGACCGCGCGCTGCGTCTCGACGCGGCCTTGGTGGAAGCATGGTGCGGGCGAGGCGGCGCGTTGCAGGCGCTCGGACGATATGGTGAGGCACGCGCGTGTTACGACCGCGCCATCGCGCTCGATCCCGGACACGCGGTGAGCTGGCTTGGCCGCGGCGATCTGCTGGCGGCGCTCAATCGCCACGCGGAGGCGTGTGCCGCCTATGACCGCTCGCTCGCTGGCGACTCCACCTTGGTCGCGGCGTGGAGCGGCCGTGCCCGCGCATTGGGAATGCTCAAGCGCCATTCCGAGGCGCTGGCCTGCCTCGACCAGGCGCTCACCCTCGACCCGGACAACGCGACCGCCTGGATGGAGCGCGGGACGACTTTGTACGAGCTCGATCGCTGCGAGGACGCATTGGCAGCCTGGAGCAAGGCCGCAGCCCTGGACACCGCGACCGATGGCCCGGGTGCGCAGGAGCTGTGTTGCTGGGCACGGCTGCGCCTGTCCGACTGGAGCTCGTTCGACGCCGATCGCGCACATCTGATAGCAGCCGTCCGCGACGGTCGCGCGCTGTTGCCCTGGCACTTCCTCGTGGTCGGCCCGTCGGCCGAGGATCAGCTGCAATGCGCCCGTCAATGGATTGCGCACAGCGTCCCGGCCGGCGAGCGCCCGGTCCGCGCGCGGCGCCGCGGCGATCACGACCGCATTCGTGTCGCTTATCTGTCCAGCGACTTCCGCGACCATCCGGTGGCAACGCTCACGGCCGGCCTGTTCGAGAGCCATGACCGGGCCGCCTTCGAGGTCACCGGCCTCGCCGGCGGTCCTCCCGACACATCGGACATTCGCGCGCGCCTTGCTCGCACGTTCGAGCGCTTCGTCGACGTCGGATCGCGTGGCGACGACGAGGTCGCCGCCCTCATCAGCGAGCTGGAGATCGACATCCTGGTCGATCTGAACGGCTTTACCGACAACCGGATCGGCGTCTTCGCGCAGCGGCCGGCGCCAATCCAGGTGAGCTATCTCGGCTATGCGGGAACGATGGGGGCCGACTATTACGATTACCTCGTCGCCGATCAGATCCTGGTCCCCGTGCAGCAGCAGACGTGGTACAGCGAAAAAATCGTCTACCTGCCGGACTGCTTCATGGCGAACGACGACCGGCGCACGATTTCGGACATCGCTTTCACGCGCGCCGAGATGGATCTGCCGGAGCGCGGATTCGTGTTCTGCTGCTTCAACCACAACTGCAAGATCACGCCGGCGATGTTCGACATCTGGATGCGGCTGCTGACCCGCGTCGAGGGCAGCGTGTTGTGGCTGCGCCAATGCTCGTCCGTGGCGATGACCAACCTGCGTCGTGAGGCGGCAGCGCGGGGGGTGAGCGTCGACCGCCTCGTGTTCTCGCATCGCCTTCCGTCTCACGCCGACCATCTGGCCCGATGCTGTCTGGCCGACCTGTTCCTGGACACCCTGCCGTACAACGCCCATTCGACCGCGAGCGACGCCTTGTGGGCCGGGCTGCCGATCCTCACGCTGATCGGCGACGCACTTGCCGGACGGGTCGCGGCCAGTCTCTTGACGGCGGTTGGACTGCCCGAGCTCATCGCCACCACGCCGGAGGATTATGAGGCGCGCGCCGTGGACTTGGCGACATCGCCGGACCGGCTCTTGGCGATCAGGAACCGGCTCGCCCGCAATCGGCTGACCACGCCGTTGTTCGACACCGCGCGATTCGCGCGCCATCTCGAGGCGGCGTTCCGCACGATGCATGAGCGGCATCGCGCCGGTCTGCCGCCCGATCACATCCGGGTCGACGGCTCGGGCGGCGCGTCCTCCACAGCTCGCGCGCCAAAAGTCATTCCGCTCTGATCTATCGCGTCAGCCGCTGCTGCACCACGTTGCGCCGCTCGAGCCACCAGGCAACGCCGTGATCGGCGGACAGGCCTATCCGCGAGGCTCCCATGATGTTGTCCTCCACCACGGCATCGCGGATGCCGGGCGACGCGCGGGAGAACCCACGCAGCTCGACATGCGCATCCTGCTCGAGCCGGTTCGCCCTGATGATGATTGCGCGCGCAAGCGGTGGCTGGTTCGGTCCCTGCTCGGTCTGATAGGCGTGAACGCCGACGGCCGCTTCGGTCGACATGGCCTCCCGCTGCGGTCCCGCGCGATAGACGTTGCCCTCGGTGATCCGGTTGTTCAGGATCTGGACCTGCCAGCTCGGCTGGACATGCAGGTAGGACAGCCCGATCGCGTAGAACCCGCTGCTCCGCGCTGCGCGATTGTCGGCGATGACGTGGTCGAGCGCGCTGCCGAAGGTCTGGGCCGCCGGCCCGGTGTCCTCGAACGTGTTGCCGACGATCAGGTAGTGCTGCTGCGCCTGCACGATCGTGATCATGGACGCAGCATCGAGCGGGACCTGCAGCGGCCGCTCGAGCAGGATCGCGCGCGGCGGCACGCCGCCTTCGGCGGCGCGTACGCGCGCATGCTGACCGGTGCCGGCGCCGCCGACGACCATGACCATGGCGCCGGCCCAGTCGGGGCTGACCGGGCGCCCATTCCACGTATCGCGCAGGGCCAGCCGATCGGCGGCCGTGCTTTCGGCGCGGCCGAAATAATATCCGCCCGGACCGTCGGTCGTGACCGCTTCGCGATCCACGCCGTACAGTCCCTTGAACGTGTTGCCGCCGATGAAGACGTTCTCCGACGCGCTGACGCGATTGGAGATCGTGTTGACCCCGCCGCCCGACCCCTGCAGGTCGACGGCGGTCACGACGTTGCCGTCGAAGATGATCCGCCGCGATCCCATGATGGAGTACCAGCCATAACGCCCGTTGCCCAGCATGTTGCGGACGATGACGGCATCGCTGGCCTGGACGAGATGCAGCGAGCTGCCGGACCCGACGATGTCGCAGTCGGCCACGTCGATGCGATTGCCGCTCAGCCGGATCGTCTCGGATGTGAATGACACCGGATAGTGCTGACGCAGCTCGGACATACGACGCGCCGTGGCGTCGGGATCCATCAGGCCGCGGAACGCGGACGCGCGAATGCGCACACGCCGGATCGCGATGTCGGCGGCGTCGGCGGCCGGCGCGTCCTGGTCCGTGAAGCCGCCGGCTATGACCACGCGGTGATTGGAGGCGTAGATCGTCAAGTCCTCGATTGCGAAATCCGACCGGCCGCTGATGAGCGCCGCCGGCGGCGCGGGCAGATCGGGCCATACGAGATTGACGAGATCGGTGCGTTCCCCTTTCAGCCGCACCCCGGGCGGAATCACGATCCCGTCCGACAGGAGGTAGCGGCCGCGCGGAAAGAACACCGTGCCGCCGCCGGCAGCGGCGGCGGCGTCGAGCGCTGATCGGACCGCGCGCGTATTGTTGAAGCTGCCGTCGCCGATGGCGCCGTAGGCGCGCACGTCGAATGATTTGTCCGCGCGGGGAGGAGGGGTGAGGAGATCGATGCGCCCGGCGTCGGCCCAGGCTTCGTCGCCGCCATCGCCGTTGGACAGGCGCAGCCGGTAGCGGCCGGGCGCCGCGTCGTCTGGAATTCGGAACGTGCCCCGCCACAGGCTGCCGGAGGTCAATTCGGCCGCGACGGAGGAAGCCGTTGCGTCCTCCCGCTGCAGCACGAGCCGCGCCCGCTCGGCGCGGCGCACGATGTTGCGGCCGAAGATCTCGATGCGGCCGCCAGTGGAGGCGACCTGTCCGCGGTCGCCCTGCGCCCAATAAACCGTCGGCACGTTGAGACGCGCCGCGATCGACCCTCCTGCAAACGACAGGGTGAAGCGGTAGACGCCCGGATCAAAGTCCTTCGGAATGATGAACTTCAGCGACTGCGGGTTGGCCTGGAGAATGTCGACCTGCGTCGGCCGCAGCGGAGTTGCGGCGCCGTCACCGATCCGTTCGACCGTTGCGGCCGTCACGGCGTCGAGCTCCGCGCCCGTGATGAGCACGGTCTCGTCGGGGCCGACCGGGTCGTTGAACCAGAACAGCGCGGGGCGTGCCCATGCCTGGCCGCCGGCGAGCATGCAGAGCAGCGCGACCGGGACCATTCGGGACTTGCTGCGCGCTGTCAGGCAGGGCAATCGCATATGGCGTGGAGAACACCGGAGTCGCGGGAGCACCTCTCCCCGCAAGCGGAGGAGAGGTGTAGGCAACGCGCCGTCCAACCGGAGACACATATATATGTGTGTATGATCGCCCGGGCGGCGTGGGCAATCGGGCCGAGCCGCTTATTTCGCGGGGTCACCCGCTGCTTGCGCAGGCTGCCGATCGCGCCGCTCGATCTTCGCTTCGGCCCGCAGCTTGTTCAGCAACTCAACCTGCGCCATCCGCGCCGCCACGCCGGCCAGCTTGTCGCGGGCCAGATCGAAGTCGAGCGGCTTGCGATCCCGCTTGTCCTCGACCTTGATCACGTGCCAGCCGAAATTGGTCTTGACCGGCTGTGACACGCCACCATTCGCCAGCGCGAACGCGACTTCGGCATATTCCTTTCCCATTTCCGTCTGCGTGAGATAGCCGCGATCACCGCCGATGGACCTGGCGACGGGATCCTCGGACATGTCCGCGACAACGGCCGCGAAGTCTTCGCCGCCCTGGATTCGTTTCAAGGCGGTCTTGGCGAGATCCTCGGCTTTCGTCATCGCCGCCGTGTCCCCGGCATCACGGACGTAGAAAACCAGCGAGCGAAGATGAAGCTCGGGTTGGCTCGGGGTCTTCGCGACGGTGTCCCGATAGATCTTGCGCACCGCCTCGTCGGTTGCCGCTCGTTCTGCGGTGACCGACATCAGCTTGATCATCAGGAATTTTCTGCGGGCATAGGCGACATGGCGGTCGATCTCGGCCGAGTCCGCCACGTTCTGCTCCTGCGCCGCCTTCGCCAGCAGGATCGAATCCGTCAGGTGGGCGATGATCTGCTCGCGGCGCTGCGCCTTATCCTGGGTCGGGATGCCCCTGCCGATATCGACGTCGGCCAACGCCACGTCGCTTTCCCGGATCTCGGTTCCGTTGACGACGGCGACGATGCCGTCGTCGCTCACGGGTCCGGCGACGGCGGACCCGACAACCATGCAGGCTGCAACGGTGAGAACCGCGAGGCTCGCACGTCGATGTGACCGGCGGCATGCCGACCGATTCGAAATCGCCAGATGTCTCATCACCCTGTCCTCTCAAACCTTCATGGCCCAGCGCCTCCGATCCTCACGTCAGCTTAGGAGCGAGCGCGTGCGCTCGTCGTCGAGCTGGCGATCCTTGAAGGAACGACGAAGATCAGTGCGTGCCGCCTATCAAATGAGACGGCGGTAACGCTCATATGATGTCGACCATACAGTCATGTGACGCTTTGCGCGTGCGCGCGTCGCGCAAGCTCGCAGTGATTCGCTGTCACTCCGTGCACAGCATCTCGCTCGCGAGAAAGTTATTGATACGAAGTTGACGTCGCGTCGCTGTGGATAACTTTCGCTCGGTCGCGTGCTCGCGTCGGACAAGTGCGTGGACAGGCTGCGTTATCTCGAACCGTTGCGAGATCGCGCACATCGCGCCGATCGCTTTGTAACATTCGATGTAACATACTTCACAAAAGAACAACAAAAAGATCACATCAGAACGTTATGCATCTCGCGCGACCGGAAACGCCTGACGAACTTGGGGGCGAGAGGGTCGCATTCTCATCAGGAGGTTAGGAAATGCGAAATCTGAAAACTTGTCTCATGGCTTCGGCCGCAGTGGCGTGCATCGGCGCGGCGACGCCGGCACACGCCCAGTTTGCGTTCGGCGCCGGCGCGACGTTTCCGTCGATCGTCTATCGCCAGTTGATGGACTGCGTTGGCCTGCAGGCCCAGGGCGACGCCGGCGCGGGCCCGCTCTCCGGCACGCCGCTTCCGATCGCTCCGGCCTGCCCGAGCTTCCCGTTCGGTGATGCGAGCGGCCAGTTCGAGCAGATCCTCTACGCACCGACCGGCTCCGGCAACGGCAAGACGGCGTTCCTCTCCAACGACCCGAACACGATCACGGTGCCGAGCGCGACCAACCGCGTGCCCTATACCGACGCTCGCGTGTCGGGCTTCCCCTATCCGTGGGTGACGTTCGCCGGCAGCGACGACGTCCTCACCACCGGCGACGTGACGACCTACAACACGGCGTTCCCGGCCTCCGATACGCGGCCCGGCTACGCCGGCAACACCCGCCAGCAGCTGTTCGGCAACATCGTCCAGCTGCCGACCGTCGCCGGTCCCGTTGCGATCATCTTCAACGGCAAGGACGGCGCCGGCACGACGCTGCCGCTCCCGGCCGTGAGCCCGGCCGACGCCGCCCTCGGCAAGACCAGCAACCTCAACCTCAAGCGCAAGACCCTGTGCGGCATCTTCTCGGGCCACGTCACCAAGTGGAGCAACGCCCTGCTGGTTGCCGACAATCCCTCGCTGTCGACCGCGACCGGTGACATCAAGGTTGCTCACCGCCAGGACGGCAGCGGCACCAGCTTCCTTCTGACAAACGCGCTGGCGACGCAGTGCCAGTTCGAGTTCGGCCCGCAGAACGAGACGACGTCGACCCTCGTGTCGTACGCCTTCCCGTGGACCGACCGCAACGTCTCGACCAGCCTGTGCTCGACGACCCTGCTGATGCCGCGTGGCTCCAACCTCAGCAACTGGCCGGACTTCACCAACACCTCGATCACGATCAACCAGGACCAGTGCGGTGGCGCCATCTCCAATCCGGGCGGCGGTCACTTCATCAATCCGACCAGCAGCGGCAACGCCGCCGTGGTGGCCCTGGTCACCTCCACCGATGGCGCGATCGGCTACTCCACGTCCGATTTCGTCCAGCCGGTCGTTCCGGCGAGCAGCGGCGGCCTGCCGACCGCGAACCTCCAGAACCAGTGGGAGATCGCGCACGGAACCGCCAACTACGTGTGGCCGTCGCCGGCGTCGACTGAACGGGCAATGGCGTCGGCGATTCCCTCGATGGATTCGACGACCCGTGGCGACCCGCTGACCTGGAGCCTCCAGGGCGTTGCTCCGAACCCCACGAACAAGGATGCCTATCCGATCGCGGGCTTCACCTGGGTCTTCGCGTATCAGTGCTACGCGCCGTCGAGCACGAACAACGGCATCGCGACCCTGCTCCAGACGTTGAACTTCCTGTACGGCACTGCCGACGCGGCCAACATCGTGAAGGCGAACGGCTTCACCACCGTTCCCAACGCCTGGGCGGCGGAGGTCTTCGCGCTGCTCAGCGACGCGAATCTGACGCCCACCATCGCGGGCGGCAGCGGCCCCTGCGCGGCCAAGGTCGGCGCCAAGGGCTGACGCCCGCATCGCCGGTCACGAACACTCGCAAGAGGATGTGCACCCGGTTCGCCGGGTGCACATTTTTGTTATGTGGGGCTGAGGCCGCTGCCGGCTTTGGCGAGGTCAAATCATGTTAACATAATGTGCGTTATTCACATCGATTTATGTTACAGTAACGCCGGCTCGCCACGCCCGTCACATTTCTACTAAGAACGAAGCCTAGAACGCTCGCTCGTCCAACCAACAATGCGATTGGATAGTCATGCCGATGGATGTTCCCGGCGTGGACGAGTTCGCGGCCTACCTGTCGCGCACGCTTGGCGTCACCGCCGCGGCGACCGATCGCCCCGCTGCGCCCGGCCCGGACCGGACGTTACGAGGCCTGTGCGAGAGTTGCGAGCTTTCCGCCAGCGACTTCGCCGATGAAGTTGCCCGGTTCTATCAGCTTCGCAGGGTCTCGCTTCCCGACCTGCTCGCCGCCCGTCCGCTGGTGGGTCAGTTCTCGCGGCGGTTCCTGCGCGAGATGACGATCTTTCCTCACGAGTCCGCCGACGGCGCTCCCGTCATCGCGACCGCCGACCCGACCGACACCGCGGCCTTTCAGGCGGCGGCCATCGTGCTCGGCCCGACGCTGTCGATGTGCGTGGGATCATACGAAGACATCGCGACGGCGCTGGATCAGCGCATCGGCGACGATCGGGCTGCGAGCGGGGAGGGAGCGGGAAGCGCGGCACCGCAAGAGGACGATATCGACAGCCTGCGCGATCTTGCGAGCGGCGCACCGGTGGTGAGAGCCGTCAACGACCTGTTCGAGACGGCAGTGGAGCTGCGGGCGAGCGATATCCACATCGAGCCCGAGCGCTCGGCCCTGGTGGTGCGCATGCGGGTGGACGGGCTGCTGCGGGTTGTTTCGACGCCGACCGGCGTCCTGCCGCAGGCGGTGATCTCCCGGATCAAGATCCTGGCCGGTTTGAACATCGCCGAGCGGCGGCTGCCGCAGGACGGCGCCGCGCGCGTGCGCGTCGCGCGCGTCGAGATCGACGTTCGTGTCGCCATCATGCCCACCCAGCACGGCGAGTCGGCCGTCATCCGCCTGCTTCCGAAGGACCGCAATCTCCTCGTCATCGAAAAGCTGGGCCTGTCCGCAAGCGACGAAAAAAAGCTGCTGCGCCTGCTGACGCTCCCGCATGGCATGATCGTCGTGACCGGTCCGACCGGCAGCGGCAAGACGACGACGCTCGCGACGGTCCTGTCGATCCTGAATGAGCCGACGCGGAAAATTCTGACCATCGAGGATCCGGTTGAGTATGAGATCGCGGGCATCCGTCAGTGCCAGGCGAAGCCGGCGATCGGCTTGACATTCGCAACGGCGCTGCGCTCCTTCGTCCGCCAGGATCCGGACGTGATCATGGTGGGCGAGATCCGCGATGCGGAGACGGCCCACATCGCCATCCATGCGGCGCTGACCGGCCATCTGGTGCTCACCACGCTGCACACCGAGACAGCGGCAGCGGCGGTGCCGCGCCTGCTCGATCTCGGGGTCGAGGCGTTTCTGCTGCGCTCCACGCTGCGGGCGGTGATCGCGCAGCGTCTCGTGCGTCAGCTCTGCGACCGCTGCAAGACGCAGCGGGAATTGACGGACGACGACGTCGCCGCCGATCCGCGTTACGGCGAAGTCGGGCTGCGGGTGGGCGAGGCGGTGTTCCACCCGGTCGGATGCGAGCGTTGCGGCGGCACCGGTTATCGCGGCCGTTGCGGCGTATTCGAAGTGCTCGAGGTCACCGAGGACGTCCGGCGGCTGGTCGATTCACAGTCCGATTGGGCGTCCATCGACAAGACCGCCGCGCGCAACGGCATGACGACCATGATCGCTGACGGCCTCGCCAAGTGCAGGGCCGGCACCACCTCGGCCGCCGAGGTTCTGCGCGTCACCACCGTCAGGTGAAGCGATGGGCAATTTTCATTACCGCGCGCTGACCCAGTCCGGCGAGGTCGTCTCGGGCTCGATCAGCGCCGACAGTGCCGCGGAGGTCGCGCAGCGGATCGAATATCTCGGACTGGTCCCGATCGACACCACTCCGGAAACGTCGACGTCCGGCTCATTCTCCTTCTCACTGTCGGCGCCCCGTCCGGACGACGTGACCATTTTCACCCGGGACCTGGCGTTGCTGCTCAAATCCGGCGCCCGCCTCGACGACGGGCTGGAGCTCCTGGCGAATGACATGGACGTCGGGCGTTTGCGGCCGGTCATTCTCAAGATCAGAACCGCGGTTCTGTCGGGTGAGAGCTTCGCCGAGGCGCTCGAACGCCATCCCGCGCTGTTCTCCTCCACCTACACGGCTCTGGTGCGGGTGGCCGAGATGTCGGGCACGCTCGACGAGATTCTCGACACGCTCGGCCGTGAAAGGGCGCGCGCGGAGGCGCTCCGGCGCAAGGTGACGGATGCCCTGCATTATCCCACTTTCGTCCTGCTCGCTGCGGGGGGCGTGCTGATCTTCTTCGTCACGTTCGTGCTGCCGCAGTTCTCGTCCGTGCTGAAGGATTTCAACGCCAAGACGGATCCGATGATCGAAAGCTTCATGCTCCTGTCGGACCTGCTGCGCGAGCATGGCCTGGAAATCCTCGTGACGCTCTCGGCGGCGATCACCGGAGGTTGGATGCTGTGGCGGCGGCCGGCGTTCCGCGCGCGCGTCGTCACGGAGTTATCCCGCGTTCCGGGCATCTCCGCGATATTCGCGTTCCATCGGACAGCCCTGTTCTGCCGCAATCTCGGCATCCTGCTCGGAAGCGGCGTGACGCTGACCGCGACCCTGCGGATTCTGGTCGACATCATGGCCGTCACCGGGCAGGTCGCGGTGTGGAAGGACATGGCGGACCGTGTGCGGCAGGGCGGCAAGCTGTCCGAGGCGCTCGCGGCCATTTCGATCCTGCCGCCCATGGCGGTCCGCATGCTGCGCCTGGGAGAAGAGACCGGCCAGCTTACGACGCTCGCCGGTCGCGTCGCGGATTTTTACGAATCCAAGCTTCAGCGACAGCTGGATCGGATCGTCGGGATCGTCGGGCCGGCGGCAATCGTCACGATCAGCATCGTCGTCGGCGGCCTGATCGTCTCGGTGATGACCGCGCTGTTATCCGTCACGCAAGTCGTAGGTTGAATAGAAAGGAGGCTGACATGCTTTCCAGAAGAAGGAGAGTTCTTGATCGATCCGCCCGCAGGCGGCGCGTCATGCGGGGGCAAGGCGGGTTCACGCTGGTCGAAATGCTCGTCGTCATCACCATCATCGGCATGATCATGGCGCTGGTCGGGCCGCGCGTCCTCAACTACCTGAGCGATTCGCGCGCCAAGAGCGCGAAGATCCAGATTCAGAGCTTCGCCAGCGCGCTTGATCTGTTCTACCTCGACGCAGGTCGATACCCCTCGAGTGCGGAAGGCTTGAGCGCACTGGTCCGTCCGACCTCCGGAGTCGCCGTGTGGAACGGGCCGTACCTCAAGGGCGGCGCGGTGCCGAGCGATCCATGGGGCAATCCTTATGTCTACAAAGCACCCGGAGAACGAAGCGCCTACGAAGTGCGGTCGCTTGGTTCCGACGGCCAAGAGGGCGGCACGGGAACGGCGGCGGACATCACATCGAACTTGGATTGAGCGCCGGGGCGAAGGCGGATTCACCTTGCTCGAGGTGGTCTGCGTGATGGCGATCGTCGCGATGCTGGCAGCGATCTTGCTGCCGCGGGTTCCTGTCGCAACCTCGCAGTCGCGCCTCGAGGCCTATGCCGTGGAGGTCGCCGCACTGCTCAAGGCCGATCGCAACGCCGCGCTGATGCGCCGGGGCGTCGTCGCGACGTCGATCGACGCGCGCGGCCGACAGGTCAGCTCGGGATCGAGCCAGTGGGTGGTCCGCATCCCGGACGATGTCCTGATGGACGCGCTGCTGCCGGATTTCTGCAACGGCCGGCCGGCGCTCTCGACCGTGACGTTTTTCGGCACGGGAATGTCCTGCGGAGGAGCCGTCCGGCTGATGCGTTTCGGAACCGGCTTCGACGTGCGGGTGAACTGGTTGACGGGAGGCATCGAGATTGCGGCGCGACGGTTCGACTGAGAAGCAAGCCGGTTTCACCATGATCGAGGCGGTGGTCGCGCTCGCGGTCGTGGCGATCGTGCTCGCCGCAATCGGCTCGCTGTACGCCGGCAATACCAGGGGCGCAAGCCAACTGGAACAGCGCGTAGCATTGGTGGAAACCGCCCGGCTCATCGCCACAGCGGTCACGGGCCGCAACGACCTCGGTTCCGGCTATCTCGCCGGCGAGATCAACGGCCACGCCTGGCAGATGCAGATGACGCCGTTTTTCGGCGGCGGGCCCGTCCTCCCGGAGTCGGAGTGGGTCCCCCATCTCGTTGTGCTTCGCGTGCAGTCGCCTGCCGGCGGGGAGCTGTCGGTCGAGACGGTGCGGCTCCGGCGAAAAGGTGGCCGATGACACTGCGCACGCGGGCCGGGGCGAGCGAGGCTGGATTCACGCTGTTCGAAGCGCTGATCGCCGTGGCGCTCACCGGATTGGTCGTGGCGTTCCTTGCGACCATGACCGGCCAGTGGCTACCGAACTGGAACCGGGGCCTGTTGCGCGTGCAGACCAATGAACGGGTGGCCATCGCGCTCGACCGCCTGGCCGCCGACCTGTCGGCGGCCGAGCATGTCTCGATCGGAGGCGCGGACAGGCGTCCGCTGTTCGACGGCGAGGAGCTGGGCGTGATCTTCGTGCGCTCCGCAGTTGGCCCGGGCAGCCGACCGGGCCTTGAGATCATCCGGATCGCCGAGCGGAGCGAGCAGGAAGGCCCGGTACTGGTGCGGATGCGCGCCCCGTATATGCCGCGCCCGTCGGGACCGGGCCCGGCGCCGCCGATTGCGTTCTCCGACCCGGTCGTCCTTCTCGGCGCCCCGTTCCGCGTGTCCTTCGCCTATGCGGGACGCGAGGGCGAGTGGACGGGCCGATGGCGCGGCGGCGTCGAGTTGCCGCGGGCGGTGCGCTTCATCGTGCGCGATGCGGCCGCGCAGCGCGTCCTGGCGACGTCTACCGCGGCACCGGTCCACGTCAGCATGGCGGCACCGCAGCCGGAGCAGAAGCAGGACGCCCCTCAGGCGGCGACGCAAAGCCAGCCGGGCGGAGCGCGATGAGCACGACCGGCCAGATCCGGCCGCGGGACTCCCGGGCGGGCTTCATTCTGGTTGCCGCCTTGTGGATCCTGATCGCGCTCGCAACCCTCGCCGTGATTGCTTCCGTCTACGTTGCCCAATCGGCCGTCGCGCTGAGGGCGAGCGATGAGCCGATCCGATCGGAGGCGGCGATCACGGCAGGTCTCGAGCTGACCGCGTATCAATTGTCCGCGCCGACCAACGGGGGCCGGCGGCCAACGCGCGGCGGCTTCCGGTTTCGTTTGCCGAATTGCGACGTCACGCTCGAGTTCATGTCCGAGGCCGCGCGCATCGATCTCAATGTCGCCCCGAAAGCGATGATCGCACGCTTGTTCATGACGCTTGGCGTACAGGCGGACGCGGCCGACTACTACGCCGAGCGCATCGTGGCATGGCGCTCGCCGCCCAAGTCGAACGGCGAGGACGAGGAGGCGGCGCTCTATCGCGCGGCGGGACTGTTGTATGGCCCCAGGCGGGGCCCGTTCAATCACGTCGACGAGCTCTGGTTGATACTTAACATTCCGCCGGTACTGGTCGAGCGCGCGCTACCACATATCACGTTGTTCAGCGGCATGGCGGATGTTAATGTGCTCGATGCCGCACCGGAGGTTGTCGCCTCGCTGCCCGGAATGACGCCGGCCCGCCTGAACGCGTTTCTTGGCCAACGCGAGTCGCTTCCGCCCGATCCGCAATTCATTCTCGGCGCGCTCGGCGACGACAAGCAGGTGGGCGCGACGGTCACCGGCGGCGACGCCTATCGGGTCCGGTTGCGGCTGACCTTCGCCGACGGCCGGCAGAAGATATCGGAGGTCGTGATCATGCTCACGGGCATCACCACGAAGGACTCCTACCGCGTCCTGGCGTGGAAGGACGATATCAACATGGCGACCGGGGCACCGTTCGGACCGGAAGCGACGCGATGAGCAGGCTTGACGCAATCGGGACCGGATTCTCGCTCTGGATCGATGCGGTCGCCGCAACGATCAATGCGTATCTCGAACGGCTGAGACCGGTGCGGCGTATCGAGGTCGTCGAGGACGCAGAGGGTGAGTTCACGATCCGCATGGCAGATCCTGCCGGCGCCGCGGACGCGGCGCTGCAGCCGACAAGCGTCGTGATCGGGCCGAGCGGCCTCGCGCATGTCCCGGAACAGGGGACACCGGTTTTCTCAGAAGGACAGGCGCAAATCAAAGACCCGGCAGCGTGGCGCGAGGTCGTGCGCGGCAGCAAGGTCGAGCTGCTGCTGCGCTCGTCGCGCTTCCTGTTTCGTCCGCTGGAGCTGCCGAAGGGCGCCTCCGAGTTCCTCGACGGCATTGTCCGCGCCCAGATTGATCGCCTGACCCCGTGGTATCCGACTGAAGCGGTCTATCACTGGACCGCTCCGACCGATTTACCGGGCGGGCGCGTATCGCTCACCGTCGTATCGACCGCGCGCGCGGCGGCGCTGGCGCTCGCGCAGCCATTCCTCGATTTCGGCGCGCTCGCCGTCGACATCGCGACCATGGCGCCCGGCGCCGATCCGGTTCGCGTCACCGTCTGGCAGCAGCGGGCCGGCGGGGCCGGCGCGCCCGACCGCACGCGCTTCGCGCTCAAGGCCGCGTTCGTGACCGCCGGCATGCTCGCCCTGTTTTGCACGGCGGCGTCGGGCTTCGTCACCGGCTACTACGACGCGCAGATCCGGCAGGTCGAGCGGCGACTGAGCGAGCATCGCGCGGCCATGCGGGCGGGCAACGGACCGGCGGCCGATTCCGCTCTCCAGGTGCTCGAACGGCGCAAGCATGCGACCCCGTCCAGCGTCTTGGTGATCGAGGCGCTTTCGTCACTGCTGCCGGAGCACACCTACGCAACCGAGGTGAGGATCGAGGGAGACAAGCTGCAGATCATCGGCTTGACCCGCGACGCACCGGCGCTGATCCAGATTCTCGAACAGTCGCCGCACTTCAGCCGCGCCGCTTTCTTCGCCCCGACCACCCGCGCGCCCAACGAGCCGGGCGAGCGCTTCCACATCGAGGCCAGGATCAGGCCGTACTTCGGAGCGAGCCTATGAGCGTGACGCAACGGGCGCAGGCGTTTCTCGGCCGCCGCCCGCTGGTGGCGACGGCCGCGTATGTCGGCCTGCTGGTGCTGTTCATCTGCATGATCGCCGGGCGGTCGCTCGACATGCTGGAACGGCACGATGCGTTCCGCGCCGCCGCCGGGGCGCTGGAGCAGTTCGAGGCGCGCGGCCTGCGGCGCGCCGCCGCCGGCGTGCAATCCGATGTCAGCGTCCCGGAGGGCTCGCCGTTCCTCGACGGTGCGACGGTGACGGTTGCCGGCGCGGCCCTGCTGCAACGCGTGGCGTCGGCAACGACCAAGGTGCGCGGCAGCACTCTGTCGTCCCAGGTGGACGTTCAGGCATCGCAGTCGAAGGCGGGGTTCGTCACGGCGACGACGAGCTTCGAGGTGAACGCTCCGTTCCTGCAATCTCTGCTCTACGACCTGGAGGCGGGCATGCCGTTCCTGTTCATCGATCATATCGTCATCCAGGGACCGTCGATCGCAGCGCTCGCCGCAGACGGAAAACTGCGGGTCTTGTTGTCCGTGTCGGGCCAGTGGCGAGGAGCGAAGTGATGCGGACGACCTCGCTGCTTTTGGTAGCCGGGATTTGCGCGGCCGGAGGCGTCGCGGCGCGCGCGGCTGCTCCGCCGCTATTGGCGGATCCGCGCGAGGAGACGACGTCCTGGGGCGTGCCGAGCCGTTCGCCGCAATCCCCGGCCGCGCGTCCCGCCGCGCGCGAGGCGCAGCCGACTGCGCCGGCTCAGACCGGTGGCGGCGCGCAACGCGGAAACCCGCTGTGGGCGATCCCGTTGCGCTATCTGCAGGCCACCCGCGAGCGGCCGCTGTTTTCTCCCACCCGACGGCCGCCCCCGCCGGCAGTGGCCAGCATGCCTCAGGCTGCCGCGCCGCCCCCACCGCCGCCACGCAAGCCGCCGGAGCCGGAGAAGCCGCAATTGTCGCTGGTCGGCACAATCGCCGGGGCGGGCACCGAGGGAATCGGTTTGTTTCTCGATCCGGCCTCGCGAAACGTCGTTCGCCTCAAGACAGGCGAGGATCACAAGGGCTGGATCCTGCGGGTGGTCCAGCGGGGAGAAGTCGTGCTGAAGAAAGGGCGGGACACGGCAACGCTGAGCTTGCCGCCGCCCGACCTCAACAAAGGTCCGGTGCCGCCGCCCGTCGGCCCGCTGTCGCAACCCGCTGGTTCTGTCCCGCCGGCTGGGCCTGTGCCGCTACCGGTCGGCAGAACGCCCGAAACCGGCCAGCAATCTGCCGACGGGAGTCTGGCTGCGCCGGCCGCCTCGCCTGGCGCCAATCCCGCGCCGCGTGCGGGTGCACCGGCGGGACAGGCAGCGCCACAGCCCGTCTTTACCTTCAGCAGACCGGACATCAAGCCGACGCCCGCGGCCGTCAATCCGTTTCAGGGCGCGTGGGAGCAGCAGATTCGGGCGCGTCCCCAGCCGGCGGGTCCAACTCCCGTTAGGTGAGGATCGCGTCACAGAAGTCCCCATACTCGCGGGCGTGAAGCGTGCCTGGCGCGCCGAGGCCGATATCGCGCGCCTGTCGCAGAGGCAACCAAGCAACGTCAAGCAAAGCGATCTCACCCCGGCATGTTAATCATAGAGCTGTCAACATGTTACGGGCGAACATTGCCGATGTCATGAGACTGTTATCGGAGTGTTAGTTAACAAATGCTAAACATCGCGTCACGCGCGCAGGCCCGGCGGGGCCGCGGTAGACGGCTGATGCTTGGCTCGCGACCGCTCCAATCAATGAGCGTGTACACGAGCGTGCCGACAGCCGCCGACCCCAAATCCTGCTCGCCGATCGATTGTCCTGGTTGTCGGCCCGCTCAGATCGAGGCGGGCCGATGATCTGTGATCTTTGCGTCGCTGGTCTTTGCGTCACTGCGAGCGGCGGTGACGGGCCTGCTTGGGAGTGCATCGTTCATGGTCCCTTTCACAGCCACGATCCGTCGGTTCGGTTCATTCCGCGCGCTGTTGTGCGGCGGCGTCAGCTTGTTGGCCATGGGCGTGGTGGTCGACCAGGCCGCGGCGCGCAACCTCGGGACCCCCGTTGCCAACTCGCCGGCGCAGGCGGCCGTGGCGGCTCAGCAGCAGGCGGCCGCTCAAGCCGCGGCGGCTGCGGCCACCGCCCAGGCCTCGCTGGCGCGGGCGGCAGCGGCTCTCGCGGCCGCGCGCAAGGCGCAGCAGGACGCAGCGGCGGCCGTCCGAGCTGGCATGCCGGCGATCCCGAACGGCGTCGCGTCTGGCGGACTGATGCCGAGCGGCGGGGTCACGCCCGACAGCAACTGCGGAACCTCGTCGTGCACCTATCAGCTCAATAACTCGGGCGCCTTCAAGGGCGCCGACCCCAACCTGGTCCAGACCTTCGACTCGAGCAGCAATCACACCACGGTCAGCCTCACGCAGAGAGACCAGAAAGCGATCTACAACTGGGAAAGCTTGAACGTCGGCCGTGACACGCTGCTCAGGTTTGATCAGGGTGGCTCGGACTGGATTGCGTTCAACCGGGTCGCTCCGAACATCTCGCCCACCTATATCTTGGGTCAGATTTCCGCCAAGGGCGGCGTCTACGTCATCAACCGCAACGGCATCATTTTCGGCGGCGGATCGCAGATCAACGTTCATGCCCTGGTCGCCTCGACCCTCGACGTCGGTGGCCTTGGTTTGTTGACCCAGGACGCACGCGACACCTACTTCCTCAACACCGGCATCGGCAACACTACGACGAGCAATCCGTTCTCCTTCTCGATCTTCGATCCCGTCAACGGCGCGAAGACGACCGAGCGCGGCGGGGACGTCGTCGTGGAGGCGGGGGCGAAGATCAAGACCGACATCGTCGATCTCGATTCGCCCGGCTACGTCTTTCTGTTCGCCAAGAACGTGACGAATGCGGGCACCATTACGGTGCCGGCCGGCGAGGTCGCGATGGTGGCGGCGCGCTCGATCGAGGTGCTGCCGAACGGCATCCGCCCCGATGGCACAGCCAATTCCGTTTATCCGACGCAGGTCCTGCCGCAGGGCACGAACGGCATCAAGTTCCGCGGGACCGAGTTCCTGATTCAGCGCTTCTCGGACGATCCCACGGCCTACAACGCCGATGGCTCGGTGCGAGGCGGGTTTTTTGCGGCCGGCACGGGCATCGTCACGCATCAGGGGCTGATCGAGACTCCCCGCGGCATCGTGGTGATGACGGGCGACCAGGTCAACGTCGAGAGCCAGGCGGTGATCTCGGCGGACACCAGCATCAGCCGCAACAGCATGGTGCTGCTCCGGGCGGCAACCGCCGTAGCGATGAACGGCACCATCAGCGTGCTGCCCTTCGATGACGGCAACACCCTGCCGCTGTCCGGCGGATCGGGATCCGAGAGCACGGTGCAGAGCTTCATGCCCGCCTATGTGGAGATGAAGGCGCAGAACAAAGTGACCATGGGCTCGAGCGCCCTGATCTCGGCACCGTCGGCCTCGGTGGCGTTGAAGGCCGCGTCGGGTTTCATGTCCGATCTGAAGGGCGGCCTCGCCAGCCCTATCAACACCCAGCCCGGCCTGCCGCCTCAGCTCACTCAGCTCGACACCGGCGCGACGATCGACGTCGCCGGCCTGCAGGACGTGGTGCTGCCGGCGTCGTACAATTTCGTCAAGTTCCAGCCTCGCGCGGAGTTCGCCGACATGCCGCTGCAGCGCGACGGCGTGCTGTACGGCGAGACGCTGTGGATCGACATCCGCGCGACCGGCACGCGCAGCGACGGCACCACGTGGGTGGGCACGCCGGTCGGCGATGCCAGCGGTGTCGTGGGGGCGGTCGGCCGCAGCATCTACCAGCTGATGACGTCGGGCGGCAATGTCAGCCTCAGCACCGACCAGGGGACCACCATCGGCGCGGCCTCGGTCGTGCTGCAGTCGGGCTCCGTCATCAATGTCGCCGGCGGCAAAGTGCGTTTCCTGCCGGGCACCGTCCCCATCACCAGGCTGGTGGGCATCGATGGCCGTATCTACAGCATGGAGAACGCCGACCCGAACATGACCTATGTCGGCATTGCCGGCCGGTCCACGGTCGACCATGCGCGCTGGGGGCTGAAGGAGACCTGGGCGACCCTCACTCAGAGCAACCAGCCCGGCTATGTCGAGGGTCATGATGCGGGAGGCGTGAGCATCAGCACCGTCACGCCCACCATCGGCAGCAATGCGCGTCTGATCTTCGGCTCGGTCATCGGCGAGCGGCAGGCGGCGTTGGGCCGCGCGCCGTCGAACAAGTTCGACCTGACGAGCGGGACGAGCGTGGAGCGCCCGACGCCGCTGCAGGCCAAGGGCGACGAGCTGCCGTCGCAGGGCTACCTGAAGATCGACACGCTGTCGTCCATGGTGATCCGGCCGAACGGATCGACCGCCGAGTCTGCCAATTTCCGGTCGGAAAGCACTTATCGAACCGTATTGTCGGCTGAGACGCTCTCCGGCTACGGGCTGAGCCTGTTGAGCATGACCGCCGATGATCTCGCGGTGACGACGGGCAGCAATCTCACCCTCGCGGCGGGTGGCGCGTTTTCCGCCAAGACCCGCAACGCCATCGACATTGCCGGGACCATCTCGGCGGCGGGCGGCAAAATCAGTCTGTCTACGAACGAGTCGGGCACCGCCGCAAACACATTCACGTTTTTGCGCGACGAACCCAATACGAAGACTGTCGACGTCTTCATCGGCGGTACGCTGGACGTCAGCGGCCGCTGGGTCAACGATACCGGCCGCATCGGCCTCGATGTCGTCGGCCCTGGATTCATCGACGGCGGCAGCATCTCCATCATCACGACCAAGAGCAACCTGAGAAATCCGGGTGATGAGGACACGAGCGGCAGCATCCGGCTGGCGAGCGGCAGTCTGCTCGACGTCTCGAGCGGCGGATACATTTCTCCCGCCGGCAAGGCGAAAACGGTTGCGCCTGGGGTCATGGCCGGAAAGGGCGGCAGCATCTCGCTGCTCCTGTATCAAGGCACGGACTGGAATACCCCCGGCCCGCCCGGAAGCAGCACACCGGATCCCGTTCGCCCGTCGACGGGAACCCTGCCGGTGCTCCAGCTCGACGGTCAACTCCGGGCGTTCGGCTTCGAGCAGAACGGCACATTGCGCCTCGGCGCGGTCGATACCATCCGCATCGGTGGAACGCTCCAGGCTGGTGAACGCTCCGTGTTCACGACCGGCACACTGCCGGTCGAGCTGCTGACGGGCGGCGGCTTCGGCGCTTTCATCCTGGAGACCGTTCCCGACAAATGGACCGGTGCAACCGCGCAGATCGTCGTGTCGAGCGGCGTGAACCTGACCCTGCAGCAGCGCAACCTGTCGAGCGGGCGGGATTATCGCGGCGTCGCGACCGACAGCAAGATCGCCGCAATCGCCGGGCTCGACCGCTTGCCCGACGATCAGCGCCGGCCGGTCGACCTCACGCTCAAGGCGAACAACATCCTGATCGACACCGGGGCACGGCTCGTCACCGATCCGAAGGCCACGATCACCATGGCCGGCAGCCGTGAGCCCGGGCAGCCCAATGTCTTCGACCGGGAGCGGCGGGCGAATTCGGTCGTCATCCGCGGCTCCATCATCGATCACGCCGGCACGGTGAAGATCAACGCCGAAACCACGTGGCTCGGGCCGCAGGCCAAGGTCGACCTGTCGGGAACCTTCGTCCGCAATTCGCGCTTCGGCCAGATCGACGGGCCGGTGACCAGCGGTACGCTGCTCTCCGGCGGCACGTTCGCGGTCGAGGGCGCCCAGCCCGGTGACCTGGAAGTTTTCACCCCGGCGGGCGTCTCGAGGACCCAAAATCCGGGCCTGGGCGGCACTTATGTGGTGGCCGAAGCCGGCGCGGAACTCGACGTCTCAGGATACGCCGGCGTCATCGAGGTGCAAAGCGGGCTGCGCAGCGGGAAGCAGTCGGTCTGGTCGTGGAGCGATGCCGGTAACGTCAGCACCGACGTGGGTGGGTTCGCTTGGGGCGGCACGTTCAAGGCGGCCGGGGGCGATCCGCGCGCCAACAACGGCACCATCATTCTCGGCGGCGGCAATGTCACCCTCCAGCAGAGCGCGCCGTCCGGCACCGCCGTGCCGAACTCGATCATCGCCGCGGTCGATCAGCTCGCGGCCTTCGACAACATCTTCCTCTATGCCGGCAGCTCGATCGGCGGCGCCGGGCGCATCTTCACCGACATGTCGACCGACGTGTTCGGCAATCGCGTCAGCACCTACGGTATCGCTCAGCCGAGTTTCTCCACCCTCACCGTCAACGGCGACGTGAGCAAGGTCCTCGCCGACAGCCGGCTGCACATCGCGGCCGCGAAGATCGAGTCGACGACAGGCAGCACCGTGAACCTCGAGGCGGCCTACGTGCTGCTCACCGGTGGCGGCGGCACGCCGAGCACCGGCACCGGCACGTTCAACCTGAAGGCGCGGACCATCGACATCGAAGGCGCCGCCTTCGCCGGCTTCAACAAGGTCCAATTCACAAGCACTGGCGACATCCGCCTGAGCACGCCGAAAGTGGCCAATGGCGTGATCACCGCGGTGAACACGCTTCCGAACGACCCGGCGACTTTCGCGGGCAAGCTGGCGCTCAGGGGCGATCTCGTCATGGACGCCCGACGCATCTATCCGGTCTCGGCGGTCGATTTCACGATCGAGACCAACGGCAACGTCACCTTCCAATCCACCGCCGGGGGGCGGACGGACGTGCCGCTCTCGGCCGGCGGCAGCCTGACGGTGATTGCGTCGACGATCGACCAGAACGGCTTCCTGTTCGCGCCGCTCGGCAAGATCACGCTCGGCAATCTCGACCCGACGGTATCGCCGATCATCACCAGCCGGGTCACGCTGGGTCCGGGCAGCCTGACCTCGGTCACGCTCGACGGCTCGGTGGTGCCCTATGGCGAAACGCCCGACGGCACCAATTGGTACTACAACGCCGCCAACAACCCGCTCGGGCAACCGCCGGCCAAGGGGCTGGTGCTCGCGGGCACCAGCGTCGATGTGTCCGCCGACTCCACCGTCGATCTGCGCGGCGGCGGCGACCTGCAGGCGATGAACTGGATCCAGGGCAAGGGCGGCTCGCGTGACACGCTCGCCAAGACGACGAACGGCCGGACCATCTATGCTTTGATTCCCTCGAGCGCCGACGAGGTCGCGGCCTTCGACATTCATTTCACCACGGCGCGCAGCAGCGGCACCCTGGGCGACGCTTATCCGCTCGCCGGCCAGCAGATCACCATCGACGGCGGCGGCGGCATCCCCGCCGGCACCTACACGCTTTACCCGGCGCATTACGCGACGCTGCCGGGAGCGCTGCGTGTCACCTATTACGGCGACAATCTCGGTCGCAACGTGCCGAGCGGGTCTAAGCTTCCGGATGGCACCGTCCTGGTGACCGGCCACTACACGCAGTCCACCGCGCCGCAAAAGCAATCGTCCGGCGAGAGCCTGTTCGCCGTCCAGACCGGCACAACGTGGCGGCAGTACAGCGAATATGAATTCAATCGTGCCAACGACTATTTCGCCGCGAAGGCGGGACATGACGGGACCAACGTGCCACGCCTGCCGATGGATGCCGGCCGCCTTGCCGTGGTCGCGCAGCAGCAGATCGAGCTCCTCGGCAAAGCCCTGACGAGCCAGGCCTCGGGCGGCCGCGGCGGTGAGCTGGACATTTCCGGGCTCAAGCTCGCACTGGTGAGCCACGACGAGTTTGTCGCGCAAACGGGTATTCCGGCGGGATTTGTCGGCGTCGACGTGGCGCAGACCAACGCCTTCGAAAGCGTGCTGATCGGCGGACGGCGGTTCGACCAGGCGGACGGCACGACCCTGATCACCGCGATTGCCAGCGATGTCATCTTCCATACGCCGCGCGACGCAGACGGAAAGGGGTTCACTGCGTCCGAGCTCATTCTGGTGGCGACGCCGTCGGGCGGCAGCGGCGGGTCCATCTCGATCCTGTCCGGCAGCGTGATCGAGACCGCGGGCGTTCCATCCAACCTCTTTGCGCGCAGCTACAAGGTGGGCACCGCGGGCACAACAACTACGGCGCCAGGCGCCATCGTCGTCGCCACCCAGGATTCCAGGCTCACGGTCGCCGGGCCGACCGGCACCGGGCCGGGCAGGGTGTCGATCGCCGACAATGTGCGCATCGTCACCGACACGCTGACCGTGCAGGCGACGGCGGCGACCGACGCCATCCGCATCAACACCAATGACATCCACGCGCGCCAGCTCAATCTCGGTGCCCAGACGATCGCGGTCGGCGTAAGCTCGCCGTCCGCCGTGACGGACAAGAGCCTGGTCCTGGGGTCGAATGCCGGCCAGTTCGCGGACGTGCACAACCTCGCGCTCAAGGCGCTGTCGGGGCCGATCTCGCTCTATGGCGACTTCGACGTCGGCGCGACGATGGACAGTCTCACGCTCGACGCCCAGATGGTGACCCGGGCCGGCGGCGCCGGGAATGCCACCGTCACCGTCGTCAACGGTACATTGACGCTCGTCAACAGCGGCGCTGCCGGATCCGCAGTGGGCGAGAGCGCAAACGGCAGCAGCCTGAACCTTCTCGGAAAGGCCATCAACCTTGATGGCGGCAGCCAGACCATCGCCGGCTTCTCCACCGTGAACTGGACGGCCGCTGACCGCGTGCTGGTCGGCAAGCCAGGCTCGCTGACGCTCGGGACCGGCGCTGACAAGGTCGATCTGACGGTGACCACGCCGGCGATCGTGGTCGCCGGCGCGACCGCGAGCGGGAGCGGCTCGTTTGCGATCACGACGTTGGGTGCGGCCAGCATCGGCCTGCCGTCCGGACAGTCGGCCCAGGTGCCGACCACGAACGAATTCGGTGGAAACTTCTCTCTCACGGCCGCGAGCATCGACCACTCGGGCGTCATCCAGGCGCGGGCGGGCAGCGTGACGCTGCAGGCGACCACCGGCGACGTGACACTGGGTGCCGGCTCCTATATCGCCGCCGGCGGCTACAGGAAGACGCTGGTCGACAGCGACGTGTTCGTGCCTGGCGGCAAGGTGGTGCTGAAGGCCGATGCCGGCAATATCGCCACGCACGCGACCAGCGTGATCGATGTGGAGGCCGCCAAGGACGCTCGCGGCGAGCGGCAAGGTTATGGCGGCGAGATCGACGTCATCGCCCTGAACGGCGCGGCCGATCTCCAGGGCAGCCTGCGCGGCGGCGGCGGTCCCGGCCTCGGCGGCCGCTTCAAGCTCGACACCAAGGGGCGGGTCGATCTGAGCGCGCTCGCGCCGAAGCTGCTCGACGGTGGCCTGACCGGCGCGATCGACATTCACACCCGGACCGGCAATTTGATTCTGGCGCCGGACCGCACGCTCAAGGCGCATCAGGTCATCCTCACGGCGGATGATCCCGCGGAATTCTACGGTTACGTCATCATCGGCGGCACGATCGATGCCGACGGCTACGCCGGCAAGACCGCGGACGGCAGCGGGCAGGCCGGCGGCCAGGTCGCGTTGTTCGGCCGCAACTCGGTTCGACTGACCAGCACCGCGCAGATCCGCGCCCGCACCGGCGGCACCGACGTGGAGTGGGCTGCAGGCGATCATTCGCTGCCCTCGAAGATCGTCTGGTTCAACGACGGGACCGGCAGTGACACGGTCGCCTTCAGCAGCAGCGGCCGCTACACCACCGACGGCGGCGCGACCTTCACGACGTTTGCGGCGAATGCCGAGATCTCATTGCCGAAGAACAGCGCGGTGGTGCTCGACGCGCCCGGCAGCGTGAGGGTGCGAGGTCAGACGACGGTGCGCGCCTATGCGGTCGCGCACGATGACGAGCGCGGCGGCGACGTGATCATCGGCACGGCGTGGAACGCGCGCGTCGCTATCGACCTGCAGGGCGACGACGCGCACGGCCGATCGAAGATCGACGTGTCAGGCGGAATGAAAGGGGGCCTTCTCGGCGGCACGGTGACCCTGCGCGCGCCGCTCGACGGCAACAACGACGTCAAGATCTTCGGGCTCAATTCCACTATCTCCGGCGCCCGTGCCGTGAACGTCCAGGCCTTCGCGACGATCAACACGCAGGCGAGCCCCAACAACGTCAACGGCCTCGACGGAAGTGCGCTCACGGCCTCCGACGGCACGCACGTCAAATGGGACGGCTACATCGATCCGGCCGGCGCGGTCACGTCGAACGGCACGCCCGTCGACTTTGGATCTTGGACCAACCTGTCGGGCTCCGCCCTGTCGACCAACCCGGGCAGCGGCTACACAGCGCCGCCCGTCATCACTGTATCCGGTCAATCGTCAACGGCCGTTACTATCAATGGCGCCACATACCAGGAGGTCGTTGATGCGGTGACCGGCACGCGGTTCCGGTCGAGCCTGCAGGTGGTGTCTGGATCGGTAACGAACGGCGGCGAGTATGACAGCCGGCCCACCATACAGGTCGTCGGTCAGCCGGGGTTCGGCGTCGCCGCTCAGATCGGCAATGACGGCTTCAACATGGGGTACAAGAACCTCGTCGTCACCACCACCAGCACGCTTCCGCCCAATGGGGTGCCGGCCAAGTTGTTTGTTGACGGCGTGCCGATCGGCACCGGCACTGTCGTTACCGGCTCCGGGCAATTCAGCCTCAGCGCAATAAACCTGAACCCGGGCGTTCCTGGGACGTTGAACAAATTGCCCACCAGCATACAGGTCTGCCTCCCGGCGGCGACCTGCGCTGGCCTCAACTTGAACTTCACGACCGGCATCACCGGCAGGTTGACGGTGACGAGTATTCCTGCGCTCGCGGCGGCTGCCCGCGGCTATGGCTATGCGCTCGCTCCCAGCATCCAATTCTCGGGCGGCGGCGCCAACGCCATCCAGGCTACGGTGACGGCCAACATGGGCGCGACCCTCACCGTCATCGACGTGACGAAGGGATACACCGGCACCACCCCGCCGACGCCGACCTTCGCGCCCCCGCAAATCGGCGTAACCGCGAACGCGACTTTCTCCCAGCAGGTGCAGACTGGCCTCACAGGGACGACGAACCAGGCGCACGTATTCACGCCCGACTCGAATTTCATTCCGAGCGCCGCCAGCCGCGTGTTCGGGGGCCAGGGTGACGGCGCGGCCGTCCTCACGGTCAGTCCCAATCAGGAGCATCGGCTCCTGTACACCGATACGCTCGCCAACTTCGTTCAGGGCAATGGCTTGGGCGGCTTCACCGGATACGGCTTCAGCGGATTGCTGAACCGGCTGAATACCGGGCCCAATTCGCTGGTCGCGCAGCTTGGCGCGAACGTGGTCCACGTGCAGCCGGGCATCGAGCTCGTCAACACCGGCACCGCCAACGGTGGCAATATCACGGTCGCCAGCAACTGGAACCTGGCGGCAGGCACGGCCGGCAATCTGCAAGGCGGCAAATACTCGCATGTCTACGAGACGTCGGACGCGAGCAAGCAGAGCTACGTCAAGTTCGACTACCGTCTCGCCACGCCCTGGGGCGGGCTCGACGCCGGCGCGCTCACGCTGCGGGCCGCGGGCAATATCGACATCAATGCGTCGATTTCCGACGGCTTCTTCCAGTTCAGGGATTATCTCGACGCGGGCTACCAGGACCAAGTCAAAAGCTACCTGAGCCAGCTCGGGAACAGCAACCTTCGGGGTGTCGACTGGACGGGTACGATCACCCCCGCCACGACCATCGCCACATACAATTATTATCTCAATAGTTATAAGGATGCGCCGATCGCGCCCTACAAGGCCGGCGCCAACGTCGCGAGCCCGACCAGCGTCGACTTGGCCGTCGCGGACCTGTTCCCGAACCAGCTGCGTGTCTGCACGGCGAACTGTACATCGGCGACAGCCACCACGACGGTGATCACCAATCCGACCTCGTGGTCGTACCGCGTCACCGCTGGCGCCGACACGGCGAGCGCCAATCCGGGCGCGACCGTGTCGCTCCAGCAGGCGAGCCTGAAGGGCGACGTCACGATCAACAAGAGCAGCAGTTACACGCAATCGCTGTACAGTGACCAAGGCAGTGCCAGCAATCCCACCATCAAGCTTCCGACCATGGTGCGGACGGGCACCGGCGACATTGCGATCATGGCGGCTCGCGACGTCAGGCTCACCGACCCCGACGCGCCGGGCGTGATCTACGCCGCCGGCGTGAATGCGCCCCGGCTGGCTCCCGCCTATGACGGCAGTGCCGCCACGCCCACGGTCGTGAATGCAAACGGGTTCCTCGAGCCGCAGGTGCTCGCGTTGTCCATGCGTGCAGAAGCGAACAAGCCGGTCGGCGTGGCGCAGTTCTACGGCCCACCCACTGCCGCCGCTTTCCCGCATCAAGGTGGGGATGTCGACGTCGAAGCGCAGCGGGACATCATCGGCTATTCCGGCGCGACGGAGCGGCGAACCGTCTACCAATATTTCAGCCCCTGGTTGCTGTCGCAGACCGAGCTGACGCCGGCGACAAATGCGAGCGACATCAGCGTGCGCGGGCAGGGTGTGTTCGCGCCGACCAGCGCGTCCATCGCGTCGCAAACCGCCTGGTGGATTCAGTACGGCAGTTTCCAGCAGGGCATCCTCAGCGCCGGTGGCAATGTCAGGGTGGTCGCCGGACGCGACATCAAGGACGTGTCGGTGTCGCTGCCCACCACGGGCCGCGTCAGCGGCGGCCTCGCCGCGAACAGCACCCCGGTCACGCATATCTATGACAGCGGCAACATGACCGTGCGGGCCGGCCGCGACATCCTGGGAGGGGCGTTCTACGAAGGTTCGGGGCACGCCAGCATCGTCGCCGGCCGGAACATCGGCCAGAACGGCACGATCGTGAAAATCGCCGGCGGCAAGGAGCTCCCGAACGTGCCGCTGCTCGCCGTCGATCTCGGCCAGATCTCCATGGTCGCCGGCGGGTCGCTGTCGTTCGCGGGCGTGGTCAATCCCGCCGAGCTACATGCACAGAAGGGAAGCCTGGCTAATCCGTTCGCTACCCCAAGCGGACAGAGCAACGCGAACTATCCCTTGTTCATGGATACGTATGGCCCCGAAAGCGCCGCCACCGTGATGGCGGTCACTGGCGACGTGAACATCCGCACCTCACCGACCGCGATCACCGATTTTACTATTCCCGGCAAACCGGTCCGCGCCGCTTCGGCGCAGACCTATCCGGCCAGCTTCGAAGCCGTCGCCTTGAGCGGCAACATCACCACCGCCGGCATCATCGACCAGCCCAACGCCATCACTGGTCAAGCGCAAGCCTGGAATGGCCGGATGCCGGGCATTGTCCTCAGCGGGTCCGAGCATGGCACGTTCGGCCTGCTCGCCGAAGGGAGCATCGACCTGACGTTCGGCTATCGAAACGGCAGCAATTCCGTGCGGCCGTTCATTTCGGCAGGCCCCGCGCTGCTCAACAAGGCATACGATCCGTTCCGTCCCAATGCCTGGGCGGGCACCCACGAGGGCGATGCGAGCTATGGTGGCGCTTTTGGTGAGGCGGTGCTGGCCCACCAGGACAACGCGAGCGGAAGCGACGCATTGGCCAAAATCTACGCCGTAACGGGCGACATCGTTGCCGCAGGAGCTTACGGCGCGAACGACAAGAAGACGATCGCCCTGGAGGGCGACCTCTATCAGGGCGGATATGCACGGGTCGAGATCAACCGGCCGGCCAAGGTCTATGCCGGAAATGACATCGTCGATCTCAATCTGATCGTGCAGAACATCGAAGCCGACGACGTCAGCACGGTCGCCGCAGGACGCGACATCCGCTACACCGGCTGGAACAACGCCGGCGGCCTGCAGGTCGCCGGGCCCGGTTTCCTCGTCGTGCAGGCGGGCCGTGATCTCGGTCCGTTTCTCCCCGCAGCCCACAACAACAAGAACGAGGCGCTGGTCCAGGAGGGTATCGTATCAGTCGCGAACGACAGCAGGACGCCGGTTGGCAACGTCTTCATTTCCGCCAAGGACCTCACCGGTGGCGCTTCGATCGGCATCTATGATCCGCTGCTGCTCGGCGGCTATGCGAGCGACCGGCCGGCGACGCAGCGCAACCCGCTGCTGCCGAAAACCGGCGCCGAGCTTCTGGTGATGTTCGGCGTTGCGCCGCCGCTACCTGCCGGCAGCAATGTGGTCCCGGGGCTCGACGCTCAGATCGCCTACCAGGCAGTGATCGACAAGTATATCGATCCCCGTATCGCCGGCACCGACCACAAGTATCTCGCGGAGCTCAAGGCGTTTCTGGCGCAGATCGGCCGCCCGGTGGCGGACGAGGCGGCGGCCTGGGCGACCTTCAACTCCGCCGACTTCCCCACGGACCTCAAGCACGTGTTCGTCGACAAGGTGTTCTTCGCCGAGCTGAAGGCGGTCGGCATCGGAATCACGGACAAGAAAGGCGAGTATCAGCGGGGCTACCGCATGGTGAACACGATGTTCCCGGCGAGCTACGGCTATACGGAGAACGCACTCACCGGCGGCGCCAACGGTGCAAACGTGCTGAAGCATTGGGGCGACCTGGAGATGTTCCACGCCACCATGCAGACCCGGTTCGGCGGTGAGGTGTCGATCTTCGGGCCCAGCGGGACGATCCGTGTTGGTTCGCTCGCTACCGAAATCAACAGCAATCTCAAGCTGCGCGACCTGGGCATCCTCACGCTCGGCGGCGGCGCCATCAACACGTTCACCGACCAGCATGTGCTGGTGAATTCGAGCCGCGTTCTCACCACCCAGGGCGGCGACGTCCTGATGTGGACCTCCAACGGCGATCTCAATGCCGGCCGCGGCTCCAAGACGACGTTGTCATTCCCGCCGCTCGAGGCGGTGTATGACAGCGACGCCTTCCAGTCCGTCGACCTCGGCGGTTTCGTCACCGGCGCCGGCATCGGCACACTGAAGACATCGGCGCTCGCCGCGACCTCCAGTGTCTATCTGCTGGCGCCGCGCGGTACGATCGACTTCGGCACAGCCGGTGCCCGATGTTCGCTCAACTGCACCGTCGACGCGCCCAAGATTGCAAATCCCGGCAACATCGAAGCAGGCGGCAAGGTAACCGGCGTTCCTACTGTCACGGCGCCGCCTGTCGCCGCCCTGACGTCGGCCTCGGAGACCGCCGGAGCCTCGACCAAGACCACGGATACCTCGACGGCCTCGGGCGGCAACCGCGAGCGGGCCTCGGTTTTCATCGTCGAGGTCATCGGCTACGGCGGAGGCGACGCCGGCGGCGGGCAGCCGAGACCCGCGGGCGGTGAGCAGCCGAGAATCGAGGGCGGCGAGCAGACGAGACCCGAGGGCGCCGGGCAGACGCGTGATGCCGAGAGTTCAGCCTCTCCGCAGCGATGAAATAACAGGCAATCCTTCAGTCCGCGGTGCCAAACCGATGCGAAGCCGAACCAGCATGACGGAATATCCGATCGACCGCGACAGTCCCAGCATCCGGCAGGCCGGCGGAATGGCGCGCCATGCGCCTGCCGATCGAGCGCAGGTTGCCGATGGCGGCGCCGATCTCGCGCTCCAGGCGTTGCCGCGTCAGCGCATCCAGCAGCGCCTCCGTGAGAGTGGCGCTCAATTTGGCCCGCGTGTGGCCGTCGCGGCTCCTGCGACGATCAAGACGAATGGCCGTCGCCGCGGCGCGTGCGGTGTCGCGATCACAGTCAAGCAGTTCGGCGAGCTCGTCGTAGGTCACCCAGATCTGCGGCATGCCTAGCCACTCCGTTTGCGACGACATCACCTTGCCTCGGAGCTTGTAACTTTTCCCTTTCACCGGCCACTGGATCGAAAACAATTGCACCGCACTTCGAAGCACATTTGTCATATGCAAGATATGAACGATCGTTACGAGCGTTAAGTTAAGTAGAGATGAACGATTGTTGCGACTGTTAGTCAAAAAAAACACTGAACTGATCGGGAATGTGTAACCCGAAATGGTTCGTGTTGGGGGCGGCCAACATGCGTCTTACCAAATATGCTGGATCGGCATATTTCGAATCCGCTTTGCCGAATGCAAGCGCGACGATCTACGATTTCTGCGGCCGTGTATCGGATCGCTCTCGGCAGATCCGCGTGCGCGAGTTGCAGGATGAGAACGCGCTGCTGGCGCGCGCTCTGTCCGAGCTCAAGAAGGAGCTCGCCCGGTTGCGGCGACAATTGACCTCATCCTGAGGGATTTCGCCCGCCTCCGACGCTCGGGACTCCTGCCGGTCTTCATCGCACATTGCAGCTCGTGCCGCGTCGGCACAGGCAACCCTGTGTCGCGCCGCAGACTGCCGCGCATCAGCTCGCCATAATGGGCTTCGCGCGCGCGGCAAACCGGTGTCCCTTTTTCCGTGACATGCGTTTGCTGATTTCGCGCACCGCGCGCCCGTGACGTCTATCGAATAGGAAGCGGCAGATCGGCTCACGCCGGTCGCAGCAGGCTGTACGACAGACACGCGGCCACGATGATATGAACGACAGGTCGACCGAAAGTCGCGTGACAGTCTCTGCCGGGCCTCGACCGAGCGGCGTCGGACACGCGCCGCTGGCCATGCGCGCCCGATCCGCTGCGAGGGCCTTGTATCTCGTTGGGCTCCTCGCTGTGGGCGGCTGCGGCTTCATTCCGATGTCGGGCCCCGCAAGCGTCGACGTGCGTTCCCAGGCCAGTCCGACGCTTCCGTACGCTCTGATCAAGCTGAACCCGCACGTCATCCAGACCCTTGGCAGATACGAGCCTAACGTGCTCGGAGGCGCATTCATCGATCGCCGGCCGCCGAGCGACATCCTGTTCGGTGTGGGCGACGTCCTCAGCGTGACGATCTTCGAAGCGGCGGCGGGTGGTCTCTTCATTCCGACCGAGGCGGGCGTGCGGCCCGGCAACTTCATCAACCTGCCCGATCAGATCGTCGATAACGACGGTAACATCAGCGTTCCCTATGCCGGAACGATCCGCGCCGCTGGGCGGAACAATGTCCAGGTCCAGAACGAGATCGTCGCGCGAATCCGCAAGCGCGCGATCGAACCTCAGGTGATCGTCACCGCTGCCCAGCAGCGCACCTCGCTCGTGAGCGTGTTCGGCGACGTTCACACGCCGGTTCGCTTCCCGATGCCGGGCACGGGCGCACGCGACCGGATCACGGATGCGATCACGCGTGCCGGCGGCATCAGCGGCCAGGGATGGGAAACCTGGGTGATGCTCGAGCGCGACGGCAAGCGCGCGACAGTTCCGTTCGCCAACCTGGTCTACATGCCCACCAACAACATCTTCGTGCAGCCGGGCGACCGGATCTACGTCTACCGCGAAGCGACGAAATTCCTTGCGTTCGGCGCGACCGGCCTGCAGGGCGAGTTCAATTTCGACGCCTGGAAGATCAACCTGGCCCAGGCCGTCGCCAAGGCCGGCGGGCTGCTCGACCTGCAGGCCGATCCGGGCTCGGTCTTTCTCTATCGCGATGAAACCCGCGCGGTGGCCGAGCAGCTCGGCGTCGACTGCACGAACTTCGGCGGCGGATTGATACCTGTCGTTTATAACGTGAGCTTCCAGGATCCGGCCGGATACTTCCTGGCGACCAAACTGGCGATGCGGCCGTTCGACGTGCTCTACGTCGCCAACGCTCCCCAGGTCGATGCCACGAAAGTTCTCGACTTCCTGAACACGGCGACCGCAACGGGGCGCAACGGCGTCAACCTGGTCAACGACATCTACGTCGCGCGGGTGAACAGCAGGCTGCACTAGACAGTATCGTAACTCGACAATCGACGGCATCTCGAATATGAGATTACCGTGATGATATCGTTGGTGTTACCTCTCGGCCGGACCCGCTGGCCAGGAGCGTGGAGCACGGCGGCATGAACGGTAGACATCGTCAGATCGGCTGCCGGCGCAGCGCCGCCATGAGCGCGTGCATGGTACTGGTCATGTCCGGCCCGCTGGGCGCTCAAGCCCCGGTGGCGGGGCCGGCGGTTCCCCCACGCGAAACCATCATCGGCGGCGGGCCGCCGCCCCCGCCGAAATTCCAACGCTGCATCGAGGTGGAGATCGGCGGCGATCGAGAGCTGGGCTGCCTCAATCAGCAGCTCAAGCGCGAGGTCGAGCGGGCGAACCCATCGCTCAACCTGCCGCCGCTCGACGCGCGCTCGCCGGACGTGCGGGTAGGCAACGTGAACGAGGCCGCGGTCCGTCAGCAATACGGCTCCAACTACGGGCGCTCCGTCCACCCGTTTCGGCCGCCGCCGCCCGTCTTTACCGTGCCGCGTCGCTAGCGCATGTCCCGGAAAAGTGGACGCCGGTTTTCCGAAGCAGCACATGCGCAATCTCCAATGGCCGCGCGATCCATCGCATCGTACGCCCGCTCCAACCCGCCATCGCGGTCGCTGTCGATCGCGGCCGGTTCGGCCTGCGCGCTCGTCTGCCTGTTGGTCGCAGTTTGCAGCGCTGGCGCGGCCGAGCTGGAGGAGACCGACGGCGCCGATGCCGCGACGACGCCGCGCCTGGTGGACGGCGATGCGGATGCTGATGAATTGCGACCGCTCGCCTTGACGCCGCCGGCGGTGAGACCGCTCACGCCCGCCGATCTGCCCCCGCCGAATGTGTTTGCGGCGATCAGCTTCATGCGGGGAGCGAGCGTCAACTTCGGCCGCGACTGGCGCGCCGGGCGCGACGAGTATCGCGCGGACATCGAGCGCGAGGCGCTCGCCGTCGGCCTGCCGCCGGCATTGCTCGATGCGGTCATGGCGGTGGAGAGCCGCTACAATCCGACGGTCGTGGGAATGGACGGCGAGATCGGACTGATGCAGGTGATGCCGGCGACCGCGCGCATGCTCGGATTCACCGGAACCCAGGCGCAGCTCGCCGAGCCGGAGATCAATATCCATTACGGAGCCAAATATCTCGCCGGCGCATGGCGCCTCGCCGGGCGGGATCTGTGCACGGCGGCGATGAAGTATCGCGCCGGACACGGCGAGACACGCTTCTCGTTCCGTTCGGTCGATTATTGCGTGCGTGTGCGCAATCACCTCGTCGCGCGCGGCGTCGCGGTGACGGGCGAGGTGCCGCGGCCGACCTTCGGCACGCAAGCAGGCTCCGGCGCGCGCGGCCGATCGCCGTCCCGGATCTCGGCAACAGGCACCGTCAATCTTGCGGCGTTGAATGCGCGGCTGCGCGCGGTCACCGACCGGATCGCCCCGCGTAACACTCACTGACGCGATAGTCCGACGGCCGCATTCAGCGCGGGCTTCCGGCACCGCAATTCAGGCTGTCGCCAGAGGGCCGGACCACAGGAATTTGCCGATATCATTTGGTGTTCACGTCATGCGGGCGCCGCCCGGCCAGGACGCCTTGTCATGTCGCACGCGGGATACCTCAGCCCAGCCCCCAACGAGTTACCCTCAATAGAGGCAGGAGAAACGACATGATAATACATCACGAAAGCGTCAGGCCTAAGCAGGCCGGCTGGCGCAATATGCTAACATATAGCGTTATCCATAACATACAGAATGACAGGAGCGTGTCATGACAGACGAGCAGCAGCAACAGCATCCGCGATTGGGAGCCATGGCGACCCGGCGCGGCATGCTGACGAGCAACCTCAAGGCCATCGTCGCACTCGCGGGGACGGTGGTGGCCGCGAACCTCGCGAAAGTAACGCCGGCACAGGCGCGTGACAGCGGCCGCGGCCATTGGAGCGACTACTTGCACGGCCACTCGCACGACCACCGGCCGCGTCAGTGGTACGACGACCGGGACGACCACCGGTTTGGCCACCGCCAGAGCCACTGGTATGACGACCGGCACGGGCATCACAGAGGAGGCCATCATGGCCACGGCCATCATGGGCACGATCACGGCCATGGTCATGATCACGGCCATGGGCACGGTGGCCACGGCGGGCCCGCCTGCTTCCTGCGCGGCACAAAGATACTGACGGCCGACGGCGAGCGCAGCGTCGAGGATCTGGCGGTCGGCGATCTGTTGATGACGGCCTCCGCGGGGCTTCGTCCTGTTCAATGGATCGGCAGCTGGCGATACAGCAAGGGCAGATCCGGCGAGCCTTGGAAAAAGCACGCGCGACCGGTGCGTATCCTCAGGTCGGCGCTGGGTCCCGATGTTCCGCACAGGGACCTTTATGTGACCTCGGGACACGCCTTGTTCATCGACGGCGTGCTCATTCCGGCCGGCAGCCTGATCAATGATACGACGATTGCGCGTTACGCCGCGCAGGAGTTCGACGAGCTCGAATACTTCCACATCAAGCTCGCCACCCACGACGTCATTTATGCCGAAGGAGCGCCATGCGAAACGCTCCTCAAGGTGCCGGAGACGGCGCGCGATTACGCCGAATACTTGCAGCACAATGCGGCTGCCGAGCGGGACGAGAAACACTGCGCGCCCGTTCTATGCAAGGGCGCGCGCAGCGAAATCATGTCGAGAGCCCGCAGCGCGGTCACGCCGTGGCTCGGTCCGCAACGGATCGATCTCATCCGCGCCCGATTGGCGGAGCATGCGATGGCGCTGCGCTGATACGTCCGTTTGGCGGGTCGCCTCTCTCCAGGATGATCGTCGGCGGCACAATGACCACTCCGACACCAACGGGGCTGATGCGTTCACGCCCCCGGCGCGCGGGTGGTCTTGCGCCGCCGCCTGCGCCCGCCAACGTGCTCATCGATGAGGCCTTCCCCGATCGCCCGCCAGCACCTCACGGCATCCTGAAAGGCCCGTTCATGCGCGGGACTCGCGCTGCGCCAGTCGCTCAACCGCTCCGCATCCGCGAGCGTTGCTTCGCCGGATTTGAGACGCACGATCCAAGCGAGCGCATCACGGATCAAAGGGTCCAATCGATCGGGATGGTCGGTTCGCTTCGTCACGGCTCAGCGCTTTCCCCGAGGCCCCGGCCGCAGACGGTCGGCTTTCACTGGGGCGCCTCTGAACCTGAGACGATCGAGGACCGCGTAATGCGAATTTAGCGGGCGCCTTGCGCTTGAGGCGGTGAGCGCAATGCTCGACCGCCTGCTTCAGATCGGTTTCGACGGTGCGCACCGTAACGCCGAGCAGACTGGCGATCTCGCGATGCGGCATGTCCTCGATGCGCGAGAGCAGAAGGACGCGCCGACGGCGTTCCGGGAGTTCCGCGATCGCGCGTCGCAGCAGCTCGACATCCGAGCGGCTTTCGATCTCGCGCTCCGCGTCCGGCTGATCGTCCGGAATATCGAGGATGCTGTCGATCTCGTCGGCGGTCAGTCGGCGGCTCTCGACCCGCCTGCGATCGTTGCCGATGTTGACCGCGATGCGAAACAGGTACGCCTTCGGGCTGCGCACCGTGCCCACGTCGTCCAGCTCTTCGAGCCGCAGATAGGTATCCTGGAGAACGTCTGAAGCGAAATCGGCTGATCCGAAACGGCGTGTCAGTCGCTTGTCGAGGCCGCTGTAATCTGCAATCAGCAGATCCTGCAAGACCATTCTGTTATTATCACTCATTGCCCGCCACCCTTACGCTATGCCCTGCACGAAGGCGGCGGACGTTAACCAGACCGGGCAACGAATATGTGACGATTATGTGTTTAGTAACTTATGTGATCTGTTTGCAATGATATGATTCGCATACAACGATAAGCAGGCATCTCATTCATTCATCGCGCGCGTGTGCGATTCACATTTTTGATTTCGCAATAACAACAGTCGGCACGTCTACCGTTTAGGAGCAGTGATCGGCGTGTCCGGTCGTGCGCCCGGTTGCGCGCGTTCTGGCGTGGTCGCGATGGGAGTCGTCGCGATGAGCTGGTCGCGATGAGACAGCCGGCACACGAGATCATTGAGGGAACCTTGACGTCTCATCGAGCCAGGGATCGGATCGCATTGCGAGCGCGGGAGAGCATACGGCGACGCGTGCGCGATGCGCTTCGTGCTTGCGATGTCTGGAAGCAAAGCTGGCGGATTGCCGCCGCCGGCGGGCTCGCACTCGCGGTTCTCGACGCGACATCTGCATCTGCCGCCGCAAACCAGGCGGAGGCCGGCAAGGCAACCGCACGCAATCTCCCCTCGGAAAAGTCACGGCCCGCCGGGGCCGGTGAGGCCACACCCGATCGCGGGAGGCCTGCCGCCAAGCCGACCGACGGCAATTCCAAGGTCGGAAAGCCGACGCCGCCGGTGAGCGCTCCGCAGGCGCGGTTCGATATCGACGAGTATCGCGTCGAGGGGGCGGAGACGTTGCCGCAGATCGAGGTCGAGGAGGCCGTGTATCCGTTTCTCGGGCCGAGCCGCACCGCCGAGGACGTCGAAAAGGCGCGCGCCGCACTGGAAAAGGCCTATCACGACAAAGGGTATCAGACCGTCGGCGTCTCGGTGCCGCAGCAGAACGCGCAGCGCGGATTCGTCGTGCTGAAGGTCGCCGAGAACCGGGTCGGCCGCCTGCGCGTGAAGGGGTCGCGCTACTTCGATCTCGACAACGTCAAGCGCAAGGCAGACTCGCTGCAGGAAGGAAAACTGCCCAAGTTTGACGAGGTCACCAAGGACATCGTCGCGCTCAATCAGTGGCCAGACCGCCGCGTGACGCCCGCATTGCGGGCCGGCATCAAGCCCGGAACGGTCGACGTCGATCTCAACGTGGAAGACAAGCTCCCGCTGCACGGCAGCATCGAGATCAACAACCGGCAGAGCCCGAGCACGACACCGCTGCGGCTCAGCACGTCATTGCGCTACGACAATCTCTGGCAGCTCGGGCATTCGGTAAGCGTCACCTATCAGGAGGCGCCGCTCAATCCCAAGGACACGCGCGTGCTGTCCGCGTCGTACCTGGCGCGGACCAACTACGACTGGCTCAGCGTGCTCCTGTATGGCCTGAAATCGTCGAGCTCGGTGGCGACCGTCGGGGGCGCCAATGTGATCGGGCCGGGTCATGTGATCGGTACACGCGGCGTGATCACGCTCCCCGCGAAGGGCGAGCTGTTCCATACGTTGTCGGTGGGGTTCGACTACAAGGATTTCCAGCAAACCCTCGCGCTCGGCAGCGATTCATTCGATTCACCTGTCCGCTATGTGCCGCTCGTCGGCATCTATGCCGCGACCTGGCAGGGCACCGGCCGCCTCACGCAACTCAATGCGACGATCACCGCAGGTCTGCGCGGCATGGGCACTCTGCCGGACCAGTTCGACGCCAAGCGCTTCAAGGCGACCGCAAACTTCATCACGTTGCGTGGCGACCTGTCGCACACCCAAGACCTGCCGGGCGGCTTCCAGCTGTTCGGCAAGGTGCAGGGGCAGGCAACCGATCAGCCGCTGGTCTCGAGCGAGCAGCTCAGCCTCGGCGGACAGGATACGATTCGTGGCTATCTCGAGTCCGAGGTGCTGGGCGATTTCGGGGTCGCCGGCACGGCCGAGCTGCGCACGCCGAATCTTGCTCCCTATTTCGAGCAGAAGCTGCCCAACCCGCCGGGCGAGCCGGTCAAGTTCAACGTGTTCGACGAATGGCGGTTCTTCGCCTTCGCCGATGCCGGACGCGTGAAGATTCACGCGCCGTTGGTCGACCAGCAGTCGACGTTCGACCTCGCAAGCTATGGCGTGGGAACGCGACTGAAGCTGCTGCAGCACATCAACGGCATGGCTCTCATCGGCGTGCCTCTGAAAAGCACGCAGGTGACGATCGTGCATGATCCGCTGGTGAGCTTTCGATTTTGGGGAGAGTTCTAGATGCCGGTCCGTGCGCGCAAGTCGTCTCGGAGATGGACTGCGAGCGGGCCGGCAATGCTCGTCGTCGCGCTGCTGGCGATGCTGTGGTCGGCGCCGGCGGCGGCATGGTGGAACGACCAGTGGAGCCTGCGCAAGAGGATCAGCATCGACACCGGGCCGTCCGGTGCGAGCGTCAGCGATCCGATCGGCTCCGTGCCGATCCTGGTGCGGCTCCATGTCGGCAATTTCCGGTTCGGTGCGGCCAAGGAGGACGGCGGCGACCTGCGCTTCGTTGCGGCCGACGACAAGACGCCGCTCAAGCATCACGTTGAGAAGTACGACTCGCTGTTGGGCGAGGCGCTGCTGTGGGTCAGCGTTCCCGACCTCAAGCCGGGCGCCAAGAGCGAGATCTGGCTCTACTACGGCAACCCGAAGGCGCCGGCCGCGGTGGACGCGAAGGGCACCTATGATCCGGACACGGTGCTCGTCTATCATTTCGCCGATCGCGGCACGCCGGCGCAGGATGCCTCCGCGTGGACGAACAGCGCCCAGACGGTCGTGCCCGGAGCCGACGGCGCCATCATCGGGCAGGGCGCCCGGTTCGACGGCCAGACGGCGCTGACGCTGCCGGGAACGCCGTCGCTCGTTGTCCCCGAGGGCGGAGAGCTGACCTGGTCCGCCTGGGTCAAGATGACATCGCCGCAGCCGCGTTCGGTGCTGTACAGCCGGCGTGAAGGGGCGAATGGGCTGGTCATCGGCCTCGACAACGGTGTCCCGTTCGTCGAGGTGACGAACGCCGGCAGTGTGCAGAAGAGCGGCGACGGCGCGCCGATCGTGCCGGGCACGTGGCGTCACATCGCGGCCACCGCCAAGAACGGCCAGATCGCTGTTTTCGTCGACGGCAATCCATACGCCACATTGGCTGCGGCGTTGCCGACCATGGGCGGTCCTGCTCAGGTCGGGCGCGAGGCAGCGGCATCGGCGGCGAGCGGCGCGACGCCGAGCGACGCCGCGGGCGCTGGCACGCCCGCAGCCGGCGGCGAGGCGGGCGCGTCTGCTCCCGCTCCGGCTGCGCCGGCGGGTGAGGCCGCGCCTGCCGCGGCGTCCACGTCGGGCGCTGCAGCCGGATTTGTCGGCGACATCGACGAGCTGCAGATCGCCAAGGTGGCGCGCGCCGCCGGGTTCATCAAGGTGATGGCGATCGGGCAGGGGCCCGAGAACGCCAAGCTGATGTCCTACAGCGTCGACGAGGAGACCGCGAGCTGGCTCAGCGGCTACTTCGCGGTGATCCTGAAGTCGGTGACGCTCGACGGCTGGGTGGTGATCGGCCTGCTCGGCATCATGGCCGTGATCAGCTGGGTCGTGATGATCGACAAGAACTCGTATCTGAACCGCACCGCGAAGGGCAACCGGCTCTTCATGAAGCACTTCCGCGAGGCGGCAACCGATCTCGACGGTCTACTGCAGCTCGATCGCGAGGAAAGCGAGCTCGATTTCGGCGGCGGCCTCAAGGGGAAGGAGCGCAAGACGATTCACGCGTCGGCGCTCTATCGCCTCCTGCATCTCGGCGCCCAGGAAGTCCGCCGCCGCTTTTCCGGCAACGGCGGCCGCACGCTGTCGCCGCAGGCGATCCAGGCGATCCGCGCCGTCCTCGACAGCGGCTTCGTGCACGAGACGCAGCGGCTCAATCGGATGATGGTCATGCTGACCATCGCGATCTCCGGTGGGCCGTTCCTCGGTCTGCTCGGCACCGTCGTCGGCGTGATGATCACATTCGCGGCGATCGCGGCGAGCGGCGACGTCAACGTCAACGCGATCGCGCCGGGCATCGCCGCTGCGCTGGTCGCGACGGTCGCGGGTCTCGGCGTCGCGATCCCGGCGCTGTTCGGCTACAACTACCTGCTCACCCGCATCAAAGACATGACCAGCGACATGCAGGTCTTCGTCGACGAGTTCGTCACGAAGATGGCCGAGTCCTATCACGCACGTCCGGACGAGCCGGCGAAACAGGCGGCGGAGTGAGCCATGCAGGTGCAATCCGACAGCAAGCCGTATGACGACATCAACATCACGCCGATGCTCGATCTCGCCTACGTGCTGCTGGTGATCTTCATCATCATGACGACGGCGACGGTGCAGGGCATGAAAGTGAACCTGCCGAAGGCGAGCGCGATGCCGAGCCTCGCGCAGCAGACCACCAAGGCGATCACCATCACCAACGACGGCAAGATCTTCCTCGACACCATCCCGGTGACGCTGTCCGAGCTGGAGCAGCGCCTGGTCCAGCAGCGCGCGTTGACGCCGGAATTCCCGATCGTCGTGCGGGGCGACAGCCAGACGCCATACCAGAACGTCGTCGACGTGCTCGATCTGCTCGGTCGCCTCAACTTCACCCAGATCGGCATGGCGACCAAGCCGCTGGTGCGATGAGCGGGACGGGTGATGCGCGATCGCGACGATCTCGACGAGGACGACGGGACATCGACACGCCGCTACGTGCTGATGTTCGGCACCGGCGCGATCGTGATCGCGCTGTTTGTCGTCGCCGCCGTGGTGTTGCTGGGCGGCGACAAGGAGCCGACGCGCAAGGTGCAGGAGCTGACCATCGTCAACATCGTGCCGCCGCCGCCTCCACCGTCGCCGCCACCTCCGCCGGAGCAGAAACAGGAGGAGCGGATCGTCGAGCAGACGCCCGTGAAGCAGGAGATCATCGAGGAGAAGCAGGTCGACATCCCGAAGGACGCGCCGCCGGACCCGAGCGACGAGCCGGCGCCCGGGCCGCCCGGACTGGACGAGGCCGGGAAGGGACCAGGCGAGCTGCTCGGCAGGCCGGGCGGCCGCGGGTTGATCGGGGGCGGCGGCGGAGGCGGTGGCGGCGGAAGCCGCTGGGGCTGGTACGCGAGCATCGTGCAAGCGCAGATCGAGGCCGCGCTGCGGGCGAACGAGAAAACCCGTCATGCCGTGATGCAGGTTCAGGTGAGGCTGTGGTCCGACATCATGGGGCGCGTCACGCGCGTGCAGCTGATCTCATCGACCGGCGATCCGGCGCTCGACGCGGCGATCCGCGACGACGTGCTCGGCCGTCTCACATTGCGCGAGCCGCCGCCCAAGGACATGCCGATGCCGATCATCACCCGCGTGACGGCGCGGAGCCCAAGTTGAGTTTCAGGAGGATGCGCGTCCGCGCGACGCGACCGAGTGCAGTACGTGTGAAGGAAGGAAAGGTAGGGATCGATCATGTTGCGTGCCGACACAACAGCGCAGGGACTGGTGCCGGTCTTTGCGATACTGCTCGCGCTCGCGGTCCCTGTGGCGGCGCAGGAGGCTGGGACGCCCGGCGGGCGCCCGACCGTGTCGCGCAACGCCCCGCCGTCGCCCAATGCCACCATCAACCTGATCAATCTGTTGGTGAAGCAGGGGGTGCTCAGCGAGGAGCAGGCGGCCACCCTGGTCAAGCAGGCTGACGATGAGGCCTACGTTGCGCGCCAGGCCATGCGCGACGCCGCCACCAAGGCGGAAGGGGCCGAGAAGGCGGCGGTGACGGCGACCGAGGCGGTCTCGCCGGCCGGCACCAAGCGCGTCACTTATGTTCCGGAAATGGTCAAGAAGCAGATCCGCGACGAGATCCGGAAGGAGGTGATGGCGAAGGCCGAGAAAGAGAACTGGGCGTCTCCCGGCAAGTATCCCGAATGGGCATCGCGCATCCGTTTCTCCGGCGACGTGCGCGTGCGCTACGAGGGCGATTACTTCCCGAGCGGGAATTCGAAACTTTGGGCGGTCAACTACAACGCGATCAATACAGGCGGCGGATACGACCTGAATTCCGGATTTTTCTGGCCGACCTATAACGTCGACCAAAATCGCAACCGTGCCCGCCTGCGGGCTCGTCTCGGATTGGACGCCGACCTGTTCGAGGGTTTCTCGGCGGGATTGCGAGTCGCCACCGGCGACACCAACGCTCCGGTCTCGTTCAATCAAAGTCTGGGCGGCTCGGGTGGAAATTTCAGCAAATACGCGATCTGGCTCGACCGTGCGTTCATCAGGTATAGCCCATGGAGCGAGCTGACGATAAGTGCCGGCCGGTTCGACAATCCGTTCTTCTCACCCACGGATCTCGTCTATCATCGCGATCTCGGCTTCGACGGTCTTGCGGCGCAGGCAAAATATGAGGTCTCGCCGGGCATCACGCCGTTCGCGGTTGCCGGCGCATTCCCGATCTTCAACACCGATTTCAATGTCGGCTCCAATCTGGACCCCTCCGCCCCGAACGGCGTATCGAAGCTTCCGAGTCATGACAAATGGATGTTCGGCGCTCAAGGAGGTGCCAACCTCAAGTGGACTCCTGATTTCGAGCTTACGTTTGGGGCCGGCTACTACGATTTCCAGAACGTACAGGGCGAGCTGTCGAGCCCTTGCATTGCAAGCAACAGTTCAAACATTGCTTGCGATACCGATCTGACGCGCCCGTCCTTTGCCCAGAAGGGCAATACGTATATGGCCATCCGCAATCTTTTTGTTGATCCGGCCAATCCCACGGCGCCTGCATTCCAGTACTTTGGTCTTGCCTCGAAGTTCAGGAACGTCGTGCTGAGCGGGAAGCTGGACCTGGGCCAGTTTCATCCCGTGCACATCATTCTCGATGGCGAGTATGTGCGCAACGTCGCTTGGAACAGGGATGATATTGCAGCCAAGGTGCGCCTGAATCCGCTTCCCGCGGGAGCGACGAAGGGCTGCTTCGACCTCTCATGCCCAACCCAGGAATATGACGGCGGCAACCAGGGCTGGCTCGCGCGTGTGACGGTGGGCTACCGCGAGCTGAAGCAGTTCGGCGACTGGAACGCCTTCATCGGCTACAAGTGGCTCGAATCCGACGCCGTCATCGACGGCTTCGCGGATTCCGACTTCGGCCTCGGCGGCACCAATCTCAAAGGCTATTTCGTCGGCGCCAATTTGGGGCTCGGCCCGAACGCGTGGCTTTCGGGCCGCTGGATGAGCGCGAACCAGATCGCCGGCGCGCCCTATGCCGTCGATATTCTCCAGGTCGATCTCAACGCACGGTTCTGATCATGCGCCAGGTCATCATGCGCCACGTCAAGCTTGCCTTGCTGCTCGTACTTGTCGCCGCCGCTGCGGTCACGCTTCCAGCCACCGCACGTGCGCAATCGGAGACCGATCGCCTGCGCGAAGCGCTGCGCAGTGCGACCGCGCAGTCGCGCGCGCTGGAGGACCAGCGCGCCGCGCTGCAGGCGAAGCTGACCGCGGCTGAGCAGGAACGCGACCGGCTGCGCAAACAGAACGAGGCCCTTCGCGCCCAGGTCAAGGAAGCGGAGCAGGCCTATCGCCAGGCGGTCAAGGACTTCAACGACCGGCTGGGCCAGCGCGACGACACTCTGGAGAAATGGAAAGCCGCCTATGGCGAAGCCGCGACGGTTGCCCGCGCCAAGGAGGCGGAGCGGGCGAAGCTCGACGGCGAGGCGACGGCGCTCAAGGCGAGCAACAAGAGCTGCGAGGCGAAGAACACCCAACTGGTCAAGGTCGCCAACGAGATCGTGACGGAATACGAAACCATGAACCCGCTCGAGAAGCTCATGCATCACGAACCGCTGGTCGGGCGGCGGCGGGTCGATCACCAGAACGCTGCCCAGGACTATCGCGACAAGATCCTCGATCAGAAGGTCAAGCCATGAAGCTCGATAACGCCCCAGCCGCCGTTCTTGTTGCTATGGCCGTTTCGGTCGCGTCGCTGCCCGCGACGGCGCAGACGCAACTGCAACCGCAGACGCAACCGCGCACGCCACCGCAGTCACGCCCGGCCGTCCCCGCCGCCGCGCCGGCCCGTCCGCCCGCGGCCGCGGCGCCTGCGCCGGCAGCGCCCGCGGGCGACAACGCCGCGGAGCCGGCAATGAAGGGCGGCGAGGTCATCGCCCGGGTCGGAACGAGCGATGTCACTGCCGAAGAGGTGCGTGCCGCCGTCTCGCTGTTGGACCCCCGGCAGCAAGCGGCGCTTGCGCGCGATCCCGCGCTGCTCAGCCAGACCGTGCGCGCGATCCTGGCCAACCGTCTCGTGCTCAAGGAAGCGCTTGCCAAGAAATGGGATCAGCAGGCGGCGATCGCAGCCCAGATCGCCCGCGCGCGCGAAAGCCTGATCGCCGAAACCTATCTCCAATCGATCACTGCGCCACCGGACAACTATCCGAGCGAAGCGGACATCAAAGCGGTCTATGACGCCAACGCCAGCGCGTTCCTGGTGCCGCGCCGGTTTCAACTCGCCCAGATCGTGGTGCGGCTGGCGAAGGATGCCGACAAGGCGGCGGAGGACGCGGCGCGCAAGAAGCTTGATGACGTCGCCAGAAGGGTGAAGCAGCCGGGCGCGGATTTCGCCGCGCTGGCGCGCAGCCTGTCCGACGACACGGCGACCGCCGAACGGGACGGCGAGATCGGCTGGCTGGCGGAGCCGGATCTCAAGCCGGAGATCCGAACGCAGATCGCCGGGCTTGCAAAGGCGGGGCTGACGGATCCGGTACGGCTTGACGACGGCTGGCATATCCTCAAGCTCATCGATACCGAGGCCTCGCATACCAGGCCGCTCGCCGAGGTCCGGGACGCGCTCGTGCAGCGGATCCGGGCCGAGCGGGCGGAGGTCAACCGCCGCGCCTACCTGACGGATCTGCTCAAGCAGACGCCGCCGGTCGTCAACGAGCTCGCACTTTCGAAGCTGCTCGATCCGAGCACGGGTGCGAGCCCGTCGCGTTAGCCCGTCGCGGCCGGCGGTTGGGCATCTATCCGCCGGCTGCGCGATCATCCCTCGACGCCGCGGCGAGCGTGCCTCAGTTTGTGCATAACATGTGCATAACAAAGGCGGGCATGGCAGCGGCGACGGCTCGATCGTGCGCACGGCGGCTGCGCGCGGCGGAGCCGGGCCACTGTCCTGCGCCGCGGGAGTTGCGGGCTGGCAAGCCATGTCCCTGGAGCATCGAAGTTTTTCGCAGGCTGTCGGCGGCTTCGCCGCCAACCGCCGTCACGCGCGCCGTCCTGAAGATAACATACGCCGTATCATGCACGTCGGATAAGTATCATAATCGTATGTTAGCGCGTGCAGCATTGACGATGCTGCATGCGGGTAGGTCTTGTCGAACGTCGCTGAAAACCAGACTGCAATCGCCGAAGCCATACCGCGGTCTCGCATCGGCATCGCGTTCGAGGTCACCGAGCCTCTGCTTGCGCTTGCAGATGCCGCAATCATCGTCGCGGCGGGCACGGTGGGCGGACTGCTTTATCAGCTCGCCGTCAGCGGCGGGACCGCTGATGTCGGCTTGTACGCCGGTCTGGGCCTTGCGGCCAGTTTGACATACGGCCTTGCGGCGCATCATGTCGGCCTCTACCGGCTCGACGAGTTGCTCGAGCGGGATCGGGTTCATAACCGTGTCTGGGCGTGCTGGGCTTTTGCGCTTCTGGTTCTCGCGGTCATCCTGTTTCTGTTCAAATCGGGCGGCGAGGTCTCACGTGGCTCGGTCGGTTGCTTTTCAGTGCTGGGGGGCCTCGGTCTCGTCCTGTGGCGGCGGGCCGCGAAATACTGGGTGCGGGCGGCGCTGGTCGGCGGGGCGATCCGCGGCCGGCGGGCGATCCTGATCGGAATGCATGACGAGCTCGCACAGTTTGGCCGTTATGACCTGCTCGTGCGGTTTGGTCTTGAAGAGGTCGAGCGGATCGTACTGCCGCGAAACGAGACGCTGAACGTTTCAGCCAGCCTCCAGAATGCAGCGGTCGACACTGCACTCCAACGGATTCGCGCTGTCTCGGCCGAGGAGATCATCCTCGCCCTGTCGTGGTCGCACCCGGCGGGCGTGGAGGGGCTGGTCGAGCGTTTCCGCGCCGTGCCGCTTCCAGTCCGCCTGCTGCCCGACCGGGCCGTCTCGACCATCCTGCGCCGCCAGAACTGGGCGCTGCGGCGGTCTCACATGGTCGAAGTCCAGCGCGCACCGCTGACGCCGCTCGAACGCGCGACCAAGCGACTCATGGACATCGCGATAGCGACGACGGCGCTGGCGATCCTGACGCCGCTCATGCTGATGGCCGCTATCGCCATCAAGCTGGAATCGAAGGGGCCGGTGATCTTCCGGCAGCGACGTCACGGCTTCAATGGTCGGCCCTTCGTCATTTACAAGTTTCGAACCATGAGAGCTCTGGAAGACGGGGCCGCGGTGGTGCAGGCAGCAAGGAAGGACCCGCGTGTGACCGCGGTCGGCTACATCCTGCGGCGATCCAGCATCGACGAGCTGCCGCAGCTCGTGAACGTGCTGCAGGGCGATATGTCGATCGTCGGACCGCGCCCCCACGCCATCGTTCACGACCACGAATACGGTAAGATGATCGCCAATTATGCGTTCCGGCATCATGTGAAGCCGGGGATCACGGGCTGGGCGCAGGTCCAAGGAAGCCGCGGCGGTACGCCGCGTCTTGAGTTGATGGAGCAGAGGATCGCATACGACTTGTGGTACATAAACAATTGGAGCCTCGGCCTCGATATCCATATCGTGCTGAGGACCTTTTTTGAGCTGATGCGGACGCGCAACGCGTATTAGACACTACGATCGAGGCTTGTTATCGTATTTATGAAATACAATATGCCGTCATTGTTTCGACACAGGCAGAACAATATCTGATATTATCATCATAAGTACTACAAATCCTGGTATTCCGGCAATCATTGACGCGCGAATGCTTGACGGGCGGGGCTCCTGCTGGTCCGAAGGAAGCTCCCCTCCGATGCGCACGACGCCAGGGCCGCCCCGGCATGGGGCGGGCGGGGAATAATGCCGGTTTAGAAATGTTCTATTGGATCACATTAGGCATTCGGGCATAAGAGTCCGGTATCGTCCAAGCGACGCGTAGGATTCGAGCGGGAGACTTTGAATGGTTGGCAAGCGTCATGCCTCGGACGAGGTCGCGGCCAAACTGGCGCAGGCTGACGAATTGGCCGCCAAAGGCAAGACCCAGCGCGAGATCGCCAAGACTCTCGGCGTCAGCATCATGACCTATCATCGCTGGAAAAAGGTGCCGCGCGGGACAGGAAATGCCGCCGGCGCAGGTGATCGCGACAAGCCGGAGGTCCGACCGGATATGTCGAATCCGGTCCGGCAATTGGAGCTTGAGAACGCGCAGTTGCGACGGCTGGTCACCGACTTGCTGCTGGAAAAGCTCAAGCTCGAGCAAGAGGTCGGCGCTCGTCGCGAGGCGCGACTTGGACCAGCCGACCGGCCAAGCCGGGGCCGGTGATCCGTCCGCCGGTCGGCGGCGCCGCGGAATGATTCCGATGGCCAAGAGCGTCCTGCCGGCACTGGCTCACACATGCCCGCGATGGCCGTGGTCCCCGTAGTACCCGCCCTGATCAAGGCCGCGCCGCCGCTCAAATCGTCCGAGCACTTTCAGATCTGCCTTGTTCAATACCGCGCCGAGAAGCCGATCGCAGATTTCCGGCTCCGCAGACAAGTGCCGCTGAACGACTTTCGTTTTGGTGCGTCCCCACTCCACGACAAAGACGAATGAATCGACGAGTTGAACGGTTGCACGAACGTCGACCACCGGTGCGATCGGCGGAAGGTCCATGATGATATAGTCGTAGCTTTGCCGCAGCTGGTCGATGAGAGTCCTGAAAGCCGATGACGACAGGACCTCGTCGGAATGGGCGACAGGTCTTTCGAGCACCAACGGAAGAAACGTGAGGCCGGTTGTGCGATCCGCGCCGACCGCCCGTTGCAGGTCGAGCTTGCCGGCCAACAGCTCCATCAAGCCGACGGCAGGCTTCGGCGTCAGGCACCCAGCGAGCGTTGGTTTGCGCAGATCGGCATCGATCAGGATGACGCGCTTGCCCGCGTCCGCCATCAGCTCCGCCAGGTTGCAGGCGATGAACGACTTTCCCTCGTTCGGCACGGTCGACGTGATGCCGATCACCTTGTTGACTTGCGTCGCAGCTCGAAGCTCGGCGCTGACCTTGATGGCCCGAAACGCCTCGGCCACGATCGACAACGGCTCGGTCACGACTTTCCGCATGAGCGGATCGGACAAGGAATAGCTCCGCCTGCCCATCGTCCCGCCGTCGACAGGATCATCTTTCGCCGGGCCGCGCGTTCCTTCGATCGGGTTTCGCCCCGGCGACCGCCCCGCCTCGGGCGTGGGTTTCGTGTGCTTCGTCGCGAGTGGTACGACCGACAGGCACTTGACCCTCAGCGCATCCTCGACGTCCGTGGCGGTACGCAGCACGCCATCGATCGCCTCGCGCAGCGTCGCCACTCCGAAACTGACAATCAGCCCCATGGTGGTGGCGATGGCGAGGACCAGCGAGCCGACCGGCTTGCTCTTTCGCGACGGCGGCAGGGCAGCGCTGATCACCCGCGCGTCGGTGATCGGGAACGACTGCTGTTGTATCGCCTCCATGTAGCGCTCAAGGAAATTGTTGTAGATCGAATGATACACCTTGGCGGCGCTCTCGAGCTCCGCCAGGCCGAGCCGATCCCGGTTGGTGAGTTGCCCGGCGGATACCAAGTGGGCGAGAGCGCGCTCGAGGTTCTCCTCACGTGTCTTGGCGATTTCGTAGTCGCTCTGATAGCTCGCGGCGATCCGCCCCAGCTCTTCGCCGATGTTGCGGCGAAGCTCCTCCATTTGATCGCGAAGATTGGTCGCTGCCTGATGATCGCGTCCATATCGGTTCGACCAGGTCGCCTCGCGTGCGGCGAGATCGAGATACTGGTTGCGCAGGCGCGTGATCACTTCATTGCGGAGCGTGTCGGTGACGACCGCTTCACCGACGTCCATCTGGCGGACCTTTCCGATTCGCTCGAGGCGCGCCCTGGCCTCGTTGGTGGCGACCCGGGCGGTCACGAGCTGACTGTTGAGCTCGACCAGCTGCTGTTCTCCGATCAGGCGGCTCGAAGCGCCGGGGCTCGCCGCTGCGTTCACTCCGCCGATGTCGACGATATTGTTCTTTTCCTTGAACTCGAGAACCGCGCGGCCCGCGGACGTCGCCTGGGCCTTCAGCTCGTTGATGCGGTCCTGCAGCCATGCGCTGGCACGGCGTGTCGTCTGGTACTTGGCCTCGAGCTGATCGGTGATGTAGGCGTCGGCGATCGCGTTGGCGACGGCGGCGGCGGTGACCGGACTCCCCGACGTATAGGCGATATCGAGCACATAGGTCCTGCCGACCCGGGCAATGCCGCGATTTCGAAGGAACACGCCTAGCGCGCGAACCTCCTTTTCGTCCGCTGAAGCGTCGCTCCATCTTCCGGACCGGAACAACCTCGACATCCTTGCCAGCAGGCCGGACTCGACGTCGATGAACTCCGGATTTTCGCTCAGGCGCAGAGCCCTGATGACCGTGAGCGCGATCGTGTCCGACCTGAGGATCTCGACCTGGGAATCGACCTGGGCGGCATCGAGCGGCGTATCGCCGAGCGGCTGCAGCTGGCTCTGCAGCACCCGCAACTTGCTGCTGTCGATCAACAGCGACGCCGTGGCGGTATATTGCGGCGATGCGATGATCAGATACAGAAGGCCGACTGCGATCGCGCCGGCTGGAATGATGATGAACACCTGATACTGCCGACGGACGAAATCCATCAGCTGCTCGATCATGGCCGACATCGAGGCGGTGACCGAAGCATCTTCTGCCGCGCCGATACCGGCGTAATTGATCAGTTCTCTGCGCGGCGGCGCGTCCATCCTCGATCATGTCCTTCTCGGCTTTCGGGGGCCGCCGAGGCCGCCGTCAGCGTCGACAACGGCATCGCTGTTCGGGCGCGTCGTCGCCGCCCGGCGCTGCCGACGGGTCCAGGTTGCGAAGAGGGGATCCTGCGCCTCTTGCCATGGCGTTGGCGCACGTCGACCGCGGCTCGACCGACCGTCACGTCACCTCTAATGGGCGAATAATACAAAATTGCAACAAGTCCGTGATCGGCGTCACACGCTGCCAATGATACGCCGTGGTAAGTTGCGCATACATATGTTATGTGTGTAGCATTCGACTGTTAATCAGTCGGCCATGTCACATTGACGACATTCGGACGTGATGTGCAGATGCGCGAGGCGACTCTGGGGCTACTCGCCGCAACCGTCACATGGCCTTCGGGTGAAACACGTGGGCTGCCGACAGACCTCGTCGGCTCGGCCAGCAGTCGTCTGACAATATCATCCAGTCAAAGGATATCGCCGTCTCATGTCTGAAAAAGTCGCCTTGGTCACCGGCATCACCGGTCAGGACGGCGCTTATCTGGCGGAGCTGTTGCTGGCCAAAGGTTACGTTGTTCACGGCATCAAGCGGCGCTCCTCGTCCTTCAATACCGAGCGCGTCGATCATCTCTATCAGGATCCGCACGATACCGACGTCCGGCTGACCCTTCATTACGGGGATATGTCGGATGCGACCAATCTGATCCGTATCATCCAGCAGACGCGGCCGACCGAGATCTACAATCTGGCCGCGCAGAGTCACGTGCAGGTCAGCTTCGAGACGCCCGAGTACACCGCCAACGCCGATGCGCTCGGGACGCTACGGCTGCTCGAAGCGATCCGTATTCTCGACCTTGGCAAGCAGACACGATTCTATCAGGCCTCGACCTCCGAGCTCTACGGCAGCGTGCGCGAAGTGCCGCAACGCGAGACGACGCCGTTCTATCCGCGCTCGCCCTACGGGGCCGCCAAGCTCTACGGCTATTGGATCACGGTGAACTATCGCGAGGCCTATAGCTTTCACGCTTCGAACGGAATCCTGTTCAACCACGAGGGGCCGACGCGCGGCGAAACCTTCGTCACCCGCAAGATCACGCGTGCGGTCGCGGCGATCGAGCTCGGCCTGCAGGACCGGCTCTACCTCGGCAATCTCGATGCCGAGCGCGACTGGGGCCACGCACGCGATTACGTCGAGGGCATGTGGATGATCCTGCAGCAGGACGAACCGGACGATTATGTTCTCGCCACCGGAGAAAAGCATTCCGTCCGCGAGTTTGCCGAAAAGGCCTTCGCCCAGGTGGGCCGGCAGATCGAGTGGCGCGGACGGGGCACACAGGAGAAAGGCCTCGACGGCAAGTCGGGCAAGGTGCTGATCGAGGTTGACGCGGCCTATTATCGGCCCGCCGAGGTCGATCTCCTTCTGGGCGATCCCTCAAAAGCGCGGCAGCAGCTTGGATGGCGCCACAAGACGAGCTTCGACGATCTGGTCAAGGAAATGGTCGAGTCGGATCTCGCTCGCGTGCGCCACGAGCAGGCGAGAAAAAACCGCCAGGATTGATCCCCCACGCGACCGGGATTGCGGAGCGAAGGCATGGCCGAGTCTGACACCACAGCCACCATGTTCGACCTCGCCGGGCGGCGCGTCTATGTCGCCGGTCACGGCGGCATGGCGGGGTCTGCGCTGGTGCGGCGCCTGCGGTCCGAAGCCTGCCACATCCTCACTGTCGCGCGTCGTGAGCTCGATCTCTGTCAGGCCCTGGACACGGAACGCTGGCTCGCGGCGCAGCGGCCCGATGTCGTGATCGTCGCGGCTGCCCGCGTCGGCGGCATCGCCTACAACAATGCATGCCCGGTCGACTTCCTTGCCGACAATCTCGCGATTGCACTCAATCTCATTCGCGGCTCGCATGCCGCCGGCGTCGCCAAGCTCATGTTTCTCGGATCGTCCTGCATCTATCCCAGGTTCGCTCCGCAGCCCATGCGCGAGGACGATCTGTTGACCGGTCCGCTCGAGCCCACCAACGAGTCGTATGCCGTCGCGAAGATCGCAGGCATCAAGCTGGTTGAAGCCTATCGCAGGCAGCACGGCGCCGATTTCATCTCGGTGATGCCCACGAACCTGTACGGGCCGGGTGACAATTATCATCCCGAGAACAGCCATGTGCCGGCAGCGCTGATCCGCCGCTTCCATGAAGCAAAAATGGCGGATGCACCGGCTGTCACGGTGTGGGGAACGGGACGACCGCGCCGGGAATTTCTCGCGGTCGATGATCTGGCCGACGCCTGCGTGTTCCTGCTCAAGCACTATTCGGGCGATCAGTTCATCAACATCGGGACAGGAGAGGACGTGACGATCGCGGAATTCGCGCGGCTGGTGGCGGAGACCGTCGGTTACACGGGGCGGCTGGAGTTCGATGCGTCACGCCCGGATGGCGCGCCGCAAAAGCTGCTCGATGTCTCGCGCCTGACTGAGATCGGCTGGCGAGCCCGGATCGGGCTGCGGAACGGACTGGCTGCCGCCTATGCGGACTTCTTGGCGGGCGGCGAACGGACACAGTAGTCGTCCCGGGGGGCATCCTTCTGATCGGCAGTGTCAACAAACGTGCGTTTTCGACACCGGCAAGATATTTGCCAATCTTCTCGCGCGGGAGGACGCCGCCGAGCTGCTGAGCCGGGTGCATGTGTTGGAGACGCGGCTGCGCCGCGGTCGTTGACCATCAGGTGGCTGCCGAGCCACCGCCTCTTGCCATACTACTTTCGACAGCAGATTTGCGCCGCTTTCGCAGATCACCGATCGCGACAGGCTGGCGCGCGACGAATTGTTTCACTACCAGAACAGGTAGTTCTGATCGTCGCCGTCTTCTGCCCACTATTCAAGACGTTCCGCAATGGAATGTCCGCAAGTCGCAACGTGGTTGGCGGCTCGGCGGCCGTTGCCGACGTCGTTCTCGCCGCAGGGCTGTGGCGACGGGAACCGCGGCGGTGAAGCGCGGCACTGGTCCTATGTGAGGCACCATTGGGCCGAGATCGAGCACTGAAACCAGAACGGCGGGCGCTCGAAACCGTTCATGCCGTGAGCGACGCGGACGTCCTGCTTTGCAGCCCGTCGAATGGATGGGACTTCGTCGCGACCAGTCGCTTTCGCCTCGGAAAGTTGGAGGTTGTCGTTCCGCCGCTCGGCGTGCCGGCGTTCGGCGTGGTGTACGGAGCCGAGCTCGAGGTCCAGCGCAAGCTTCAGGGCACGAGCGTCGCGGGAGTCGGCGCGCCGGGCCATCTCGCCATCCTTTCGCCCGATGCGGAAACGCGGTGGTCGTTCGATCGGCCCGGCGAGGTCGTCCTTGTGTACCTCAGCGACGAGCTGATGAGGCGTGCCAGCGAGGAAAACTTCGAACGAGAGGTCAGGTCGCTTGAAATCGTGCCGCGGTTTCTCATTCGCGACCTCACGCTGGAGCGGGTCGCGCATCAGCTCCTCCACGAGATGGGCAGACCCGCCCCGAGCGGTCGGCTGTACGTGGAAACGCTCGCACAGTCCCTCGCCGTGCATCTGATTGCATCCCACTCCAGCCTCTCCGTCCCTTCGCGAACGCCGGCCTGTCCGATGTCACCCCGAAAGTTTGCGCGCGCCAAGGAGTTCATCGAGGCCAATCTCGCCAGAGACATATCCCTGCTGGAGATCGCCGACGCCGTGAGCATGAGCGTCTTTCACTTCGCAAAGATGTTCAAGCAAACGTCCGGCCGTGCGCCTCACCAATACATGACCGAGCGGCGAATGCTCGAGGCGAGATCGCTGCTTCATCGGTCCGGTCTGTCGGTGGCGGAAATTGCTGCGACCGTCGGTTTTCAAAGCCGTACGCACTTTGCGGTGCTGTTTCATCGCCACCTGGGAATGTCGCCGCGGGAGTTTCGAGCCGTTCTCCGGGGCTGAACGATCGTCTGCGGCTGCGACGGCTCTTGCGATCGAACCGCCGCACGTACTGCTCACCCTGCCTGCAATGAAGGCATGCCGGCCCGATGTGCATTGGCCGGATTGGTCGGCGTCCAGCTCCTGGCGTGGCGTCCGGCAGCCTGCCGCCGATGTTCGCGATCTTGGGGTTTTCGGCCGCGCAACGTTAGGTGCGTGAACCGTGACTCTGCCATGGTGTTGACTCCAGAAAAGCCATCAACGGGCCTGCACTCAATCATCCTGTCGCCGATTTGGTCGTTCAGCGGTGGCGCCGAAAGTCCGGATATCCGAACGCAACGCATCGGACGCAGGGGGGACTCCGATTCGGAATGAGGGGAGTACCATGCAGATATGCGAGTTCATCGACCGTTCGGAGCGCACGAGCAATCTGCAGGACCTGTTCGATCTGCTCGTCATGGCCGCCGGAGATGTCGGTTTTGACCAGATTGCCTACGGGGCGCTCACCTACCGTGAGTCACCGCTCGTCGCCAGCCACCAACCTCCTGCCGTCGCGCTGAACTACCCGGCGGACTGGCAGGAGCGATACTTCGCCCGGCGATATCACGAGGTCGACCCGGTCGTGATCCACGCACGCCACATGCCTCGTCCGTTCACATGGGTTCAACTTGCGGCAAGGTTCGAGCTCAGCAGGGTGCAGCGTCTTGTACTGGACGAGGCGCGTGATGCCGGATTGAAAAACGGCGCCAGCGTGGCCCTTCATGGACCATGGGGAAGAGTTGCCGTGATGTCGTTTGCGTCGCGATTTGCCGATGCCGACTCGATTCCGCATTTCAACTACTTCAACCTGCTCGCGTCGCAGTTTCACGTGACGTTTGACGCGCGAGCACAAAGGCTCCGAGGGAGGGCCGCCGAGTGCGTGCATCTTTCGCAACGTGAAAAGGACTGTCTCAGGTGGACCGCGCAGGGAAAGTCCTCCTGGGACATCGGAATGATCCTGGGAATCAGCGAGAATACGGTCACCTTTCATGCCAAGAATGCGATGAGGAAACTGGGGACCACGAGCCGGACGGTGGCCGTGCTGCGGGCCATTCGGCTCAATCTCATTGATCTGCCTTACGACATGAATGATGCCGCGCCATCCACTGGTTGCGAGTTCAGCGCGCCGGTGGCCGGGCCCGGACTCTGAGTCCGAGAGTCCGGCTGCAAGCGGTACGAGATCGCGGGCGCCGCCCGAGCCCCTGGAGCTATGCAAGACGGCAGCGAACCCTGTCGAAGCCGAAATCGGCGTATGGAGCCCACACCGCGCCTGTTGCGGCTTCGGCTGCAATCCGGTGCCGGACCCAGATCTCCGCCCGTCGGGCGACCTCATCCGGGTACACCATCTCGGCCGCGCACGCCGACCGGGGATGCTCGATCACCAGCCATTCCTCCACGGTGCGCGCCCAGCCTGCCGTGGGATTGATCGCGAGCAACGGCGCGGCAAACGCCGCCCGGCAGAGCGGCAGACGCCATGCGACGCCGGTCAGCTCGAAAATCTCGCCATCCGGTACGATGGCCCACTGCTCGACAAACGCGGCCTGCTCGAGCGCGCGATGGCTCGGTTGTGTTCCAGCACGCAGCCGGTGGACGATCATGGCGGCAAAGGTAATGTTGCTGAAGCGTGCAAGTGATGGCTGGTTGCGCTGAATCACTGTCACTGAAGCCTCCGAGCTGTCCCGCGACGTTATCCGTCGGCTGTGGCGCAATAAGGTTCTGGGGCGGCGCTGACCACCGCAAATCAGCCCACGGACTGAAGTTTCTGAGCGCGTGCGTCCATTCCGGTTGCCCTCACGAGCAGGTGGCTTACGGCCCGGCAGCTGCAGCGGGGGCCTTCTACAAATCGCTGCGCGTGTGCACGCGTTGGTACGTCGACTGCCCTGCTTCGAGAGTTTTTTTGTCGTCGTCAACTACAAGAATTTGGGGGGTACGACGAGCGCTCCGGCTGTCGGCCAAACAGCAGTTCGCAGGCCGACGCTGGCGCATTGCCGGATGCGGCACTCGCCCGCCGTTCGCCACGACGTCGTGGCGGCGTTTGCTTCTTCAATTCTGCGCGAGATAGCGCTCCGTTATGAGCGAGCATCGCACGCAGCTCACCGTCGAATGCGCAATTCTGGTCAGAAATGGACCCTGCTGCAGAGTAACTACCCACCAGCCTTGATAGCGACAGTGCCCTTCTTTGAAATCAAGAGTTTTGCTATCTGTCGTGACATGGTTCGCTCAAGACCGCAGATAATCTGAAACCTTTCTCAAACATTTTTATTTCCGACGATCGTGCCGTGCGACCGATGACGCCGTTGGTCAGACATGCCGCTGATAGGGGAGTGCGTACCGTGCTCGCATCGGGTCAGAACGCCGCATACGATTGGTCATTTCATACGTTCGAGCTTGCCAAACCGACAGTACTTCTGGCCGGCGAGGAGAGTTTCGTCGGCCTCCTCAAGTATGTCCTCGAGCGTGACAACTTTGTCTGTCACTACGCCAAGGACGGCAGCAGTGTTGCCAAGCTGGCCGAGACGTACAGACCGGATCTGATCGCACTCGACTCGACTCTCGGCCAAACGGCCGCGCTTGCACGGCAGCAGCTCTCGGTCAACACCAAGACGCGCGAGATCCCGGTCGTCATGCTGATCTCCGCCGCCGAGGACATCGAGCGACTCAAGATCCACAGTGCGGAGCCGACGGATTATCTGCTCAAGTCCGTCGTTCCCGGCAAGCTCATTGCGAGGCTTCGCAGCATACTTCAGCCGTCGGCTTCGACCGGCATCATCAATTTTCACGATATTCGGATGGACGTGAAGGCGCATCGGATCTTTCGCAATAGACGCGAGATACATGTCGGTCCCATCGAGTTCCGGCTCCTGCAGCACCTCATGAGCTATCCGTGCCAGGCCTTCTCACGTCGGCAGCTGCTGGAGTGTGTGTGGGGCAGGGACATCCATGTCACGCTTCGGACCGTGGACGTCCATATGAGCCGCCTTCGCAAGGCGCTCAATGGCGCCAAGGAGGACAACTACATTCGAACGGTTCGGGGTGTCGGCTATTCGTTGGACGTGTAGCCGGCATTGACGCCGCCGCCTGAGGCGGCGCGGCTGATACGAGCATTGCAAACCTGCGAACAAGCGAGGCGACCCGCGCATGATGCGGCGGGCCGAAGGGAACGTCATGCCGCGGGACATCGTGCTCTGGCTGCCCTTTGTGTTGAAGATCGCGCTGACCGCGAGTTTCGTGGTTGCCTGCTCGGTGATCGCCGAACGCGCCGGCGCGCTGCTTGGCGCGCTCGTCGTCACGTTGCCGGCGTCCGCCGGTCCGTCCTATGTCTTTCTGGCGATGGATCATGGCGCGAGCTTTGTCGCCGGCGCCGCACTCGGCGGCGTCGTCATGATCGCAGTCAATGCCGTGTTTGCTCTGGTCTACGCCGCAGTCGCGCAGCGGCATCGGATCGCTGCCAGTCTCGCCGCCGCCTTCGCGGCTTGGTTCGCGCTTGCGCTCGTTGCAGGATCGGTGACTTGGACATTTGGCGGCGCCATCGCACTCAGTGTCGCGACGTTCCTGGTGTGCGTGCCGCTGGCCGAGCGGTTCGGCCACTGTCCTGCGCCGTCCGCGAAGCACCACTGGTACGACGTTCCCCTGCGCGTGCTGCTGGTCTGTACCCTCGTGGCCGCCGTCATCGGGTTGAGTAGCAGGCTCGGGCCGGTGCTTTCGGGGAGTTTCGCCATGTTTCCGGTGGCGCTGTCGAGCATGGGCCTCATTCTGCATCCGCGCGTCGGCGGTCCTGCAGCGGCCGCCGTGATGGCAAACACCATCCCGGCCTCCGCCGGCTTTGCGACCGCGCTCGCATTGCTGCATCTGACGGCGGTGCCGCTCGGCTCGGCTCCGGCGCTGTGCCTCGCGCTGGCGGTGAGCGTGGCGTGGAACATGGCTCTCTGGGGCCTGCGGCGGCGCGGGGGGCTGATATCGGCTCGCGGCTGACGCGGCCGGGCGACCGTCGTTCAGGCGAGATTTGTCTGCCAGCTGGCGTCAAGCGTGACGTATGGCCCGCCCAGTCTTGCGGCCGCTTCCGCAACGGCCTGCATGACGCGCGAGATCTCGCCGAGGCTCTCGCTGCGCTTCGGGATCAAATAGCCGTAGGTCAGGTTCAGCTTGGTCGACATGCGCTTGATGGAGACGCCTGTCGAGTGAAACGAGGCCGCGACGATCGGGTCGGCGATCGTAATGCCGAGACCGCGGGCCGCGAACTCGCACGCGGCGACGCCCGATGCCGCCTCGATCACCGGATTGATAGATATGCCGGCCTGCGCCGCTGCTATGTCAATCTGTGCGCGAAGCAGCGTGCTCGGCCGCAGCGCCACAAACCGCTCGTCGTGGAGGTCGGAAATGTCGACTATGTCGCGTGTCGCCAGCGTGTGCCCGGCCGGCACGACAAGGACGACCTCCGCTTCGGCGAAGATCAGCCGATCCATGTCGGTCTGCGAGAACGGCAAGGCAACGACCCCGAGATCGGCGTTGGTCCGGGACATCCACAAGCCGAGACCTCGGACGCAAATGTCGACTGCGCATTTCAGCTCCGATTCCTGGGTCAGCGCGTGAATCGCTTCCGGAAGCAGGGCGTGGAGCAGGAACGGCTCAGCCGTGATGACGAGCGGTCTGCCTCGCTTGTGCTTGATGTCGTCGGCGACGTTTCGCATTCCGTCGAGCCCCAGGAGAAGCGGCTCGATATACTGAAAGAACTGGAGCCCTTCCTCGGTCGGAACCAGTCGGCGGCCGTCTCTGCTGAACAGCTGCAGCTCCAACGATCCCTCCAGACTCGAGATCATCCTGCTGACTTGTGGCTGGGTGCGCAACATCACGGCCGCAGCGCCGGTGACGGTCCCGGTCTGCATGACTGCTCGAAATGCCTGCAGCCAATCGAGCCGCATGCGTCGTATCCTTTGCGCGCGGGGATTCGGGACACCAGCAACAACATGATTCCAGTGTGGCTTTGGATTTGACGTTCCTACGAAGGACTCGCGGCAATGCTGGTAGGAACGTCAAATCCGCCGCACTAGAAGCGAACTGCCCGCAAACCGTAGATGCGATCGATGGCCAAGACAACCAACATCGTCAGCACGACGGAAATCGTCGACGCGGCCGCGGCCGTCGGATCGAAATCGTATCGCAGGTAGTCGAACAGCTGTATCGGAAGCGTGCTGGTTCCGATCGCCTTCAGCAGCAGAGAGATATTGACGTTGTCGAACGACATGATGAAAGCCAGCATCGCGCCGGTGACCACTCCCGATTTGATGAGCGGAAAGGTCACGCGTCGAAACGTTTTCCACGCGCTCGCGCCGAGCGTACGAGCGGCTTCCTCGACGGCCGCCGGCAGGTTGTACAACGCGGAGCTCACGGTGAGAAATACGAACGGCAACGTAATGACGGTGTGTCCAAGAATCATCGGCAACAGCGTTCGTGTGCCGAAGAACATCTGATTGAAGAAGAACAGCAGCGCGATCGCCGTCAGGACTTCCGGCAAAAGCATCGGGGCCAGCATGGCCAGCCGAAATGCTTCGCGGTGCCGTCGCACGAACCTGACATAGAAGATGGCGGCCGGGGTGCCGATGATCGTCGCGGCGGCAGCAGCGACCAGTCCGACGATGACCGAGACGAGAAAGGCGCCGGTGAACGATGGTGAGCTCAGGAAGGAGACGTACCATCGAAGCGAGAGCCCGGCGGGCGGAAACGACAGATATTCCGCGTCATTGAACGATGCCAGCACGACGATCGCGATCGGCAGCAGGAGAAACAGGTATACGCCTGCTACCGAGATTCGGAGCGCGATCGATGTGGGTCTCATGCGAGACCTCGCATTCGCCTGCGCCCGAACGCGGCGAAAGCGCATACCGACGCGAGAACCGCCAGCGAGAGCGTCAGAGCCAAAGCGGCGCCGAACGGCCACAGCAGGCTGCCCATGAGCTGCTGCACCATGACGGTCGGCAGCGTCTGCACACGACCGCCGCCGAGCAGCATGGGAATGACGTAGGCGCTTGCCGCAAGGACGAACACGAGGATGATCCCCGATTGCAGGCCCGGGATGATCAGCGGAAGCACGACGCGCCGGAACACGCGAATGCGTGACGCTCCGAGCGTGCGTGCAGCCTCCTCCAAATGCGGGTCAACCGATTGTACCGCGTTCATGAGTGGAAGAATCATGAACGGCAGGAACACATGGACCAGCGCCACCGTCACGCCGGTGGCGTTGTACATGAGCTGAAACGGGCCGAGGCCGAGCGTCCCGAGGGCTTGATTGACCAAGCCGTTGTTGGAGAGCAGGACGATCCAGCCGAAACATCGGATCACGACGCCGGTGAGCAGCGGCGACAGCACCCCCGCATAGAGCAGACCGCGCCATCGCGACGTCGTCCTGGCAAGATGGAACGCAACCGGAAACGCGAGAACGACGCATATGACGGTCGTGATTGCCGCGAACAGCAGCGTCTCGGCAAGCAGAGACAGGTACAGGCTGTCCCCCAGGACGCGCACATAATTGGCAATCGTAAAGCCCGGGGCGTACGGCGCTGTTGTCGACGGCACGCGAAAACTCATGATCCCGATATTGATATAGGGGACCACGACCAGCAGGCTCACCAGCAGCAGCGCGGGGAGTGCGAACAGCCAGCGCCGCGCGACATTGTCAGACTGCTCCTTCATTGCAGCAGCCAGGTCTTTTTGGGATCGATCTGGACGGACACGGACTCGCCCGCCGCGTACACGACACTCCCGAGCGTCTGGACCGCGAGGACCGTGCCGTCCGCGAGGGCGACGCGATAATCGATGATGTTGCCGAGAAAATGCCGCTCCGTGATCCGACCCGAGAAGCCGTTTGCGCTGCTCTGGTCCCCCAACCGCATGGATTCGGGCCTCACCATCGCCGTCGTCTGTGCACCGGGCTCGATGGCGTGCCGCGTGGCGCACTGGAGGCGCCCGACCGCCGTGTCGATCGTTGCAACGCCGTTGCAGCGCTCGACCACCTTTCCGGCAATCAGGTTCGCCTGTCCGATGAATTTGGCGACCTCCTTGGTGGCCGGCTGGTCATAGATGCCTTCAGGTGTTCCGATCTGATGGATACGCCCGCCGAACATGACCACGATCCGGTCGGACATGGTCATGCTTTCCGCCTGGTCGTGCGTGACATAAAGCGTCGTAATGCCGATTCGTCGCTGCAAGGAACGTATGAAGGATCGCATCTCGTCGCGCAGCTTGGCGTCGAGATTGGCGAGTGGCTCGTCCAGCAGGAGGACGGCGGGTTCGTTGATCAGGGCGCGTGCCAATGCGACACGCTGCTGCTGGCCGCCCGACAGCTGGCGCGGGTAGCGATCCTCGAGCCCTGCGAGCTGAACCATGTCCAGAATGGCGGAGATCCGTTTGGCGGCGTCCCTGCTGCACACGCCGCGCATCTCCGGGCCGAATCCGACATTCTCGCGAATGGTCATGTGCGGGAACAGGGCATAGTTTTGAAACACCATCCCGATCAGCCGATGTTCAGGCGCCAAGCGCGTGACATCCTTGTCACCGAACAGGATCTTGCCCGAGGTCGGACTTTCGAGCCCCGCCACGCAGCGCAGGGTCGTTGTCTTTCCGCATCCCGAGGGCCCGAGCAGCGAGACGAACTCTCCTTCGGCGACATCGAGGTCGATGCCTTGAACGGCGACCGATCCGGTGAAGCTCTTGGTCAGCGCTTGGATGGCGAGACGCGACATGCAGTGATCCTCAGCCCCTGTTTGCGACGCGACCGGCCGCCCGACGGTCGAATTTTCACGACGCCTCCCCCTCCGGCCCGATCCGGCCGGCCGCCTGGTCGCTGACGTAGCCGGCCGACCGGTCGGCGGCGCGTGCGGACGTGCAGCGCCGATCCGGGTCACCATATCCGCCGCCGCCGGGCGTCCGGATGATGAGACGCTCATGTGGCTCGACCCGGTGTGCGCCCTTGCCGGGCAGATGTTTTCCATCCTTGATCCGCAGCTCGCCGGCCGCGCCCGGCCGGCCTCCCGATCGCCCGCACGCGGGGTGCTTAATTCGATCGAACGCCGCGACGAATATCAGCGGCGAGGCTTCGCTTGTGCCGATCTCGATGTCCTGCCCCAGTCCCCCGCGTGTCGTGCCGTCGCCGCCGGAATCCTGGCGCAGCTCCCGGCGCCAGAAGATCAGCGGGGTCGTCGCTTCGACGACCTCGACCGGTGTCCCCCGCACGGCGCTCGGAAATGACGTCGCCGACAGGCCGTCGCGGCTCGGCCGCGCGCCCGTGCCTCCATTGGTCACGATCGAGATTGCGAACGGCTTGTCCGAGCGATTGCCTCGGAACGTCAAGGTCCAGAGCGCCGACGCACTTTCGGCCGGCACGACGCCGGGCACGAGCTTGTCGAAACAACCGAGCACGACGTCCGGCAGGAGACCGCCGATGATGTGACGGCATGACACCGGGTTCGGGCGCTCGGCTCTCAAGATGCTGCCGATCGGCGCGATGACCTCGAATGCGGACAGCGTGCCTTCGTTGTTCGGCAGGTCCGGAGCGATGGCGCAGGTGAGCGCGTATGACGTATACGCCGCCGCATAGTTCAGCGGCACGTTGATGCCGAATTGGGAGGCGGGGGACGATCCCGTCCAGTCGGCGATCATGCCACCTTGCGTGATCGTGAGCCTGACGACCAGCTCGATCGGCGTCTCGAAGCCGTCGATGACCATCCGGTGTGTCGCTTCGCCATGTGGAAGTGCGGCGACGCGTTGCAGCATGGCGCGACGCGAAGTGTCGACGATGTGATCGGCCAGCGCGTCGATATCGGATTGCCCCACCTCGGTGAGCAGCTCGCGCAGGCGCCGGCATCCGGTTTCATTCGATGCAATGAGCGAGTGGATGTCGCCCTCGAGCTCGGCCGGCATCCTGGAATTCGCTTTGGCGATGCGGATCAACGTCTCGTTCATGACGCCGCGGTCGACCAGCTTCATGATTGGTATGGCAACGCCTTCCATGAACAGATCCGAGCCCTCGGGGCTCAGCCCGATGCCGCCGACATCGGTCATGTGTCCGGTGCAGGCGAAGAAGGCAACCAGGCGCCCGCGATGGAATGCAGGCGTCACGACGACATAGTCGTTGAGATGTCCGGTTCCGTGCCACGGATCGTTGGTGACGTACACGTCTCCGTCGGTCATGGTCTCCGCCGGGTATTCCGCGAGGAATGCCTTGACCGAGCGCGCCATCGTGTTGATGTGGCCAGGCGTGCCGGTGACGGCCTGGGCAAGCATGCGTCCGGACCGGTCGAAGATCCCGGCGGACAGATCGCCCGATTCACGAACGATCGGGCTGAAGGCGGTCCGCAGCAACGTCTGTGCCTGCTCCTCGACGAGTGCGATCGCGCGCGTCCACATGACCTGGAGGCGGACGGCCGCGGACAAATTGGGACGAATGTTCATGGCGTGGCCCCCAACGCCGCGATCCGCTCCAGAACCAGGTGCCCAAACGCGTCAACACGCAGATTGAACTTGGCCGTGACGACCGTCGTCGTCTCGTCCTCGACGACCAGTGCGGGCCCGCGGACCTCGCTGCCCGGGCCGAGCGCGTCCCGGTCGTAGACGCTGTAGTGCTCGAACCGTCCGGTCATGGAGTCGAACACGTCGCGTCCGCGGTGAGGCGCGTCGGCCACGGCGAGTCCGGTGTCCGGCTCCTGCTGATGCGGTCGCCACGTTTCCCGCGACACCCGCATCTGCCAGGACAGCACCTCGACCGACGCCTCCTGGATCCGACGACCGAACAGCGCTGCGTAACGCTGCTCGAAGCTGTTGCGAAGGTCCGCCGCGTAGGGGACGCCGTCACGAAACGGAACCGTCAACTCATGCCCCTGGCCGACGTATCGCATGTCGGCGGTGTGGGTGATGACGAGGCCGCCGTGTCCGGCGAGCATGCTCACCACGTCGGCTGCGCGGGCCTGCAGCGACTCGAGAACGTCGGCGACGACGGACGGATCGTACGCGTCGAGCCGCATCGGCCGGCTGATGACGATGTCATATGCGAGGGGAGCGCGAAGGAATCCCACCGCCGAGCCGACGCCCGCGCTCTTCGGCACGATCACGCGCATCACGCCGAGCTTCTCGGCCAGGTGGGCCGCATGCAGGGGCGCGGCGCCGCCGAACGCGATGATCGTGTGGTCGGAGAGCTCTCGGCCGAGCTCTGCCGCATGGACGCGCGCCGCGTTGGCCATCGTCTCATCGACGATCTGTGTGGTACCGGCGGCAACCTCGAGAGCCGCCAAACCCAATGCCTGGCCGATCTCGGCGTGGAATACCGTCTCGGCGCATCGCGAATCGAGCTTGATGCGACCACCGGCGAAACGATCGGGATCGATTTTGCCCAGCAGGAGATCTGCGTCCGTCACGGTCGGCTTGTCGCCGCCGCGCCCGTAGCAGACAGGGCCCGGCTCTGATCCCGCGCTGCGCGGCCCGACGGCAATGCGCGCCATGGCATCGACGGATGCGATCGATCCGCCGCCCGCGCCGATTTCAACCAATTCGACGACCGGGATGCGAATGGGAAGGCCGCTGCCCTTCTTGAAGCGGCCGGCCCGGTCGACCTCAAAGAGGCGGGCCAATTGCGGCTTGCCGTCGGCAATGAAGCAGATCTTCGCCGTCGTCCCTCCCATGTCGAACGACAGGACACGCCGTTCGCCGAGCTCGGCCGCGATGGACGACGAGAGCACCGCGCCGCCGGCCGGACCGGATTCGACCAGCCTGATCGGAACTTGCTTTGCGAGTTGCAGCGGCATCACCCCGCCGCCGGAGGTCATGAGGAAGGCAGCGCAGCGAATTCCGAGATCGAGCAGACGCTGCGACAGGCGATCGAGGTAGTCGGCGACGAGCGGCTGGATGTACGCATTCGCACACGTCGTCGAAATCCGCTCATATTCGCGAATCTCGGGGCACACGTCGCTGGACAAGCTGATCGACAGATCGGGCGCCAGCGCGTGAAGGATCTCGCGGACTCTCCGTTCATGTGCCGGATTGACATAGGCATGAAGAAAGCCGACCGCGATGCTTTCGATTCGCTCCTTGCGAAGGCTCGGGACGAGCATCGCGAGGCATTGCTCATCGAGCGGCTGCAGGATTTCTCCAGATGCGGACATGCGTTCAGCGACGGGGAAACGCAGCTCCCGCGGGACCAGCGGCTTCTGTTTCACCAGCAGCAAATCCATCGGATCGAAGCGCCCTTCGTCGCCGATCTCCAGGACATCACGAAAGCCTTGGGTGGTGATCAGCGCCGTCCGCGCTCCATGGCGCTCGAGAATGGCGTTGGTGGCGAGAGTCGTGCCGTGGACGAACCAGGTCACCTCGGCCGGCGACATCCGCGCGTCCTGCAGTACGTCTGCAATTCCCTGCAGCAATCCGTGTTCTGGCCGGGCATGCGTGGTCAGGATCTTGCGCGACCATCTGTGCTCCCCACGCTCGAGAACGATGTCGGTGAATGTGCCGCCAATGTCCGCCGACAGGCGGGCGCCGGATTGTTTCGTCGTCCACACCGAGCTCGTGTCGAATGGAGTCACAGAGCGCCTCGCCTGCCGTCGTGCACGAGGGAGCAGTGGCCCTGCGCCCAGTTTGCCAGCTCAGGCTACGAGATTGCAGTTCTGTAACAAAAATGTAAAATTTTGCGGGCCTTATGCGCAACAAGCATGATCTTATCATGTCGCCTGAGCATCCGCCGGATGCCCTGTCTCATGGCGTCTTGCGTCGGACCAACCACCCCGCATCGAATAGGAAATCCGAGACGAACGGCTGCACTGACCCTGCGCGTGCGACCGACGCATAAGACTGATGAGCCTGATTGCCTTGCAATGGCGGCGGTCCGATGCGGGAAGCCGCAAATCATGCCTTTTATGCATAGCAATTGCGAAGAACGAATTTGTGACGCCGCATGCTCCGATCTAACGTCGCCGGCCCTTTCTCGAATGCGGAGAAGACGACGTGGTCAGCATCGCGGCACTTTCGAGAACCGGGACGGCTGCCGACGACGCCGTCCCGGAAGACGACATCGTCCCTGTCGATTTTGCATCCATTGCCAAGCAGTTTCCCATCAAGTCGCAGCGGTCCTATCTGAACAACGCGTCCATTGGGGCGCTGTCCAATCCGGTCGTCGCGGCGGTGGACTCCTTCCTGCATGACGTCAGGGATCGCGGCCGCAACAACTATCCGGCCTGGTGCGCCTACGCCGATGGCAGGATCAAGAGTCGGATCGCCCGACTGATCGGCGCGCGCGCCGACGAGATCGCATTCGTCAAGAACACGACTGAAGGACTTGTGACCGTCGCGAACGGCCTCGATTGGCGCGACGGAGACAACGTGATCGTCGCGGACATCGAATACCCATCGAATGTGTATTGCTGGATGCGGCTCGCCAAGCGCGGCGTTTCCATCCGATGGGTCAAGAACGAAGGCGGGCGCATTCCGGTCGACGCGCTCGCCGCGGCGATCGACTCGCGGACCCGGTTGATCTCGCTGAGCGCCGTTCAGTTCTCCAACGGGTATCGGCACGACCTGGCCGCGACCTCGCAACTGTGTGCCGAGCGCCACGTGTTGCTCAACCTCGACGCCATTCAGTGGGTCGGTGCGCTGGAGATGGACGTCAGCAAGTATCACGTGGATTTCTTGGCGGTCGGAGGCCAGAAATGGCTGCTCGCTCCGATCGGAACCGGATTTTTCTACTGCAATCGGAACGCGCTCGACCGCCTCGACCCGCCCAGCGTGGGGTACCACAGTGTCGACAAAGGCGAAGCTCATATGGACTACGAGCTCGTGTACCGGCCCAATGCCGGGCGGTTCGAAGAGGCTCTTGTCAACTTTCCGGGTATTTGGGGTCTCGATGCGGCCGTGAAAATCCTGCTCGGCCTCGGATCACGGCAGGTCGAACGACATGTGCTCGGTCTGGTGGAATTCGCGGCTGAGTCGTTGAAACGACAAGGCTGCGAGATCGTCAGTCCCGTCGGCGAGCACGAGCGATCCGGAATCCTGTCGTTTCGGCCGCCTCGCGTCGACGCCGAAATCGCCGCCAGCCGCTTGCACGCGCTTGGCGTGGATGTGGCGGTGCGCGGCGGCGCACTTCGTATCTCGCCGTCCTACTACAACGACCGCTCCGAGATCGAACGCCTGGTACACGAACTGGCCGCTCTGCGCCCGAGGTAATGCTGCCGAGTCAGCCGAGCATCTCGCTGCACGTCATTCGGCGGCCGCCTGGGTCGCGCAAGCCGGCTCGTCGCCCGCTGAAACCGCCACGATCGTGCCGTCGGCGTGATCGCGCGCCCATCGGGCGACATCCCGATGCGTGGCGAACCATGTTCTCTCGTGCGCGCGCGCGTGGCGGATGATCTCGTCCAGGATCCAGATGCGGGAGCGGTAGCCGATCACGTGGGGGTGCATCGTCAGCTGAAACAGACCGCCCTCGACGTATGCCGCATCGAACTCGCGCCGGAATATGTCGAGGACGTCGGGCGGTGACAGCTGGGGCCGCGTGCCCGACGCGCGACCGTACCAAAGATACGCTCCGTCATCCCGTATCCACTCGACGGGGATTTCGACGACACCACTCGGCTCACCGGCAAGCACCAACTCGTAGCAGTCGTCGTCGGCCATCAAGGACGAATCGTAGAGCAGTCCGAGCTCCTTTGCGATTGCCAGCGTTTCGTCGCTGAAATCCCATGACGGCGCCCGCATTCCCACCGGCCGCTCTCCGGCAATGGCCTCGATGGTCTCGGCGGCGCGCAGCGCGAGCTCGCGCTCGGCGCTCGGCGGCAGCGCCGAGTTGTTTTCGTGGATCCAGCCATGCAGGCCGATCTCGTGCCCGTCGTCGATGACGCGCCGCTGTTCGTCGGCGTGAAGCCGCGCCACCACCGCGGGGACGAAAAAAGTCGCGGGCACGGCGTGGCGCGTGAGCGTGTCGAGTATGCGGGGCACGCCGACGCGATTGCCGTACTGTCCCGATGACAGGCTGCCGATCGAATGGCCTCCGCTCCTCAGCTCGCTGCTTTCGTGATCAGAATCGAAGGAGAGAGCAACTGCACAGCGCGCATCGCCTTTCCACGATCGCGGACGCAGCTTGCGGCCGGCACGGACGCGGTCGACGACCTGCTGACAGTGGACCTCCGACCATCGCCATGGCCGCTGCGCAACCGGGCTGCGGGTTGTCATTTGCCTTGCTCCATATCTTCGCGTGGAGGTCGGATGCCCGCCGCGACCCGACCGGATCGTTCGACAGCGAAGGCTGCCAGGCGCGCCGTGAGGCCGGCGTCGCTTTGATCCTAGCCGGGTTCAAGGGAGTGCATTGTTAAAGTCGTGATAAAAAATTGTGGCGCGCAAAACAAAGTATCGAAGCGTCGACCCGGACGGCAATGAAAAATCACAGAGCGCTGTAGGGTTTCAGATGTGTGAAGCGATCTAGACGATATCGTAAAATCGAACGCTCATGCATTGTCTGCATCAGCAATGCATGTATCTTTCCCGCGACCCGAACAAAGATGGCGGCGACGACCGGTAGCTCGCACGGCATGTCCGATGCGCTGCTGAACGCACGATTGTCAATGCAACAGCTTTGCTCAGGCATCATCGAGCGTGGGAGGGAAGCCATGCCGGTCTTCAGCAGCATGTCGGAGATCATCACGGACGACATCATCGTTGACGTTTCAAACAAGCTGGCTGCCAAGGGGAACAATGTCTTTCTGAAAATCGAGGCCCTCAATCCCTGCGGCTCGATCAAGCTCAAGACGGCGAAATTCCTGGTCGATGCCGTTCTCGAAAATCGCAGCAAGAAGAAACCGCGTTTGATCGAATCATCATCGGGGAATCTTGGAATTGCGCTCGCCAGCATCTGCGCGGAACGCGGTCTTTCGTTCGAATGCGTGGTGGACAAGAACACGTTGGCCGACAAGCGTGAGCACATCGCAAGTCTTGGCGCTCGCGTCACGGTCATCACGGAGCCCGACGAGAACGGTGGCTACCTGGGTTCGCGTCTGCGGTACATCGTGGACCGGCTGTCGCGGGATCCCGAGCTGGTCTGGACAAATCAATACGGCAACTTCGCCAACATCCTCGCGCACTACAGCACGACCGCGCCCAGTCTGCTCCGCGCGATCGGACCCGTGGACTATGTTTTCATCGGTGCCGGCACCACCGGCACCTTGCTCGGATGTATCAAGTATTTTCAGGAGCATTCCCCGGCGACACGCATCATCGCCGTTGATGCGCGCGGCTCGGTGACGTTCGGCGCGCGACCCGAGAAGCGATACATCCCCGGCATCGGAACGAGTCAGCGGCCGGAAATGCTGGACGAATTCTCGCTCTATCCACGCGAGATCGTCTACGCCGATGAACGTGACACGATCTTCCAGTGCCGGCGATTCAGCCGGCGCAGCGGAATTCTGATCGGCGGCTCGACCGGCAGCGTCCTCGCGGCGGCGGAGCAGTATATCGCGCGGCATCATCTGTCCGGTCAGATCATCGCGCTGATCTCGCCCGATCTCGGCGGCTCGTACCTGTCCACGATCTACAACGATCGATGGGTGCGCGACCGCTTCCCGGCGGGCTATGCGCCGAGTGAGTCGCAGCCGCACTGGAGCGAGGAGTCTGACGTCGTGCCGCCGGAGGAAGAGAGAGAAAGCGCCAACGGCGCGCGACTTCGTCTGTCCTGACGGGAGCCTGACGGCTGCATCGGAGGTCCTCCGACCGGCTGACCGGAGCGGTTGCACATACAGGGGAGCATGCCATGGAGCTGCAGTTCATCAGCCCTCGACAGCTGAGGCCGACCGAGGAATATGATTCCGACGCTGCGGTGGAGCTGTCCCGGAAGATCACGCGCGACGGCTTTTGGCGCGTGCCGGTTCTGGTTCACCGCGGCTACTTCGCCATCCTCGACGGCCACCATCGCTGGCAGGCGGCCATCCACATGCATCTTGCGATGATGCCGTGTTTCGTCGGCTCCTATGCCGAGGACAATATTCAGCTCGGCACGTGGCGCGACGACTTTTGCCCGACGGTGGGCGACGTATTCCGCGCGGCGGGCACGGGGCGTCTGTTTCCGCGCAAGACGACACGTCACCAATTTCCGAAGCTCAATCTGAATTTCGCGATACCGCTCGACCTCCTCGTCGACCATGTACACGCCGCCGAAGGCGAGGAGGCTCGGCTGCCGCTCGGTCCTTCGCTTGCGCCGGTATTGTCAGGTGCGCATGCGCCCGAGCACGAGCTCCACTCGTCGACCGCATCATGAGGGGGCGCCGGGCTCTCTGCCCGCCACTCTCGAGACCTCGGATGTGCCGCAATGCTGACGAATGTCGAGCGACTCCATCAGCTGATGGCGCAAGCTGGCGTTGACGCGATCGTCGCGACCTCGCCGGAAAACGTCACCTACACCAGCGGATTCTGGGCGATATCCCAGTGGATTCGCCGCGGCCCCCAGGCCTACGTGCTGTGGCCGGCGCCGTCGCGCGGCGAGTCATGCCTGATTGCGAGCTCGTCGACGCTCGACCTTGTCGCCGACCAGAAGCCATGGGTGCGGCAGGTGCGGCGATACGAGCATTTCGTCATCGACCGTGCACGTGACGCGATCCTGGATGACGTCGATGATCGCCAGGTGTCGCTCTATGAGCTGCCGGACGACGGAGATGCGCTTTCCGCATTGTGCATGGCCATTCGCGGGAATGGCCTCGATGGTGGCTGTATCGCGGTCGATGAGCTCGGCTTGCTGCCGGGCTACCTGGAAGCGCTGAGAGAGCGGCTTCCCGGGTGCACCTGGCTGCCCGGGTTCGAGCTCCTGCGTCGATGCCGGGCAGTCAAGACTGGCGAGGAGATCGCGCGGCTGCGGCGGGCCGCCGAGATCGCAGAGCGCTCCATCGCGGCTGCGCTTCGTGTTGCCAAGGTGGGAGCGTCCGAGATCGATTTGGCGCGCGCGTTCCACGAGCAGACGGTCCGCGAGGGGGCTTTTCCCGTTCTGGGATGCATCGGATTCGGCACGCGGAGCGCGATGATAAACGTGCAGCCGTCCGGCCGTCCGCTGCGGTCCAACGACGTGATACGGTTCGACGTCGGAGGCAGATACCGACACTATCGCGCCGACATCGCGCGCATTGCCGTCAAAGGGGAGCCGTCGACGAAGCTCGCGACCTACTACCATGCGCTGCATGCCGGAGTCCGTCACGCGTGCGACATCATTCGCCCCGGCGTGGCGGCATCCGACATCTTCCACACCGTGGTTGAGACCGTACGCTCCAACGGCTTGCCGCATTACCAGCGCAGCCATGTCGGTCACGGTATCGGCATCGACGGCTACGATATTCCGGTCCTCAGTCCCTCGAGCAGGGATGTCGTCGAGGAAGACATGGTCCTGTGCGTCGAAACTCCTTACTACGAGCTCGGGCAATGGGGGCTTCAAGTCGAGGACATGATGGTCGTCCGCACGGATGGCGTGGAGTCGCTCATGTCCACCGATGGATGCCTGATGACCGTCCCCTGTTAGCTCGCTGCCTCGAAACGCACGATTATGCGCTGCGCGCATATGTTCAGCTGGATTTTACATTTTCGGCGACTGGACTGTGCATCCTAGGCTCATCGTCAATCGAGATGGGCAGCGTTCGGATCACGTACGACACTGAGGGGAGCACAGCGACATGCGCGCATTGTTCGACAGACGTCAGGTCCTTGGCTCGCTGGGTGCGACCGCCATGGCAGGGTGGGGCGGATTGAACACGGCGTCCGCGGCAGGCAATCTGGTCGTGGTCACCTATGGCGGGCGCTACGAGCGCTTTTGGCGTGATCAGCTGCTGCCGCCGTTTCAGCAGAAGACCGGCACTCAGACGGTGCTCGATATCGGACTGGGGGCGACCTTCGCGGTGAACCTGCGCGCGACGGGTCCTGAGAAGCCGGTCTATTCGTATGTCATGGCGAACGAGGTGGTCGGCGCGGTCTTGCGTTCCGAGGGATTTTTCGAACCCTGGCCCGTCGGCAAGGTCACCAACATCAAGAAGGTCCACCCCAAAGCCAACCCGGACGGCTACGGCGTGACCGTGATGTTCTCTCCGATCGGAATTGCCTACCGCTCGGACCTGGTGAAGACGCCGCCGCGCTCGTGGCGGGACCTGTGGGATATGCCCGAGCTCAAGGGCAAGGTCGGCCTGTATCAGATCGACAACACGGCCGGCTACAGTTTCCTGATGATGACGTCGAAGGTCTACGGCAGCGGACCGTTCGATTTCGACGTGGGTTTCCGGCAGATCGAGCGCTTGAAGCCGTTTCCGCAGGCGGCGCTCGCCGGCGCGATGGCTGTGCTCTTGAGCCGCGGCGAAATTCTTGCCGGTCCGCTGGATATCGGCGAAACGCTCGCCCTCAAGAAGAAAGGTCTTCCGGTCGCGTGGGCGGCCCCGTCGGAAGGGATGTTCATGTTTGATCAGACATTCAACCTGCTCAAGCATGGACCGAACAAGGACGCAGCGTGTGAGTTCCTCGACTACATGCTGTCCGAGGACGTCCAGATCAAACTCGCGCTGGAATTCCATGGCGTACCGGTCAACAGGAGCGTGAAGCTGCCGGCGTCGTTCGTCGAAGAGCAGCCGCTCGGGGTCGATGATCTGGAGAAAATCGTGGCGTTTGACTGGGTTGCCGCGAACAAGTTGCGCGATACCGTGACCGAGCAGTGGAATCGTGCGACGCGTTGATGATGCCGAAGGTGGGTCTGGTGTCGCGGTTCAGAAGTTTGCTCCATTTTTGCGGTCATTCGAGCGAACTTCTGAACCAAGCGACACCAGAGTTATAGACTTGCCGGTGCCCCCTTTGCTTCCGAGGCTCGTGTCAGAGGGTGCTGCGATGTATCACGAGCTTCGGAAGCGGGGCACCAGCGCATGAACGCAGATCCAGGCCCTTCGGGCTCCGCCGCCGTTCATGCGGTCGACCGGAGCGGACCCCGTTCACGATCGGAGCAGGGGCGCTGGAGCAGCTTTGCCATCGATGTGGCGTCGGCGAGTGCCGGGGTGAGGGCGGTCAGATCCAACCCTCACCTCGATGGCCGGAAGGTCGGACTGATCATTCCGTCGGTCAACACGACGACCGAGCCCGAATTTGCCTGGATCGCGCCGCCGCGCATCTCGTTTCACGCCGCTCGGGTGTTCATGAACGCGACGAACGCCGCGGCCCTGCGTGCCATGAACACAGAAGTGCGGCATGCCGCCGCGCTGCTCGCCACGCTGGCGCCCGACGTTCTCGCCTACGCGTGTACCGCGGGCTCTTTCGTCGACGGGCCGGCGGCGACGCAGTCGCTGCTCGGTGACATCCGGGACATCGTGGATTGTCCCGTGGTGGCGACCTCCGCCGCGTTGATCGATGCCCTGCGCCACCTTGGAGTCACGCGGGTGGCTCTGGCGACGCCCTATCCGGCCGATGTCACGGATGCGGAGCGTCTGTATCTCGCGGAGAGCGGCTTCAATGTCGTCTCCTGCGCCTGCCTCGGTCGCTCGGGGGCGGCCGTCCGTCCGACGACGTTCGCGGAGATCGCCGCGCTGGTCCGAAACGTCGACAAGCCGGAGGCGGAGGCGATCTTTGTGAGCTGCACCGATCTGCGCGTGCTGGAGATGGTTGACCATCTGGAGCGGGAGTTCGAGAAGCCCATCCTCACCAGCAATCAGGTGACGTTCTGGGCGATCATGCGCGAATTGAAGATGACGACCCCGTTGAAGGGATTCGGACGAATCCTTGACGACGCGTCGCACGAGAGTCGGTAGTCTGCCTTGCAAAGGCGGCAGTTGGTGCCACGAAGCTTGACCCGCGTGGGTGTTGGGCTCGGCGTCTGGTGAGGGAGAGGAGCGTGTCAACGAGCCTGAATCTGAAGATTCTCTATCTCCATGCGACTCAGAAAACGGAGAGCGAAAACAAAGCCTTCGTCGACATGGCGCGCGACCACAAGTTGCCCGGCACCGAGGTCCATATCGCCTCGCTGCCCGAAGCCGATGGTCGATTCACCAACGCAGAATATCGGACCTATGAAGGGATCATGACGCGCAGCGTTGTCAGAGCCGCGCGTGCGGCCGCCCTCGAGGGATTTGACGCGATGGCGATCGGCTGCTTCTACGACATCGCGCTTCATGACGCGCGGGAGATCTCCGGAAAGATGGTGGTGAGCGCGTCGTGCGAGGCATCCTGTGAGATCGCCGCTAGCCTCGCCAACAGGTTCGGCATCATAGTCGGCCGGCGCAAATGGGTCCATCAGATGGAAGAGACCGTGCGCAGCTATGGCCACGAGCGCCGGCTGACGGGCTTCTATGATGTCGACCTGGGAGTGAACGATTTTCAGAAAGACCACGCCAAGACCGCGCAGCGATTGATCGACGCGGGCCGCAAAGCCGTCGAGCAGGATTATGCCGAGGCATTGATCCTCGGCTGCACCATGGAGATAGGCTTTTACAAGCACGTTGAGAATGCGGTCGGCGTTCCGGTCATTGATCCGGCAATCGCCGCACTCAAGCGGGCCGAGTACGGGGCGCTTCTCAAGCGTCAGTGCGGCTGGATACCCAGCCGCAAGTGGTCCTGTGAGCCGCCGCCCGAGGATGAGATCATCCGGTTTGGCTGCTTCGACAACAGCGACGCGATCGGTCCGAGATTGACGGTCGCTGCTGCCATCTAGTGCCGCCGATTTGAAGTTCGTGCACCACTTGCAGCACGCTCGTTCACGAACTTCAAATCGATAAGCGGCACTAGAATCATATGCTTGCTAGTGCCCCTTTGTTTCCGACGCGCGTGTCAGAAGGTGCTGCAATGTAGTCGGAAACGGGGCACTAGTGCGCGTTCGCCCAATTTTCCGCAGGCCCTAGGCGACGAGCGGGAAGCGGCGAGCGAGTATGGGCTCGTGAATGCCGGCTCGCCTTCGCACGGCCGCCAGCGTGGCTGCAGAAACCTCGATATACGCAGCTGCGACCTGATGGTGCTGCATGCAATGGCTGGGACCCAATTGCGTCACACGGCATCCGGCTGCGGCAATGACATGCCGGAAAACTGCGAGCGGCATAACGCCGAGGTACATGGACACGCCATTGGCCAGACCGAATTCCTGGCAGCCGCAGATCAGCTCGGCGACCACGCGCCGGCGGGTCTGAGCATCAAGATCCCGATCACAGCCGAATCGCGTGGCCTCCCAGACGGTTGATAGCTGAGGGAGCGTACCGTCGACCAATTGCGGCCAGAGGGTCTGGACCATATAGGGCTCGGTGGTTGGAATAAGACGGGTCACGCCGCGCGCTTGTTGGTGAGCGTCGAGCCAGAGGAGATATCGGGCAGCCGGCGTATCGAATTGGTCGTATTCGAGCCCGTTGTATGTTGGCACCTCCCATCGTTGTCGCTCGACGAAGATGCGGTGTCGCAGTCGGTGATGCGAGATCCAAGCTTCGCCGTGAAGGTGTGCTGATTCCCAATCGACACAAATGACGGACATGGAGGGCTCGGCGACAGCGTCCACGATGTCATTGAAGCATTTTGTGCGCTGCCGCAAAGCTATCAAATCGGGTAGTTGCGGGGACGCTAACGCAATTTGCGTCAACTGGGTCGCCTCCCATCAACATTACACGGCAGTGAATCGTGAAATGCCGCAGGTGTCGAACAGCATTGTCAGGTAACGCTATAGTAATGGAGGCAGCCATTCACGCCGGTCGACCGTGCATTCTGTTTAGTGAAACGAACGACACCTTCGAAATGCCATGAATTACGCGTGCGATTAAGTATTGGTAAGTGCGTGCAACGTACTATATAATCATGTGATGACATAATAACGAATAATGTCGAATTAATCGACATACCGACAAAAATGGGCGGCTCACAAGGTGGATGGCAACGATCTCGCGCTCAGTGCCGACTGAGCGGCAGAACGGTTTCGCTCTGTTTCGGGAGCGCGGCATGGAAATCTTCGAATTCATCGAGTGTTCAAATCGAACGCAGTCGCTGCCGGACCTGTTCAATCTTCTGGTGGCAGCAGCCGACAAGGAAGGGTTTGATCAAATCGCCTATGGTGCGTTGACCTATCATGAATCGCTGCGCATGGCGGGCCATGCGGCTCCGGCAGTCGCAATGAATTTCTCCGAGGATTGGCGACAGCATTACTTCGAGTCCAAGTACCAGCAAATCGATCCCGTTGTCGTTCTCACCCCGTCCATCGCCCGTCCGTTCTTATGGAGTTGGCTTCAACGACGGCCCAGCCTGGAGCGCAGGCAACGCGTGATATTCGATGAAGCTCGCGCGGCAGGACTCAAGAACGGCGTCAGTGTTCCGTTGCACGGTCCTTGGGGCCGGGTCGCGGTCATGTCGTTTGCATCGCGCGCCGAGGACAGCGAGCCTGAAAGAAAACTGGGCCGGTTGAACGCGCTGGCTTCGCAATTCCATGCGGCTTTCACCGACCTCAGCCAGGAGGCGCGCCCCCCGGAGACCCCGGTCAAGCTGTCCTGCCGTGAGAAAGACTGCCTGATGTGGACGGCCCATGGGAAATCGTCATGGGACATCGGCATGATCATGAACATCAGCGAGAACACGGTGAACTTCCATCTCAAGAACGCGATGCGGAAGCTCGGAACGACGAGCCGTACCGCTGCCGTCGTAAAGTCGATACGCAGTCACCTGATCGACATTCCCTGATCCGTTTGTCCCGCCTCTCCTGCGTCCTGCCATCCTTACCCGACAGCAGATTTGCGCCGCTTTCGCAGATCAAGCCATTGCGCCGAGCGGCCCGCTCGAGGGGGTGCAGAGAGCGCGCGGCGCGCCTCAAGGCCCTGGGACGCGTGGGATGCGACGCGCTCGTTCGAGAGGATCAAGGTCGAAGCAGAGCAGCGTCTCGCGCAAAGGGGCGCTGCTCAGCCTCAATCTCGATCTTTGCCGATCATGGCCGGATTTCTCACACGCCTTTGGCGGCGACGTTGACGTGTCGCGGCCTCACGCCGCTTCACCCGCTCCGTTATCCTGTTTCGTTCTTTTGCACGACGCAGAACAGGTTTCCGTCCGGATCTTCGAGAACGGTGAAGTCGGCATTCGGCCTCGACCGCCAGGGGTAGCGTTTCGCCCCGAGCCCGATCAGTCGCGCAACCTCGGCGTCCCGGTCGGGCGTGTACAGATCCAGATGCAGCCAGCTTCGTCGAGCCGCGCGTCGGTCGCGCGCTTGAAACGACAGGTTGGGACCTCGGCGCTTCGGATCGGTGAGCACGACCCAGCCACCGCTCGGCGGCTCACGTGGTACATATCCGAGCGCCTCGGCCCAGAATGCGATCATCCGATCGAACGCGTGACAGTGAATGACGATCGCACCGATCCGCATGGTCGGCGCGGCTCAATCTTCGGACGTGTCCGGAGCCGCCACATCGCGCACGGACCGTTGCGCAGGCTGCGCCGCGGCGGCCTGGTCGGCGAGCTTCAGCGCCTCGCTGGCCATATCCAGCAAGGACGCGCGCACGTGCGGGTCGCTCGCGCGCAGCGCATCGGCGGCATATCTGTCGGCGAGACTTCGATAGTGCTCTGGCGAACGCATCTCTGCACCGTGTGCGCTCACTGCTCCCAGTATAAGCCACGTTCGAGGCTATTGATCCGATTTGTTCGAAACTTGGCGGTGTCGGACATCCGACATTCAGAGCAGATTCGTCTTCGGGGCGGTGCCGTTGAGGGGAACCACGGGCTTCGCTGGCACGTTTTGCCGCGGGGTTCCGGAGGGCTATCCGCAGAGTTCTGCTCGTGGCGTTGCCGACTGGCATCTGCGATCCAACGACAGCGCCGCCGGACTTTCGCTGATGGCTCCGCACAGCACGAAAGAGGTCAGGCGATGCGTCTATTCAAGTCGATGCCGACCCATTTGATCCCCATCCATCCGAACAATGCCACCAGCAAGGACTGGGTCGTCCTGCTCGAGGCAGGAACCATCGTGGGTCCGTCTCAACGCAAGCTTCGCGTCGCCCGCTCGACGCGGGAGCGCAAGGTCGTCAAGAAGCGCAACATGTTTCTGAAGGCGAAATATTTCCTGGAGGTTGACGGCTTCGATCCTCGCATTCACGCCGTGTTCTTCTGCCCTCAGCTCTACAAATATGACGCCGACCAGAAGCTGGTCCCGCTTTACGACGAGGAGATCGGGCAATTGATCGCGCACGCGCTCGAGCACGGCATCAAGGACAGGCGGCCGTGGTATCACCCGCTCGACAGCGTTCCGAGCAAGCCGGTGATCACCACGTCGCTGGAATCGGAGCTCGACACGCTCGTGGTCGAAATGCCTCCGAGCCGGGCCTCCATGGCGCCGCGTTCGACCAACGGTGCGGGGATTGCGGCGGCGGGATAAAATGCGAGGCCCGCTATTCCGGCTCCTCGGAAGCAAGTCCGGGCTCGTCGGGCAGCTCCCGTAACGAGGTCAATGCGTCTTCGGACGTCTGTATCAAGGGCCATCCGTAATCGATGCCGCCCCAATCCATGACCGAGCCTTCGAGAGCTTCCAGGTAGAGCTTCAGAACCGAAACCTGATCGGGGCATTCGTGCGGGTCGCCGGGCCCTTCAAAAATGACAGCGCTCCTGCAGCGATCAAGCCGCCGCTCCATCTCGGCTGTCGTCAGTCTCGCGGAGCTGGTGCGGATCTGCTGGACATGGATGTCCGGCCGTTCGGACCAGGGCAGCGCCAATGCGTCCTCTCGATCCGGATGCTCTTCCTGGAACCGCGCGACCGTTTCGTCGATCCGACGAATGATCGGAGCGATCTCATCCGCGCTCTTCTCGGTCAGAATGGCCCAGTAGATCATCGCCTCGACGCTCCGGTCGGATGCTCAGCATGGTGGCGCGGCGGTCGAGCCCGCGGTTCAGCGCCAGCAGAGAAAAAAGTATGTGCCGAAGAACAACAGTCCGATCGCGTTGCGCCGCCACCAGGAGCCTTGCGACAGCAGCCGCCAGACCTGGACGCCGGCCAGTTCGCACAGGCCGAGGGCGACGATCCAGAGCCCGAGCGGCCAGAGGAGCGGCCCGTGTTCCGCGCTGGTGTGGTGGACGAAGATCATATCGGGAAAGAAGACGTACGCGCCCGCCGACCAGACCGACCCGATGCCCAGACATATCGCGGCCATGAGATATCTGCCGGCGGCCAGCTGACGCTGCGTAATCTCGCCGGCGGCATTTTTGGGCGGCCGCGCCGGCCGCAGCACGACCCGGCGATTGAGATGCTCGGCGAGCATCTTCATTGGCGCTTCCTCGTAGCCGGAGATGAGGCGGCACTCCTTGCCGTCGACGATCGCAAACAGGACGAACAGCTGCCGCGAGCCGACCGCCATGGTCGCCAGCCGAAAGCCGGTGATTGCAACGAAGCTGTACGTCCGGCGGCCGATCGTCATGATCCACTGATTGCAGTCGAACACGATCGGGCGCTTGAGCACGTTCACGAGCACGCCGAGGACCAGCAACAGAGATCCGGCCGCGACGACGACGATGTCCAGGCCCGATGGCACGCGACCGGTCAGGGTCGGGCCGAGGACGGACCAGCGGGACAGAAGCTGGGTGAGCGCACCGGCCAGTATCGCCAGACCGCCGAGCTTGACCATGAACAGATCGTGCTTCGGAGCCAGCGTGATGCGGCCGCTGCTTTCGGCCAACCGGAAGCTGTCGCCCTCGAGCACGGTGTCCATCGCCTTCAACGGCTTCCCTGATGACCGAACAAAAGGACGTGCAAATGGGCTCATGCGGGCGGCTCGCTGGCAGGAGGGAGGCACTTGGAACAAGCTGTTCGACGGACAAGCCGCGCGGATTTGCGCGCGGTCCGACGTTGATGAATTGAACTTTGGATAAGAAATGCAATGGCTGCGCCCCGCCGCCGGGCCCCGTGCTGGCGGCTCAGGCGCGACGAATTTCGCCGCATGTAGATGTCACAGTTCACGGCAACACGGCGGCAGTTTCAGCAATATTGCCCAAGCCCATTTCAATGCGTATTGCTCAACGTCGTGCGTGGAACATCAAAATGCAGCGAGGATGGTGGCCCTTGGCATTGGGGCGGACCGATCCTCGCGGCGGAGAGTCTTCTGGGGAGCGAAGGATGTCCATGGTCGCCGTCAGGGACTGGGCGGCCGCCTGGTTCAATGGGCATGGCCCGCGGCTGCGCTTCTGCGTGCGCATGACGGCCGCCGCGCTCCTGGCCTTCGCGCTGGCGCGAGTCGTCACGATACCTCTTCACGGCTTGTGGGCGGTGCTGACCGCCGTCGTGGTCACGCAGCTCAGTGTTGGCGGATCGCTGCGCGCAACGGCCGAGTATGTCGTCGGAACGCTCGGCGGCGTCGTCTATGCGACCATCATCGGGTTGCTGATTGCGCAAGCGACGGCCGTGTCAGCGGCGGCGGCGCTTGCGCTCACGGTTGCCCCGCTGGCCTATGCCGCCGCAGCCAGCCCGGCCTTCCGCGTGGCGCCGTTCACCGCCATCCTGGTGCTGTTGATTTCAGCCCAGCTGGGTGAGGGGCCGATCGAGTCGGGATTCTATCGCTTGCTGGAAGTGGCGCTCGGCGGCGTCGTCGCGGTGGCCGTGTCGGTGCTGCTGTTCCCGGAGCGGGCGCATGGGCTTGGGCTCAATGCGGCCGCCCGCATCCTCGATGACCTTGCGCGGGTCCTGTCGGACCTGTTGGCCGGCTTCACGCGACCGCTGGACCTCGTCGAGCTTTCGCGCAGTCAGAATGAGCTGGGGCGGGCGGTTGCCGATTTCCACACGATCGCCGCCGAGGCGCAGGGTGAGCGGCTGATCAGTCTGGTGGCAGAACCGGATCCGGCTCCGCTGTCCCGGACCTTGCTCAGGCTGCGGCATGATCTGGTCATGATCGGACGGGCGGCGGCGATGCCGCTGCCCGATGGCATCGCAGGACGCCTTGCTGGCCCGCTGGCGAGCATCGCTGCCGTCGCCGGCGATTTTCTGCGCGCGAGTGGACGTGCGCTTGCGGCGCGCTCTGGGCCGCCGCCGGTTGCGCCTGTGGAAGCCGCCCTGAAAGTCTATGACGACGAGATCGCCGCGCTGCGCAGCGAAGGGCTGACGCGAGCGCTGTCGAGCAACGATCTCGAGCGCCTGTTCGCGCTCGGCTTCGCGCTCGAGCAGCTCCATCAGAACTTCGCTGATCTCGTGCGGTGCGTGCAGGAGTGGGCGCGCCCGGCGGACTCCAAACCGCAGAGGTGAAACAGCTGGTGCGGTGGTTCTGACGTTCCGATCAGTCTCGCGGCAAGCTCACGCATCGGAACGTCAGAACCATAACTGCACGAGCAGCATAGAGTTGCTGGTGTCCTTTGCTTCCGACGCTCGCACGAGAGCGTGCGGCAAACTGATGCGAGCGTCGCAAGCGGGACACTAACCGAGGTGGCTGACGAACTTCGACTGCATGTAGACCTGAAGTCCCTCCATGCCGCCTTCGTGGCCGAAGCCGGAATCCTTGACGCCGCCGAACGGCGTCTCCGGCAGGGCGATGCCGAAGTGGTTGATCGTGACCATGCCGCTGTCCAGCGCGTCCGCGATCTTCGTCGCGGTGTTCGCGTTCTTCGTGAAGGCGTAGCTGGCGAGGCCGAACGGCAGCTTGTTGGCGCGGGTCAGCACGTCGTCCATCTCCTTGAATCGGAGCATCACGGCGACCGGGCCGAACGGCTCCTCGCTCATGATGCGCGCGTTTTCCGGCACGTCGGTGAGCACGGTCGGCTCGAAGAAATTGCCCTGGTTGCCGATCCGCTTTCCGCCGGTTGCGACTTTCGCACCCTTGTCCGACGCGTCGGCGATGAAGCCCTCCATCGCGTTGACGCGACGCGGATTGGCGAGCGGGCCCATCTTGCTGTCCGGATCGAGGCCGTCGCCGACCTTCACCTTCTTGGCATGGTCGATGAATGATCCGACGAAGTTGTCGTAGACCTTGTCGTGCACGAAGAAGCGCGTCGGCGAGACGCAGACCTGGCCGGCGTTGCGATACTTGAACGCGGCCATCAGCTTCACCGCGCCGTCGACGTCGGCGTCGTCGAACACCAGCACCGGCGCATGTCCGCCCAGCTCCATGGTGGCGCGCTTCATGTGGCTCGCCGCCAGCGCGTTGAGGTGCTTGCCGACCGCGACCGAGCCGGTGAACGAGATCTTGCGGATGATCGGGTTCGGGATCAGGTACTCGGAGATCTCGGCCGGGACCCCGTACACGAGGTTGAGCACGCCGGGCGGCACGCCGGCGTCGTGGAAGCATTTCACCAGGCCGATCGGGGAGGCGGGGGTCTCCTCCGGACACTTGAGGATGATCGAGCACCCCGCCGCGAGCGCGGCGGCGATCTTGCGCACCGCTTGCGTGACCGGGAAATTCCACGGCGCAAATCCGGCGACCGGGCCGATCGGCTCGAGGATGACCATGTTGCGCACGCCGTCCGCGCGGGCCGGGATGATGCGGCCGTAGGCGCGCTGCCCCTCGCCGGCGAACCAATCGATGATGTCGCCGGCGCTCAGCACCTCGAGCCGCGCCTCGGCGAACACCTTGCCCTGCTCGAGCGTCAGCACCTTGGCGATGTCGTCGGCCCGCGTGCGGACGAGCTCGGCCGCCTTGCGCAGGATCTTGCCACGTTCGAAGCTCGACACCTTGCGCCAGGTCTTGAAGCCCTTGTCCGCGGCGGCCAGCGCCCGGTCGAGGTCGCCTTTCGACGCGTGCCCCAGCTTGGCCAACGACGCGTTGGTGGACGGGTTCATCACCTCCTGGCTGTTGCCGCCGGTCGGTTGGCACCACGTGCCGTCGATGTAGTGCTCGAGCGCTGCGTAGGTCATCGGTCGCTTCCTCCGTATCGGGTCGGCCTGCGTGCAGATCGGAACGTGTGAGGCTTTGTTCTAGGGGGTTGGCGCTGACGTGCCAAGCGGCCCGCGCCTGACCCGGCATCCGCGTCTTCAAAGCACGGCCGTGTCGCGGTAGAGTTGCGCTCTCACCTTGAGGGCCGGCTGTCTCCGGGAGGGCCTGAAGATGCGCTGCGTACGCTTGGCCGTCTGCCTCGCGGCCCTGACATTGTGGGCGAGCGTTCCGGCCTTCGCCGAGAAGCGCGCCGCGCTGGTGATCGGCAACGATCGCTACGACAATCTGCCGAGCCTGCAAAAGGCCGCGAACGACGCCGCAGCGGTCGGCGACACACTCGCCAGGCTCGGGTATCAGGTCGTGCGCGGGCGCGACCTCGGCCGGCAGGGCATCATCGACAAGCTGTCCGAGTTCACCGCCCGGCTCGAGCCGGGCGACACCGCCTTGTTCTTCTATGCTGGTCACGGCGTCGCCATCGGCGGCATCAATTACCTGGTGCCCGCGGATGCGCCGTCCGCGGACATCGAGTCGCGCGTTCGCGGCGCGTCGATCGCCGAAGCCGACGTGATCGCCGAGATCCAGGCCAGAGGCGCCCGCGTCGCGGTCCTGGTGCTGGACGCCTGCCGCGACAACCCGTTCCCGCGCACCGGCACGCGCAGCGTCGGCAACACCCGAGGCCTCGCCGGTGCCAATCCGGCGCGCGGCGTGTTCGTCCTGTATTCGGCGGGCTCCGGCCAGACGGCGCTCGACCGCCTCACAAGGAACGACCCAAATCCCAACTCGGTGTTCACGCGCGTCTTCGTCGAGCAGCTTGCCAAGCCCGGACTCCATCTTGGCGATCTCGCCGTCGAGGTGCGGGAGAAGGTTGCGGCGCTGGCGCTGACCGCCCGGACCGATCAGGGCGAGCCGCTCCCGCACGAGCAGACGCCGGCGTACTACGACCAGACCATCGGCGGGCGTGTGTTCCTCGGTGGTCGCGAGCCGGTCGGGCAGACGCAGGCGGGCACGCAACCGGCCGCAGACGAGATCGCCTGGCGGTTTCTGCGCAACACGACCGACACGGCCGCCGTGCGACGTTTTCTCGGCGAGTTCCCCAACACAACGTTCCGGGCAGAGGCGGAAGCGCGTCTCGCGTCGCTGGAGCGCGATGCGCGCGACAAGGTTGCCACCGTGGTAGCGCCGGGCGGGGCCGGTCCTCCGGTCGCGACGCGTGCCGTTCTGTACGAGGAGGACGCGACCTCCCAGGGCGCGCGGTTCGTGGGGTCAGCGCTCTGGCGACTGGAGACCGCGCCTGCCGCGGCCGTCGCGCCGGCCGACGTGGGCGTCCGTGCCGACGTCGACGTGCCGGAGCGGCGCCTCAAATTGAAGCTGGTGATGCGTCGCAATACCGACCGGAGCCTGCCGGCAAGCCACCTGATCGAGCTCAATTTCACGCTTCCGGCGGATTTCCCGCACGGCAAGGTGACCAGTGTGCCGGGCATCCTGATGAAGCAGGCCGAGCAGACGCGCGGGGCGCCGCTCGCCGGTCTTGCCGTCAGAATCCACGACGCGTCCTACCTGATCGGACTGTCGAACGCGGACGCCGATGTGGCGAAGAACGAGCCGCTGCTGAAGGACCGCTCCTGGATCGACCTGCCGATCGTTTTCTCCGATGGCAAGCGCGCCATCATCGCGATCGAGAAGGGCGCAGCCGGCGAGCGCGCGTTTCAGCAGGCGTTCCAGACCTGGGCCGCCAAGCAATAGTTGCGAGCAACGGCGGGCCCGCTATTGCCGGGACCCGTCGTGGCGCGGCTCGCCCTCCGCCGTCTCCATTGTCCTCTGCAGCACCGCGAAGATCACCGCCGTCGACCATCCGAACAGGATCACGCCGTTCATGGCGGCGAATGGCCCGAGCAGCTCCCAGTCCTTCACCGGCGTGATGTCGCCATAGCCGAGCGTCGTGTAGTTCACGAAGGCGAAATACAGCAGGTGGGCCCCCGTCGGCGCGGCATTCGTCAGCTGATAGGCGAACGACCAGACGAGCACCTCGATCACATGCGCACCCATCAAGACCAGCACCGTGGCGATCATCACACTCGTCAGGCGGAGCGAGGGATGCCTGGTCCGTTTCGCGCTCGCTCGCCGGGACACGCGTACGACCGCGCTCATCACCAGCGAATGGATGGTGATGTTGACGATGCTGACGATGCCGCCCACCAGCAACTGGATGAACATGTCGCGCCTACAAGCTCTGGACCGGAGCGCCTCTTGTCATCTGCCTCACATCCCCTGGATCGCACCCTGCGTGCCACACTTGCCGCAAACGATGCGCCCGCGAAAATGCCGCAGGAGCAGCCCTGGCTCCGGACTCGTGGCTCGGTTTGCGAGCGAGACCAGCCGTGCTGCGCGGCCGTCGTTCACGTCATCGGGATCGGCAGGACTGACAAAGCCGTCGGCGTTCGACGGCGCCCGCGCTTTGTAGTCCTGGAGCACGCGATCATCGACGGCAGACCGACCGGGTGCCATCGTCGTGTCCGCGTAGACCGCGACACGATCTCCAAATCGCATGTACTGATAGAACCAGCCGCAGGCCGAACACTTGCAGAAACCTTCGTCTCCCGAGTTGAGGAGGCGGGCCACGCTCGACAGACCGTCGGCTGCGGCGATGCCGCTGAGAAGATATCGAACCGCGTCCTTGTCATCGAGGCGTTCGAGCAGCGCACGCTCGCAAAGCGCGCCGATGCTGCGCAAGGCCACGAGGAATTCGTCTCTGATCGCACGGATTTTTTGCAGATCGCCGGCATCGACCGGCGCGATGGCGAGAACCCTTTTGTAGGCCGGCAGCAGCTCGGTTTGCTCATAGTTGGAGGTGCGCCGGTCGGGATCTTCAAAGCGCGCGACGAGGCTGCGGTAACAGTCAAGCTTCCGATCCCACTCCTCGAGGTTTTCGGGTAGCCCGGGAAGGGGAGGCGCCTGCCCGGATTCCAGCGCGCAGAGGGTGACATATCCGAGAAAGAGAGCGATTTCGAACCGCTGATGTCGCGCCGGGGCTGGCTCGGCAAGCTTCAGCAGGTGAGGGACCACAGCATAAGTTGCGCCGTAACAGGTACCCTGGTGCGAGAGGCTGTCCCAGAACAAGGACCTTGCCATCTCATCATTCCAAGTGCGGGCAAGGTCGGACAGCAGTTTCGGAATGTCCTGATTGCGATATGCGTCATCAAGCTTTTGCCAAAGCGCGTCCGTCAGCTCCAACATCGGGAATCTCTCGGCAAGCCCAGCGCGCCTGTGTGCCGTCGCAGACATTGATCGATCGCCGCCGGCGCTGAAGCCACCAAACGAATCGTGATGCCATAACGCGCGCTTTGCTCGAACCGACTCATTGAGGCGAGATCGTGGCTTCCATGTCGCTGTCCCTGGAAATCTCGATCGGTTCCAGCGAATCAATTAGACTTAACTCTATAGTTGGTGCTTGCTAGTGCTGCGTTGGAATCAATGCTTCGGGGGGAGCACCACCATGAAGTCGATCCTTGCGGCTTTCGTGCTCACAATGAGTGCGTATGTGGCAGGAGCGCTGTACCAGGCCAATCCGAGCAGTACGCCGTATGACCTTGACGGCACGTGGGGCCATCCCAAGGTCGCAACGCTGCGCTGATGCCCATTCGCTGCGGATATTGCGACCGTAGGGCGGATTAGCGAAGCGTAATCCGCCGCTGAAGTGCCAAGGCGCAATACGCTTCGCTATTGCGCCCTACGGTCCGCAGATCACGTCCTCGTCGACGTGCGCGGCGAGCAGGTCGATCCAGTCCTCGACCAGCCGGCTCATCAGGAAATTCGCGCGCACGCTCTCGTGCGCCTTGGCGCCGATGCGCCGGCGCGGGGGCGGGATCGCTGATCAGCTCGACGATGCGCTGCGCCGCCTGGTCGATCGTCTCGACCAGAAACCCGTTCTCGCCGTCGATGATCTGGCGGCGAATGCCCCCGACGTTGCCGCCGATCACGGCGGCGCCTTTCCACATCGCCGCGGCTCGAGCGTTTCATCGGCGTGGTCTATCGTCCTGATACGGAGCGATTGAGCCATTATTCCGCGGCGCAACTGCCGGGTCAGTTCGATGCCTATGTCTGGTTCGACGAGACGCATGCCGTGACGCCGCTGCCGGCCGAGCCGCGCCCAGGTGAGGACGAGATCTATCCGTTCGGGCTTTGAGTCGACGTGGAGCACTCGGCCGCCGCATGACCGACATCTGCATCACCATCGATCACGAGCTGATCCGCGCCTGGGCCGAGCGCCGGGGCGCGCGACCCTCGACCGACGAGGGCGACGAGCGGCCATGGCCGCTGCTGTTCGATTTCGGCACGCCGGACGCCGGCGTCCGGGAGATCAGCTGGGACGAGTTCTTCGCCGAGTTCGAGCGCGCCGCTCTCGCCTTCGTCTGTCGGACGGACGAAGGGATCGGCGCGCGCGACGACTTCCACGAGTTCGTGATGCGCTGCACCGTGCCGGAGCTGCTGGTCGCCGGAAAACCGACAATCGTGCGGCGGATGGTCTGATCTTGCCTCAAAGATACCAGACGACGACCGCCTTCGGCCGTCCGTCGCCCATCACCGGCATCGCGACCATCGCAGTCAGCCCGACCGCGGCGGCGGAGCGCGCGGCGCGCGAGGGATCGCCGTCGAGCGTCGCCCGCACGGCGGGAACGCCGCTCGACCAGACCTCGCCGATCGTGCCGTCGCCCTTGCCGATCGCGGCCGCCTGGTAGTCGCTGGCCAGATCGGGCGTCTGGTCGCAATCGCCCGCATCGAAGATCAGCGCGTCTCCGGCGGTGTTGGGCTTCCAGATCTCGAAGCGCCGCGCAATCGGCGTGTCGCGCGCCGAGAGAAACGTCATGACCCAAGTCTCGCCGGACGTTCTGCCAGGCGTCTTGCCGGACGTGTGCGGATAGGGAAGTCCGAGCCCGCGGTTGATGCCGATCTCGACAGCCTGCTGCCAGCGCAGGAACGATCGCGAATTGTAGAGATCCTTCATGAGCACCGGCATGCCCGATTTCCACACCCGGCCGGGCAGCCCGTAGCCGCGCGGAAATTTAGTGTGTCGCGAGTTGAACTCGAACATGTCGGCCGTGCCGTAATAGCCGTCGACCAGCCGCATCTCGTAGGATTTTTCGGGATCGTTGTGCCACAGCTCGATCGCACCGACATGCGCGTCGTCGTCGCCACAGAAGAACACGACGACAGCGGTCAGCCGGTCGGCCGAGAACACCGGCAGCGCGACGCCGCAGGTCAGCCCGACCGCGTGCGCCGCCTCCGTGCGCTTGAAATAGGAGTTCTCGAATTTTTTGAGGATGATCGGGTGGCCGTTCGCCCACGCCTTGCCGGGCAGACCCTCGTCGAAGCCGAAGCGCATCTGCTCGCTCGCCGCGCGGAAATCGCGGAGCGGACCATACAGGCCGTCGAGGAGGTGAAGCTCTTTGCCGTCCGGTGTTGGCACCCAGATTTCTGCGACCCGCACGAAGGTCTTCATATTGTGCTCCGGGGTGAGCGGTGGCGCTTGCAGATTTGGCCTCAGCTGGACGACGGATGAATTGTGCGCGGCGTTTTCCATGGCTGTGCTCCTGCCAAGTCGATGCCTCGACCCTGTTTTGTCTAGCAAGAGGCTTGCCATCGCGGCGCGGCGCGGCGTGCGCCGGCGCGTGATCAATGCTGATGCGCCGTGATGCCCGGTTGGGCGGTGCATGCACGCGCATCCGCCACGATCGCAGTTGCCATCGGCACCGTGCACAATCGCGCGCCATGGCGCTGTCGCGTCATGCGGCACTGAGCCCGGGTGGTGCAGTTGGCACGAAGTTTGTGTCGCAGCATCTGCGACTGCATGTCCACCCATCACGGAGCCCAGCCATGAAGGCCTATCTGCGCGTCGATCACGTCGACAAGAGCTTTGCCCGCGGCGCCAAGACCACCGAGGTGCTCAAGGACGTGTCGCTCGCGGTCGAGCGCGGCGAGTACGTGTCGATCATCGGCCACTCCGGCTGCGGAAAGTCGACGCTGCTCAACATCGTCGCTGGCCTCACCGAGGTGACCGCGGGCGCCGTGCTGCTCGAGGACCGCGAGGTCAACGCGCCGGGTCCCGACCGCGCCGTGGTGTTCCAGAACCATTCGCTGCTGCCGTGGCTCACCGTCTACGACAACGTGCGGCTCGCGGTCGACAAGGTGTTCGCCGGGATCAAGTCGCGCGCCGAGCGGCATGCCTGGACCTTGCACAATCTCGAGCTGGTGCAGATGGCGCATGCGACGGGCAAGCGGCCGGCGGAGATCTCCGGCGGCATGAAGCAGCGCGTCGGCATCGCCCGTGCGCTCGCCATGGAGCCGAAGATCCTGCTGCTCGACGAGCCGTTCGGCGCGCTCGATGCGTTGACGCGCGCGCATCTGCAGGACTCGGTGATGGAGATTCACCGCAAGCTCGGCAACACGGTGCTGATGATCACCCATGACGTCGACGAGGCAGTGCTCCTGTCCGACCGCATCGTGATGATGACCAACGGACCGTCCGCCACGATCGGCGAGATTCTCGACGTGCCGCTGGCGCGGCCGCGCAGGCGGCTCGACCTCGCCGCGAGCCCGACCTACCTGAAATGCCGGCAGCGCGTGCTCGAGTTCCTGCACGAGCGGCACCGCCTGATCGAGGCGGCGTGAGGGTGCGATTCCGCGCTGGCGCTTCGCGCGTCACCACAGCGCGAGGAGCGCGGCCCGCGACGGCGCGAGCGGCAGCCACTCCGGAATATGGCGCTTGGCCAGCCAATAGGGGCGCCAGAGCGACGTCCAGGTGACGCGGTCGAGCGGCAGGACGCGCCGCTCGCGACGCGTCATATCGACCTGCGAGAGGTCGTGCATGTTCAGCCATTGACGCACCGCCCACCATACGTCGAGCGGCGCCTCCGCGTTTCCGGCAGCTTTCAGCTCGTCGATGTTCGGCAATGGATCACGATTACGGCCCGCAACGCTGAGCGTGGCGACGCGCTGGCCGTCGTTGCGCACGCTCCATAGCCGCACGCGATTTTGGGCCAGGCAGTAGCAGTACGAGCGCACACAGTTCTTCATGGCGGCGGCTTCCTCGGCGAGGTCCGAAGCCGATGTCAGGGGTACGAAGTCGTAGCCGCCAACCCGGGCGGGCTGCAGCCACACGTCGGCAATGCGCTGGCGACCGAGCCTGACATGGACGCGGACAGTCGCTTGCCAGTCTCTTGCGGCATCAACGGCCGGTCCGATTCGCATGGACGGTGTCCACGGCGTCCGGATCATGGTGAAGCCGAGCGTGTCCGGCTGACCGGAGAACCACGCCCACAGGCCGATGAGCCGCAATCGATTGAGATCCTCGCCGCGGCTTTCGCGGGCAATTTCTCTCGCAATCCAGACGGCTGCCGCGTCGTGCGCCAGTTCGGCGATGTTCGCCACTGCCTGAAGCCAGGTGGGAGCGAGGTTGGGCGACGAGGGCAGGTGATTTGCGATGTGCCGGCGAAACACCTCGCCGTCGGGCAGTGTCGCGATCGGACACGCGAACGCCTCGGGCGGCAACCTGCGAAGCCACAGCGGCACGCCGGCCGCGGCCGCAACGTCGGGGAGGCTGACGCCCGCGATCGCGCGCGCGATGGCGCATGTCGGATCGAGCCCGGGCCGCGGGACGGCGAGCGCAAACAGAAGTGCCGGAAAGCTCACGGCGAAGTCTGCGACCCGCGGATGTCGCATGGCCAGAGCACGCACCGCCCGCTGGAATGGCGGACGGCATCTGCGGAGCCGACGTTCCAACAGCTCGCAGCGCGCGGCGCTCCGCACGGGAGCCCGCGAGAAATTCGATTGCATATGGACCATGTTCGCCACGGCGGGCACGCGGCCCACCGACAAGTTCGACTGAGTAGGGCGGGATTTTTCGCCCGGGGTTGAGCCCGGGTCCGCGCTAGATATCGCGTGTCGAACCCGGGAAGCGCGCCATGATCGGCATGTCCGCCTCCATTCATGAATTGCGGCCCGCTCCAATATCCCGTTGGACACGAGTGTGCAACCCGAGACAGCGCGTAGGGCGGATTAGCGATAGCGTAATTCGCCGCTGAACCGCCGCGGCGCAATACGCTTCGCTACTGCGCCCTACGGTCCTGGGATTCAGCCCTTCTTTGCCGCGTGGCGATGCAAGACCAACAGAAACGCCACCAGCACCGCGGCCGACAGGCCGAGCGACCAGTGAATCCCGATGGCTGCGCCGAGGACCCCCACGGTGATGCCGCTGAAGGCCCGCATGCCGAGCCCGGCCATGTTGAACAGGCCGACGACGCGGCCGCGGATGTCGGCGGGCGCATTCAATTGGACGAGGGCCTGCGCCATTGTGTTGAACGACAGCTCGAAGAACCCTGCGGCAAACAGCAACGCGAGCGACAACGAGTAGATCCCCACCGATGCGAACGCGAGCAGCGACAGGCACCAGAGAATGGCGAGGACGATGGCGGTCCGGGGCGTCGCCTTGAGCCGTCCCCACGCTTCCAGGGCGATAGCCGCCAGGACCGCGCCGGCTGCGTCCGCCGCCAGCAGCGCGCTGTAGGACGCGCCGGGGTCGCCATGCCCGAGATCGTCGGCGAAGCCCGGCATCTGGGCGTTGTAGGCGTTGCCGACCATGAAGGAGGTCAGCCCGGCGAGCAGCGTCATCGAGGTCAGGACCCGGTGCTTGCCGATGGCGCGGATGGTCTGCACGATGTCGGACAGGCCGCGGACGGCGAGGCGCCTCGGCGCTGCGCCCTTGTCGCTGGCGGGCGCCCAGAACAGCCAGAGCAGCATCGGAAGGTAGAACAGCGTGTTGAGAATGATGCCGTGGGATGGGCCGAGCGCCAGCATGATGACGCCGCCCACGGCCGGACCGACCAGCACGCCGAGGTAGCGCGCCATCGCGTTCATCCGCACCGCGCTCGGCAGCGCGCCCGGGCCGACGATGTCATAGAGCAGCAGCTGGTTCGGCGTCTGCCACAGCACGCCGGCGCAGCCGTGGATGACCAGAAGCAGCATCGCGCCCCACATCTCGAGGGTGTCGGTGATGAAGAAAATGCCCCATCCGGTCGACGCGACGATGAACAGCAGCATGCCGCACTGGATGATGCGGCGCGGGTCGAGCCGGTCGGCCAGGGCGCCGACGGCGACGGAAAACAGCAGGAATGGCAGCCAGTGCGACAGCACCGCGAAGCCGGCCAGCGCCGGTGAATGGAATTTCTGGAACACCACCCAATAGCTGATCACGTGCTCGACGTTGTCGGCCATCATGGCCAGCACGTAAGCCACGAACTGCGCGCGATAGGGCCGTGACTTCATGGCTGCGAACGAGCTGGACGCAGCCGGCGGCGTCGTCGAAGGTTCAGAGGTCAATCGATCACCTGGGTAAGAACGTAGCTGACTCGGCGATTGCGATGCTGCCGACGCGGCGTCCGGCTTCGGCTCGCAGCGATACGGCTCGTTGTTGGGGGACAGACTCGGGCTTGCTTAGGCCGAAATAGCCGGGCTCACCGATATCAGCAATGGAGTTGCGGCCACTCCGGCGTCCATCTCAGCGCAGACCTGGTCTGTTCGCTCCAGCCTGGCGCGGCCATGTCCGGGAACGACGGCGGCAACCTCTCTCGGAGCAAATGGGTCGATCGCGTCACAAATGTGTCAAGCCGCTCCGATAGCTTTCCATCCACGAGGCAACGATTTGCACATCGGAACCCCGACGGGACTGATCGCGCGCCGTCGTCGCGCCGCCATCCCGTTCGCATTCGCTTTTCACCGGAGACGTGAGATGACGCACGGCCTGTTCCCTGATCGACGCCGGTTGATGACCGGCGCCGCGGTGCTTGGATTGTCCGCGAGCCTGCCGCGGCTTGCCGGCGCCGAGGAGCCGCGCCGTGGCGGCCTCCTCAAATATGCGACGCTCGGCCTCGATACCGCCGATCCGCACCGTCACACCGGCAGTATCGGCATTCAGCAGCTCTATGTCGAAGCGCTGACCTCGATTGGTCCCGACGGTCAGGTCGAACCGTTCCTCGCCGAGAAGCTGGACGTATCCGAGGACGGCCGCGGCTACACCTTCGCGCTTCGCCAGGGGGTCAAATTCCACAACGGCGATGTGCTCGACGCCGGCGCCGTCGTCGCCAACATCGAGCGCGTCAGGAGCAAGGTGAGGGGGGGCTGGCTCGCCTCGGCGATGAAGTTGGTCGACGACGTCAAGGCGCCGGACGCACGCACCGTGACGATCACGCTGAAGGAGCCCTATGCCCCGCTGCTGAACCTGATGTCGGAGCTGTGGATCCTGTCGCCGAAATCGCCCGGCTGGGACGATGCCATCAGCAAGCCGATCGGCACCGGTCCGTTCGTGTTCGGCGAATGGCTGCCGAAGGTGAAGCTGGTGGCGCCCGCCCACCGCGACTATTGGCGCGCGGGCCTGCCCTATGTCGATGCCGTCGAGGCAGATCTGCGCGAGGACGCCGACAAGTCGCTCGCCTTGCGCAACGGCGATCTCCACATCACCCGGGTCGCGCAGGACGTGGTCGCGCAGCTGCGGTCCGACCGCAACATCGAGATCAGGCCGCTGCGCGACACGTCCTGGTATTTCGTCTCGTTCAATAACCGCAAGCCGCGTCCGCCGTTCGACGACATCCGCGTCCGCCGCGCCATCGGCCATGCGCTCGACAAGCAGGCGTTCATGCGCTTCGTGGCGGGCGACACCGGCGTTGTCACCAACCAGATGGTGGCGCCAGGCAACATCTACTTCGATCAGGCGATGCACGCCGCCGATCCGCACGCCAAGCCCGATCTCGACAAGGCCAAGGCGCTGCTTGCCGACGCCGGCGTCAAGCCGGCCGAGGTCAAGATCGAGCTCGTCTCGTGGCAGGAGAGCTATGCGCAGGTGGCCGTCCAGATGATCCGCAAGCTCGGCTTCCAGGTCAATCACGTGGCGCTCGACGATCTCGGCGCCCAGAAGCGGCTCGGCCAGTACGACTGGGACGTCACGGTGATGAGCTCGGGGCCGCGCGCCGACGTGTTCCTGCGCTACGTCCGCCTGATGAGCGACGGGCCCAATCCGGTTCTGTGGGGCGGCGTGCAGGACGGCGAGTTCGACCGGCTGGTCAAGGCCGCGGTCGCCGAGCCCGCATTGGCGCAGCGCAAGGCGCTCTATGCCGCGGCGTGGCGCCGGGTGCTCGACAATTACTACACGGTCGTGCTCGGCCACGCCGCCGACCTGATGGCCTTCCGCACCCAGGTGAGGGGCTACGAGCCCGGCTTCACCTGGTCGCCGCACTGGGCGAGCGGCGGCCTCGCGCAGACATGGCTGGCGGCACGCTGATGTCGCTCGCGGCGTCGGCCGCGGAACCGCGGCGGGCGGCCGCGACCGAGCCACTGGCTGCGCGCGTCGGCCTCGGCCTGCTCGCCGTGATCGCGCTCGTCGCGGTCGCGGCGCCGTGGATCGTGCCCTACGACCCGCTCGATCAGGATCTGCTCGCGATCAATCATGCGCCGGACGCCGCGCACTGGCTCGGCACCGACCATATCGGCCGCGACGTGCTGTCACGGCTGTTGATCGGCGCCCGCACCACGCTGGCGGTCGGGCTCGGCGGCGCGGCCGCCGCCTTCGTGCTCGGCGCCGCGCTCGGCCTCGCTGCGCTCGCGCTCGGGCGCGTGACCGAGGCGATCGTGTTCGGCGGCATCGACCTCGTCCGCGCCATGCCGAATGTGCTGCTGGCGCTCCTCCTGATCGTGGCGTTCGGGGCGGGGCTCGGTCCGGTGGCGATCGCGCTGGGCATCTCGTTCGCGCCGTTCTTCGCCTATGTGGCGCGCGCCACCTACCGGCGCGAGATCGCCCAGGACTATGTCCGCGCGGCGCGCACGTTCGGCGGCAGCACGACGCACATTCTGCGGCTGCACGTGCTGCCGAACCTCGTCGGCGGGCTCGTCACCCAGGCGGCGATCCTGTTGCCACGCTGCGTCGTGACCGAGTCGGTGCTGAGCTTCCTCGGCCTCGGCTCCTCGCCCGACGCGCCGACCTGGGGCCGCATGGTCGCCGACGCCAGCCGGTACATCGAGGCAGCGCCGCATGCCGCCGTGGCGCCGGTCTGCGCGTTGGTGACGCTGACGGTCAGCCTGTCGCTGATCGGCGACCATGTGCGGCGTCAGCTCGATCCGCTGCGCGGCGTGGATGCACAAGACACGCGGGCGCGCGCGTCGTGACGGTGATGCTCGACATCGGACTGCGCGTTGCGAGGATGCTCGCCCAGGCCGCCGGCGTGGTGGTGCTGGTGTTCTTCCTCACGCGCGTCGTGCCGGGCGACGTGGTCGACGTGATGTCGGCCCAGGGCGATCTCACCGCCGCCCAGGAGGCCGACATGCGCCGGCAGCTCGGCCTGGACCGGCCGGTGGTGACGCAGTTCGCCGATTGGGCGTCGGCCGCAGCCAGAGGCGATTTCGGCCGCTCGCTCCGTTTCGGTCGCCCGGTCGCCGACATGCTGTTTGCCGCGCTGCCGACCACGCTGATCTTCGCCGCGCTCAGCTTCGGCGTCGGCCTCGTGCTCGCCTTCGCCGTTGCGATCGCCGCGGCGGCGAGCGGCGGCCGCCTCTGGCGCACCCTGGTCGACGTCATCAATGTCTGGTCGATCGCGCTGCCCACGTTCTGCGTCGGCGTTGCCGGCATTCTGGTGTTCTCCATCTGGCTCGGCTGGCTGCCCGTGCTCGGCGGCCTCCTGCTGCCGGTCCTGGTCATCGGCGTCGACAATGCCGGCCAGATCATCAAGCCGCTGTTCGAGGAGCTCGAGGAGGCTGCGACGGCCGCGCATGTGCGCACCGCACGCGCCAAGGGTCTTGCGCCGCTGCGCATCGCGATATTCCACCTGCTGCCGGCCGCCATTCCAGTGACGCTGGCGCTGTCCGGCCTGGTGCTCGCCGGCCTGGTCGCCGGAACGCTGACCATGGAGGTGCTGTTCGGCCTTCCCGGCATCGGCAGTCTCGTGCTCAACGCCATCCATGGCCGGGACTATCCGGTCATCCAGGCGGCGATCGTCGTCATCGCGCTGGCGCTCGTCGTCATCAATTCGGTGGCCGATCTGCTGCATCGCTGGATCGACCCGCGGGTCGGTCCATGACGGACGCGCTGCTCGACATCCATGATCTCTCGATCCGGCGCGCGGGGAGGGATTCGGAGGCCCGCACGCTGGTGACCGACGTCGCGCTGACCGTGACGCGCGGACGAACCCTGGTGCTGCTCGGTGAATCCGGCTCCGGCAAGTCGCTGACGGCGCTCTCGGTCATGGGCCTCCTGCCGCCCGGACTGGAGGCGTGCCGCCGATCGCGCCTGCTGTTCGACGGCGCCGCGTTGCCGGTCGGAGACGAGCGGGCGATGCGCCGCCTGCGCGGGCGGCGGATGGCCATGATCTTCCAGGATCCGATGGCGTGCCTCAATCCGTTCATGCGCGTCGACGCGCAGATCGCCGAGGCGCTCCAGCGTTGCGGCATCGCCATGCCCGAGCGCCGCCGGCGCGTCGGCGCGCTGCTGCGCGAGGTCGAATTGCCGGACGACGCGGCGTTCGCGCGGCGCTATCCGCATCAGCTGTCGGGCGGCCAGCAGCAGCGCGTCATGATAGCGATGTCGCTCGCCGGCGCGCCCGACCTGCTGATCGCCGACGAGCCGACCAGCGCGCTCGATGCCACCATCCAGGCCGGCATCGTCGCGCTGCTGCAGCAGCTGCAAGCTCAGCGCGGCATGGCCATGCTGTTCATCACCCACGATCTGTCGGTCGCCGCAGCGATCGCCGATGACGTCGCCGTGATGCATGGAGGCCGCGTTGTCGAGCAGGGGCCGGCGGGCGCGGTGCTCGGCGCGCCGCGTCAGGTCTATACCCAGCGCCTGGTCTCGGCGCGGGCCGAACTCGGCAGGTCATGCTCCAACAAGGCCGTGGAGCAGGGCCAACCGCTGGTCGCCGTGGAGGATCTGACCGTCGCGTATTCGGCTCGCGGCCTGTTTGCACCGCCGTTTCACGCCGTCCGCAACGTGTCGCTGCGCCTGGCGCGCGGCCGGACGCTCGGCCTGCTCGGCGAGTCGGGCTCCGGCAAGAGCACGCTGGGCGCGGCTATTGCCGGCCTGCGTCCGGGCCGATCGGGCGACATCAAACTGTTCGGCGCGTCGCTCGCCGCGCGCGGCTGGCGCGTTGCGCCGGACAGCCGGCGGTCGGTCCAGATCGTGTTCCAGAACCCGGCCGGCGCCCTCAATCCGCGGCTGACCGTGGCCGGACAGCTCTGCGAGCCGCTGCATCTGATGGGCGTTCCGCATCATGAGCGGTTGGCGCGGGCGGCTGCCGGCCTGGAAGAGGTCGGCCTCGCCGCCGAGCATCTCGCCCGCTACCCCTCGCAGCTGTCGGGCGGGCAGCGCCAGCGCGTCTGCATCGCACGCGCGCTCCTGTGCGAGCCGCAAGTCCTGATCTGCGACGAGGTCGTTTCCGCGCTCGACATGACCATCCAGGTCCAGGTCGCGGCGTTGCTCAAGCGGCTGCAGGCGAGGCGCGAGTTCGCGATGCTGTTCATCGGCCACGACGTCGACATGGTGCGATGGGTCTCCGACGAGATCGCGGTGATGCGGCATGGCGAGATCGTCGACCGCTTCGCGACCTGCGACCTCTCGAGCCCGGAGCGACACGACGCGACGAAGAAGCTGCTCGCCTCGCGCCTGGACAGCCGGGTTGATGGGGGACTTGAGCCTCGTCATGGCGACGGCGCTGTCGTCCACACGCTTGTTCAACCGCCCACGCAACACACGGTCATGCTTGGATCGGCGCCGCGGTTGCGCTAGCAACGATGGACGATCTGGCCGATGACCCACTTGAACCGGCAAGCTCTCTGAAGTTTGCCACAGGCTTTTCCACTTTCCGCACATCCTGCGGGTTTTGTTTCCATCGCGGCTGGGTTCGGGCTAGGGACGATCTGACCGCCGCCGGTTTCACCCGGCCGGCGGAGCATGCAGATTCGGCGAAGGGTCGCGCGGCGCGCGGCGCCCCTTTGTCCTGGACAATGTCGGAGAGCATCGAAACAAGGAGGGGCTCCGACGTCGCCCAAAATACGTTAACCGATGTTATCCGGATGTTAACCGCCGCCGAGCCGCCACCTCTCATTGGCTCGAGCCGACGAAATTCTGTAGCTCGGCCGTCTTCGGCGCGGCGAACAGCTCCTTTGGGGGGCCTTCCTCGTGCACCTTGCCGAGATGCATGAACACGAGCTTGGTGCCGACGTCGCGGGCGAAGCGCATCTCATGGGTCACCAGGATCAGCGTCATGCCGTCCTTGGCGAGCGCCTCGACCACGCGCAGCACCTCGTTGACCAGCTCGGGATCGAGCGCCGAGGTGATCTCGTCGCACAGGAGCACGTTCGGCCGCATGGCGAGGGCACGGGCGATGGCGACGCGCTGCTGCTGGCCGCCGGACAGTTGCGAGGGATAGTTATCCGCCTTCTCCGACAGGCCGACCTTGGCGAGCATCTCGGCGGCGAGGTTCTTCAGCTCGCGATCGTTCGCTTTGTTGACCACCTTGGGCGCGAGCATCACGTTCTCGGCCGCGGTGAGATGCGGGAACAGGTTGAACTGCTGGAACACCATGCCGACGTTGCGGCGCAGATCGCGCAGATCGTCGCGCGCGGCGCCGACGTTGATGCCGTCGACGACGATCGCGCCGGAATCGTAGGTCTCGAGCCCGTTGATGCAACGGAGCAGCGTGCTCTTGCCCGAGCCGGAGCGGCCGATGATCGCGACCACGTCGCCGCGCGTGACCTCGACCGAGACGCCCTTGAGCACCTCGAGGAGGCCGAAGCTCTTGCGCACACTGGAGATGCTAACGAGCGACATTGAACCGCCTCTCGAGTTTCTTCGCCGTCCATGACAGCGGGAAGCACAGCGCGAAGTAGATCAGCGCGACCAGCGAGTAGACCAGGAACGGCCGGAAGGTCGCGTTGTTGAGCATGGTGCCGGCCTTGGTCAGGTCGACGAAGCCGATGATCGAGGCCAGTGCAGTCCCCTTCACCACCTGCACCGAGAAGCCGACCGTCGGCGCGATGGCGATGCGCATCGCCTGCGGCAGGATCACGTAGCGCATCTGCTGGGTGTAGGAGAGGGCGAGCGTGTCGCCGGCCTCCCATTGGCCCCTGGGCAGCGCCTCGACGCAGCCGCGCCAGATCTCGGTCAGGAACGCGCTGGTCCACAAGGTGAGCGCGAGCGAGGCCGCGACCCACGGGCTCACTTCGACGCCGAGCAGCGCGATGCCGAAGAAAAACAAAAACAGCTGCATGAGCAGCGGCGTGCCTTGGAAGAACTCGATGTACCAGCGCGTGATCCGCTCGAGCCACGGCCGTTTCGAGACGCGCAGGAACAGGAGGCCAAGCCCGACCAGGCCGCCGCACACGAACGCGACCAGCGACAGCGCGATGGTCCAGCGCGTGGCGAGCAGCAGGTTCTCGAGGATGACCCAGAACGAGAAGTCGCTCATGCCGCGATCGCCTCGCTCATGCTTTCGGGAAGGCCCAGCGGCCGATCGCGCGCAGGACCGCGCGCGTGGCGATGGCGACCAGCAGGTAGATCACGGTGGTGACGATGTAGACCTCGAACGCGCGGAAGTTGCGCGATTGGATGAAGTTCGCCGCGTAAGTCAGGTCCTCGGCGGAGATTTGCGAGACCACCGCCGAGCCGAGCATGACGATGACGATCTGCGAGGAGAGGGCGGGGTAGATCTTCTGGAACGCCTGCTTGAGCACGACGTAACGCAGCACCTGGCCGCGCGTCATGGCGAGGCTCACGCCCGCCTCGACATGGCCCTTGGGGACGGCCTCGATGCCGGCGCGGATGATCTCGGTCGAGTAGGCGCCGAGGTTGATGGTCATGGCGAGGAACGCGGCCGTGGTCTCGGAAAGCTTCACGCCGGCCGCCGGCAGGCCGAAGAACACGAAGAACAGCTGGACGATGAACGGCGTGTTGCGGATGAGCTCGACATAGACGCCGACCGCGTGGTCGAGCCACTTTGGTCCGAACGTGCGCGCGGCGGCGCCGGCGGTGCCGACCGCGACGCCGGCCGCGGTCGACACCGCGGTCAGCACGATGGTGAAGACGAGCCCCCACGCGAGCACGTCCCAATAGGGGAGAAGGTCAGAGAAGTTGAGCGTGTACCCCATGCCGCGCGCCCCCGAGCGCGTGCCGAACCGCTCAGAATGCCTCGGGCAGCGGCTGCTTCATCCATTTCTCCGACAGCTTGGCGAGCTCGCCGGACGACTTCGCCTTGGTGATGATCTCGTTCACCTTGGCGAGCAGCTTCTCCTCGCCCTTGTTGAGGCCGACATAGCAGGGGCTGTCCTTGATGATGAACTTGAGCACCGGCGGCCGCGCCGTGCTCTTCTCGGCGATCGCGGCGGCGACCGTGTTGCCGGTGGCGATCAGGTCGACCTGGCCCGAGACGAAGGCGGAGATGGTGGCGTTGTTGTCCTCGTAGCGCTTCACCGTCGCGGTCGGCGGCACCGTCTTGGTGATCTCCTGCTCCTCGATGGCGCCGCGGGTCGCGCCGATCGTCTTGCCGGCGAGGTCCTCGACCTTGGCGACGGCGATCGCCTTGGTGCCGTAGACGCCGGAGAAGAACGGCGCATAGGCGAGCGAGAAGTCGATCACCTTCTCGCGCTCGGCATTCTTGCCGAGGCTCGAGATGATCAGGTCGGCCTTCTTGGTCTGCAGGTAGGGAATGCGGTTGGCGCTGCTGACCGGGATGATGTCGACCTTCACGCCGAGCGCCTTGCCGATCAGGTTCGCCATGTCGATGTCGTAGCCCTGCGGCTTGAGGTCGGGTCCGGCTGAGCCGAACGGGGCGAAGTCCTGCGGGACGGCGATCTTGATCACCTTCGCCTTCATGATGTCGTCGAGGGCGTCGGCGCGCGCGGCTGGCGTAGTGGCGGTCAGGGTGATGCCTAAGAATAGGGCAGCAAGTGCTGCCGATCGCGGCGTCATGCAGGTCTCCTGTGGCAAACAATTGTCGCGCCACAGCAGAGCAAGGGACGTGCCGGCCGAATGCTGACGTAATGGCAGGCGGACGACGCTTTATAATAATAATGTGCGGGGCCAGCGCGGGATAAACCTGCAGGGTCAGCGCAGGCGGGGCCTCTGTCGGCCGGCCTTGTAAACCGGCGACGGATCGTGGCATATCCGCGCCGCGTCCGTAGGAGTGTAGCTCAACTGGCTAGAGCACCGGTCTCCAAAACCGGGGGTTGGGGGTTCGAGTCCCTCCACTCCTGCCAGCTCTAACCCTCTGATTTATCTGCTGTTGAAGCCGGCCTCTAAATCCATCGCGCGGCATCCACTGCCGACAGGCCCCAGTTCGGATACTGGTAAAGCTGCACGATCAGGAACAGGATCGTTAGCAGTGCAGCGACGCTGACTGCCGCCAGTACGTTGAATGTGACCACCGAAATGGTGATCACGATCGCGTCGTCCCGCGTCGCGATATCCGAGATCGTTGCCTTCAAGACGATGCCCTTGAGGTCGTCCTTGAACCGATAGACCGGCCGCTCCGCCAGATAGGCCTTGATCCCCGCCGCAATCGCGTTGCCGGCCGCCGTCTCGACCCGTTCCCGCAATGCCCCAAGTCGCTCGAGGCGCCCCGCGACGCTGCCGCCGGTGACGGCAAAATCCATGACCTTGATCTCATCCGCATCAAAGAAGACTTCGCCGCGCTCCGCAGAGAAGCTCGGAACGCCGCGCGCGGAGACGGTTGCCTTCAAGCTCTGTCCGAGCGCGGCTGCCCGTGTCTCGACCCACAATGCCACCTGGCCGCCCGTCACGGTCACGGTCGCCTGGTCGACCGTGACGCCGCCTTTGAACTGCCGCGGCAGCATGCGGTTGACCCGCTCCTGGAGCTGGCTCGCCGTCAATGTGACCCGGTCCGGCCCAAACATGCCCCACACCGCGCCGACCGCGGCAAGCACGCCGAGGCTCACAAGGACGATCCACGCAAGCCGTCGTCTGGTCATGCTGCCCTTCCTTGCAATGTCAGGTGCGATCGGGACCAAGATTGCATTCACTCAACTTCCGGGCATTGTCCACCAGCCGCCGGGTGGGCCGCCGCCCTGAACCTCGAAGCCTCCCTGGACCACGCTATCGTGTCCGCGGCTCGCGATGCGTTGCATCCCGATGCGCATTGCCTCGGTGAAGCGGCCGAGATCGACCATTCCCCAACGGCCGTCATCGATGCCGTACATGAGCTCGGTGATCTCGCCGAGCCGCTCGGCGATCATGCCAGCGAATTGGTGTCGAATAGTCCCGCCGGGCAGCGTCAGGACCAGCAGGACCAGCAGCGGATCCGGCGGCAAGGCCTCCCATGCGCCGAGTCGGTGGCGCGGCGTAAGGGCGGTGTCGGACGCCGCTTGATCCAGTTCGACTTCAATGAACGGGAGGTGTTGCGGGGCGGGCGGTGGTCCGAACGACACCGGCGTGTCCACGACGACGTGGCGCAGCGACACACCGATCATCGCGGCAACCGCCAGCCGCCAGTCGATGAAGCGACTGACCTTTCCGTAATAGCACTCCGGAATCTCGATTTCTTGGAGCCAGATTACCTGCATCGACACGTGCCTTGGACCGAGGCCTGACTACTGCACGACCTTGCGCAGCAGAACCGTGTTGTCGAACACGAGATTGATCGTCCACACCCAGCGCGACCCAATGAATGCCTCCGGAAAACGCCAATAACCGGGCATTCCGACGATGCCGACCTCCTGGTCGAGATATTCGAACGCCTGCGGCCACTTGGAGTCGTCGAACGCCGGCTGCATCCAGCCGTCCGGGATCGGGTAGTGGATGGCGTAGCACTGCTCCTTGCAGGTCGGCAGTTTCGCCAGCGGGTGAATGCGGCCGCCGATATGCGAGGTATCGTGGATGTTGCCGTACTCGATGACGTCGTCGGGGCTTTGCAACGGCGCGATGTAGAACGATTGCGCCTTCCACGTGCTGTTGGTGGCCGTGCCGTCCGAGAACTTTGCGACGAAGCCGCCGTCGCCGGAATGCCAGGTGTTGCCCTGAAACTGCTCCATGCCGAGGCCGAGCTTGTCCTCCCAGTCCTGCGCCAGCACGGCGATGGTGTAGGGCCGCTTCACGCGAAAACGCACCACGTGCGAGTTGAACGGCGTGAACGGGGTCGCGTCGACGCCGATCAACCGTCCGTTGATGTAGAGCTCGAAATAATTGTCGGCGATCATGAAGCCGGTCACCACGTCGCCGTCCTTGTCGATCTCGACGACCGGCACCTTGTCGAGCTCGACCTCGGAGAAGCTCTTCGGCGTGACGCCCGAGCATTCGTTGTAGAGGTCCGGCAGTTTCGGCGCGGTCTGGAAATGGTTGGCGGTCGGCACGGTGAGCCTGGTGCCGTCGGTCGCAGTGATCTCGCCGACCGGGTTCTTGCGGACGTTGCCCCGCGTGACGCCGCACGGAACGAGATCCTCGGTCAGCATTGTCGCGAGGCCTTGGGTGATGATCCGCCGCGGCGGCGGGTCCGCATTCGGCAATGGCAGCTTTGATGGTGGAGGCCCTTGCTGCGCGACGGCAGCGGAGGTGAGTAGGGCTGCCGCCAGCATCACAAGCATGGTGCGCACGAGAGATGATGACCGCGACTGTCGCAGGCTGAGCATGTGTGTCTCCCGATCCGACCACACCCGGCAGGACGATATGGCGGCCCGCCCGCGCCCGCCAGGGAGGGCAGCTAACCCTTTGACAGGGCTGGCCTGGGGGGCTTCCTCCAGGCGGGCCTGGACAGGCTCCCGCCTCAGCTTGCGGTTGACGAATTTGCCCGGCAGCTATAGGTAAGCACCATCGCCAGCGGCCCGGAGACGGACTTCCGCAGCGACCCTATCTCCCACAAAGGAACCGCTGGTCGGTCTCATCCTTACTTCAGGTTGGGCGACGATCAGGCATATCTGGACGATGCCATGGCGAAGGTCAGCCCGTTCAAGTTCTTGCAAGAGGTGCGCGCGGAGGCCCAGAAGGTCACGTGGCCGACCCGGCGCGAGACCATGATCACCACCGCGATGGTGTTCGTGATGTCGGCGCTCGCCTCGATCTTCTTCCTGCTCGCGGACCAGGTCATTCGCCTCGTCGTCACGCAGGTGCTCGGCATCGGCAGCTGACGAAAGAGCGCCGGGATTAGCGAACCATGGATAAGCGCTGGTACATCGTTCACGCCTACTCGAATTTCGAGAACAAGGTCGCGGAGTCGATCCGCGAGCAGGCCAAGCAACGGCACCTCGACGATCGGTTCGAGGAGGTCCTGGTGCCGAAGGAAAAGGTCGTCGAGGTGCGGCGCGGCCGCAAGGTCGACGCCGAACGCAAGTTCTTCCCCGGCTATGTGCTGGTGAAATGCGAGCTGACCGACGAGGTCTATCACCTCATCAAGAACACGCCGAAGGTGACCGGCTTCCTCGGCGCCGACAACAAGCCGATGCCGATCTCCGAGGCCGAGGCCTCGCGCATCCTGCACCAGGTGCAGGAGGGTATCGACCGGCCCAAGCCGTCGGTGTCGTTCGAGGTCGGCGAGCAGGTCCGCGTGTCGGACGGCCCGTTCGCCTCGTTCAATGGCACGGTCGAGGAGGTCGACGACGCCCGCTCGCGGCTCAAGGTCGCCGTGTCGATCTTCGGCCGCGCGACGCCGGTGGAATTGGAGTTCGGCCAGGTCGAGAAGCTTTGATTTGGGTTTGACGGGCGTCGCAGGCGCCCATGTGGAACCCGAAATTTGACAAGTCGAAAAGTTGTAGTAGTCATCCGGCGCGCCCGGCCTGCCGGGCGTGACGTGTGAGCACGTGGGAGGTGAGGGCGGTCGCCAGCCGCCAAGATCCGCACCACGGACCCTGAACTGGCTCCCGAGCCGTCGCGGCTCGGGGCCGCATGAACCAGGAGTGTAACCATGGCAAAAAAAGTCACCGGCTTCCTGAAATTGCAGGTGCCGGCGGGGGCCGCCAATCCCTCGCCGCCGATCGGACCCGCGCTCGGCCAGCGCGGCCTCAACATCATGCAGTTCTGCAAGGACTTCAACGCGCAGACGCAGAAGATGGAGAAGGGCTCGCCGATCCCGGTCGTCATCACGATCTACCAGGACAAGTCGTTCACCTTCGAGATGAAGACGCCGCCGATGTCGTACTTCCTCAAGAAGGCGGCGAAGCTCGAGAGCGGCTCGAAGACGCCGGGCCGCGACAAGGTCGGCAAGGTGAGCAAGGCGCAGGTCAAGGAGATCGCCGAGCAGAAGATGAAGGACCTCAACTGCGACACGATCGAAGCGGCCATGAGAATGGTCGAGGGCTCCGCCCGGTCGATGGGCATCGAGGTGGAGGGCTGACCATGACCAATCTCGGCAAACGCACGATCAAGGCCCGCGAAGGCATCGACCGTACCAAGCTCTACACGGTCGAAGACGCCGTGAAGATGATCAAGGACCGCGCCAAGGCGAAGTTCGACGAGACCGTCGAGATCGCCATGAATCTCGGCGTCGATCCCAAGCATTCCGACCAGATGGTGCGCGGCATCGTCAACCTGCCGAACGGCACCGGCCGCACGGTGCGGGTCGGCGTGTTCGCGCGCGGCGCCAAGGCGGAGGAAGCCAAGGCCGCTGGCGCCGACGTGGTCGGCGCGGAGGACCTGGTCGAGAAGGTCAACGGCGGCACCATCGAGTTCGACCGCTGCATCGCCACGCCGGACATGATGGGCCTGGTCGGCCGGCTCGGTAAGGTGCTCGGCCCGCGCGGCCTGATGCCGAACCCGCGCGTCGGCACCGTGACCATGGACGTCACGGCCGCGGTGAAGGGCGCCAAGGGCGGGTCGGTCGAGTTCCGCGTCGAGAAGGCCGGCATCGTCCAGGCTGGCGTCGGCAAGGCGTCGTTCTCGGCGGAGAAGCTCGTCGAGAACATCAAGGCGTTCGCCGACGCGGTGCAGAAGGCGAAGCCGCCGGGCGCCAAGGGCCACTACATCAATCGCGTGGCGCTTTCGTCCACTATGGGTCCCGGCGTGAAGGTCGAGCCGCAGAGCCTGTTCGCCGGGACGGCCACCGGCGCGCACTGATCGGACGTCGGATTTCGACAGCAAGGCCGGGCCGCGCGCCCGGCCTTTTTGCTGATGCCGCCATGAGTTTTGATTTCAGTGGCGGCATTTCCTTCACATCGACTTCTTGCTGATGTCGTCCAGCACCGGCTGCCACGTCGTCTGCTGGTGCTGTGCAAAGGCGGTCGCCTCGGCTGCCGTCATCGGACGTGAATAGCTTCCGAGCGTCGCGAGCTTCTGGTTCAGGTCAGGATCGCGCGTAACGTCGACCAGATCTTTGCTCACCTTGTCGATGATCGCCGAGGGCGTGCCGAGGGGGGCCACCAGGATGCCCCAGCCCGTCGCTTCGAAACCGGGGATCACCTCCGCGACGGTCGGAACATCCGGAAATTCCTCGAGACGCTTGGCGGAGGCGACGGCGATCAGCTTCACCGCGCCGGAGTGGACCGCGCCCGCGATGCCCGAATACCCTTCGATGATCATGCCTACGCGACCGGTCGTGACGTCATTGACGGCATGAGCCGGGCCGCCGGTATAGGGGACCAGCAGCAGCTTGATGCCCGCCTGGCGCTGCAGCAATTCTCCCGCGAGGTGCGTCAGGCGTCCGACGCCGGTCGTTGCGTAGGAGATCTCGCCCGGCCGTTTTTTCGCGAGCTCGATCAGCGCGGCTAGGCTGTCGGAGCCGAGCGTCGGCGACACCGCGAGGAACATCGGATTTTCCGCCACGAAGCCGATCGGCAGAAAGTCGGCCGGCACATGCAGCGGCACGTTCGGCGCAGCCTTGTTCAATGCCACGAATGTCGACAGCACCGGCTGATAGAGCGTGTATCCATCGGGCGCAGCATCTGCCGCCAATCGCGCTGCAAGGCTGCCGCCGGCACCCGGGTGATTGACCACCAGCACTTGCTGTCCCCACAGCCGGGTCAGGCGGTCGGCAACGAACCGCAACGCCACGTCCGGCGTGCTGCCGGCCGGTGAATCCGCGATGATCTGGACCGGCTTGGTCGGATAGGCGCCCGTCTGGGCGGCGGCATCGGCGACGCCCAATGCGGTGAACAGCAGCGCGAGAAGGTGGCAACGCCAATCTGCGTTCATTTTGCCCTCCCGATGATATGCGCGTTCTCATGATCTCGGCGGGACTGGAAGACCGCCTCCGTTCGGAGGGCCCGCGGCGGCGCGTATCCCTCAGCCTATTCGATCGGGCACATTCGCCCGATGGGGCACTTCGCCACCCGTGCACCTTTGCGAGGAGATGAGGTAGATGGAGCTTCGCTGTGCCGATCTCATTGGTTCCGACAAATCGATCCTCTAGGCTCGGCCGCACAACAGCCCGGGGGAGAGGAATGCTTCGAGGTGTCCGCACCGTCTTGATCGTCATCGCTGCATGGGCCGCCGCTCCGCTCGCCGCCTCGGCCGAGGACTGGCCGTCACGGCCGATCCGCATCCTCGTCGGCTTCGGCGCTGGTGGGGGCACCGACATCGCCGCACGCATCATTGCCGAGCCGCTCGCCGAGATCCTCGGCCAGCCGGTGGTGGTCGAGAACCGCGTCGGCGCCGGCGGCATGACCGCCGCCAACGCCGTCGCCAAAGGGCCGCCCGACGGCACCACGGCGCTGATGATGAGCAATGCGCACGTCATCACGCCGGTCATGTACAAGAGCGTGCCGTACGACTCGGTCAACGATTTCCAGATGCTGTCGATGATCGGCAGCGCCGGGCTGATCCTGGTCGCGCGTTCGGATTTTCCCGCGAGCAATCTCGCCGAGACGCTCGCCGTCCTCAAGGCGAGCCCCGGCAAGTTCAACTTCGCGACGCCCGGCGTCGGCACCACTCAGCATTTCTCGGTCGAGCTGATGAACCAGATGGCCGGCGTGAAGATGGAGCACATTCCGTTTCGCGGCACGCCGGCCGCGGTCGCCGCGCTGCTCGGCAAGCAGGTGGATCTGGTGATGGAGCTGATCCAGACCGTGCGCGGTCATGTCGAGACGGGCGAGCTCAAGGCGATCGCCGTGACCTCGCCGCAGCGCTTTCCGGCCGTGCCGAACGTGCCGACCTTCGCGGAGTCGGGCCTGCCGGATTACGCGGTGACGAGCTGGTACGGGCTCGCGCTGCCGGCCGGCACGCCGGCGCCGATCATCGAGAAATTCGTCAAGGCAACCCATGAGGCGCTCGGCCGCGACAAGGTGCGCGAGCAGATCGTCAAGGTCGGGGCGCTGCCCAGAAGCTCGAGCCCCGATGAGCTGCGCCGGCACGTCGAAAGCGAGATCGGGCGCTGGCAGGAGGTGCGCGACAGGGCCGGGATCCAGCAGTAGGTCCGCCCAGGCATTTGTTCATGAAGTGTTCACGTTAACTGAACGAGCAGACACATATAGGTGAACGAACGTACAGAATTGCCCAAAAAAGCCGTCATTGGTCGTACAGTGCACTGCAACGGGGCAGTGAATTCGCAATGGGGGCCGGCGGCAGCCGGCTGGGTTTGCTGGATGGCATCACACCGCCTGCTCGCCGGTTTTCTCGCCGCCTGTGCCGCGCTGGCCACGGCCGCGCCGACCGTCCCGGTCGCCGCGACCGAGCTCAAGACCGACCGCGTACGTGGCGAGCTCGTTGCGCCGAAAAATCCCGCGCATCGGCCGATCTATGACGAGCTGAAGCAGGAGCGGCTGATCGAGCGGATCGCGGAATTCCTCGCGCCGTTCCGGCTGCCGCGCGACGTCGTGATGAAGGTCGAAGGATGCGACGGCGTCGTCAATGCGTTCTACGGCGATGGCGTCATCACCGTCTGCTACGAATATCTCGACTACATCCGCGACAACGCGCGCCAGGCGCAGGCTGCCGGCGAGCCGACGCCGCCGACCGCGATCGGCGGTGCGACCATCGACGTGTTCCTGCACGAGATGGGGCATGCGGTTTTCGACCTGCTCGAGGTGCCGCTGTTCGGCCGCGAGGAGGATGCCGCCGACCAGTTCTCGGCCTATCTGCTGCTGCATCTCACCGGCGATCAGGCGCGTCCGCTGATCCAGGGCATCGCTTTTCTCGGCCGGCGGGAGACACGCGAAGCCATGGCGGGCCACCAGCAGCTCAAGCACTATGCCGACGAGCACGGCCTGCCGGCGCAACGCTACTTCAACCTGCTGTGCACGGCCTATGGCTTCAACGAGAAGCTGTTCGCGGACGCGGTCGGGCCGGGCCGGCTGCCGGCCGAGCGCGCCGAGAGCTGCGACGACGACTACGCGCAGCTCCACAACGCGTTCCGCAAGCTGATCTGGCCGCACATCGACCAGACGCGCCTGAGCGAGGTCCGCGCCAAGAACCTGCTCGAGGTCGATACCGGGGACTGACCGGCTCCGCTGAAACCTAGCGCGGCTGCAATGCCCCCTTCGGAAACAGGTAGTCGTGGACATGCGGGCAGACGTTGCCCAGGCCGCACTTGTCCGATTTCACATGATCTTCCAGCGCGCCCTTCAAGGCGCTCGCGACGAACAGCTTCGGCGGCGCCGGGATGAAGTTTTTCTTGATCAGCTGAATGTCGCCCTGGAACAGCGGCTTGGGTCGGGCAGCGCCGCCATAGGTCGGCACATAGATGAAGGTGCCGCCACGCGCGACCTGAACGCGCGCCGCCGCGTCCGACTCGTGTCTTGCGTCGATGCGCCAGCGGGACAACTCGGCCATCTCCGCCGCCGAGAGCACAATGCGCATTGTCCCGGCCTGTTGCGAGTCCGGCCGGTGCATGACGAAACGCAGGTCGGAGAGAATCTCGAACCCGTAATAGCCCTTCTCCAGGGCCAGGTCCGCGCACTTGTAGAGCCAGTAGGTCTGCACCGTTTCGGTGCTGGTGTAGCCGTTGCCGCCGAAGCTCACGCGATACACGTCCTCGCGCAATTCCTTGGCGTCGAACCCACCCAGAATGCCGCTCTCCGTGTAAGGCGTGGCGCACGCCGCAAGCAGCAGAGCTGCCGCAGCCAACACAGCTGATCGATGCATGTCCGCCCCCCATCGGTCGCGCCATCAAGGATGTGCAACCGCCCGGCAGGAACCTGCATGACCCAGGGGAACGGCGTCAAGACCCTCGCGGTCTATTCACGATCGGATGTTGTAGAACGCAGCAGCGCACGATCCAGCGTCACGCCGCCGAGCGCCGCCCCCACAGCTCGGCGCTTGCGAGCCGCGCGCCTTCGGCGAGCGACCGCAGCTTCGCCCACATGATGCTCGGGTGGACGCGCTGCGCGAACGGACTCTGCGCAAAGCCGCAATCGGTGCCGCCCATGACGTTCTCGCGGCCGACCAGCTTGGCGAGCCGCACCAGGCGCTGCGCCACCAGCTCAGGGTGCTCGACGATATTGGTCGCGTGGCTGATGACGCCGGGGATCAGCGTCTTGCCGGGCTGTAGCTTGACCGTCTGCCATACCACCCATTCGTGCTCGTGACGCGGGTTCGCCGCCTCGAACTGGTAGGCGCCGACGTTCACCTGCAGCATCAGGTCGACGATGTGCTTCATGGGCACGTCGAACGCATGCGGTCCGTTCCAGCTGCCCCAGCAGATGTGATAGCGCGAGCGTTCCGGCGGAATACCCTTGAGTGCATGATTGAGCGCGTCGATGCGCAGCTGCGCCCAGTCGCGATACTGCTTCTCGCTCATGGGCGGCACCATCTTCTCGTGCATGTAGGGCAGGAACGCGTCGTCGACCTGCACGTACAGGCCGGCATCGACGATCGCCTTGTATTCCTGGTGCAGACAGTCGGCGAGCGCGAACAGCAGCGCCTTCTCGTCGGGATAATGCTCGTTCTTCGCATTGGGCAACGCGCTCGCCGGCGCGACCACCGGCAGGAACGCCTCGACCTTCGCCTTCGCGGCGGCGGCTTTGATGTTGGCGATGTCGCGCTTCACCTGCGCGTCGGAATAGGCGAGGGCGCCGGACACGACGAAGCGATTGCCGAGCCGCTTGCCGAGCCCGCTGACGCGATCGTACTCGGCGTAGAACTCGGGAAAGGCGACGCGGTCCTGGCCGCCGCCGGCCGTGGCCATCGGGTCCTTGGCTTCCTCCGGCGTGAGCGGGCGGGTGGAGAGCCCGCTCAGGCGATCGTGCACATAGAAGGCCCAGTTGCGGCCCTTGCTGAATTCTCCGTCGCTGACCACGTCGATGCCGGCCTCGGCTTGCGCGCGCACGACGTCGTCGATCGACTCCGTCAGGCAGGCCTCGTAGGCCGCGTGGTCATAGGGCTGCCGGTCCTCGATCTTGTGCAGGAACTCGACGAGTTTCGGCGGCCGCACCAGGCTGCCGACATGGGTGGTGCGAATGCGATCGTGATCGTGCGCCATGATGATCCCCGGACACGAGCATGATCCCGAAAAGTGGATACCGGTTTTCGGAAAAGATCATGCTCCAACGATAAATCGAGCACGCTCATCATAGCGAAGTTCGACGCGGTGGTGACGAGTCGATCGTCGCGGCGGGACCGCAACGCCGATATGTGCGCCGCGTGTGCCGGCCGTGGGCGGCATCCCGTCGGGCGCGGTGGGAGCAAGGCCTATTCGCGACGCTCGTCCGGATAGCGCTCGCGCAGCTCTTTGCGCCTCCGCTCGTCGGCGACTGTGGCGATCCGTGCGAGTGCGCTGCGCCGGAACGCGTAGGTCGGGTCGGACGTCGATCGCTCGTCGCTGCCGCGGAGCCATCCCGTCTCCCGGATATACTCGTCCAACAGCGCGTCGGGCACGCGGTCGAGCCGTCTCGCGAACACCGCCCGCTCCTCGTCGGTCTTGCGATGGTACACGCGCTTGAACGCGACCGCCCGCAATGCAAAGGCGTCGGTGCCGTCGTTGAGCAGCAGCTGGAAGAGCCGCCGCTGCTGCGCGATTTCGTCCGAGCGCTTGGTCAACCGCGTATCGCGTGCCATGCGCAGCGCGAGCTCGTACTGCCATATCGTCAGGTCGCGCCGTTCCGCGAAAATGGTCTCGGCGCGTTTGATGATGCGTTGCCGCGCGGACGCCGGCACGGCGAGGTTCAGATCGGTATCGCTGAAATCCTGTCCTTCGGTGGGGCTGTCGACGCGCGCCATGACGATGTCGATGAAGGCGAGCTTCTGGTCGTCGTTCAGGAGGTCGTAGAATTGCGTGACCTGCTGATGGACCGTCGTGTTCGCGCCGGCATGTTCGACGAACGCAGCAACGACACGCAACAGGTCGTCATTCACGAAACCGGCCTTCTGGGTCGAAACGGCGATCTCGAGTGCGGGCAAGCGGTCGACATGGCGTTCCAGCTTGGTCAGCTGGACGGCCCGCCGCGCCAGCTCGGGCGCATCGACCCCCGGCGGCGCCACCGGCGTGCGCCAGTCGATGCCGTAGACCGCGGCGGCGAGGTCTTCCGGGCGGAACGCCGGGCCGCCGACCTCGACGAATTGTCCCGGACCGCCGCGGCCCATCGTCCACAGCGGCGAGGGTTCGCCCAGCCCGGCACTGGCGAACACCGGCAGATAGGACAGCACCGCGCGCTTGCCGTAGTACCAGGTCGCGATCAGCTGCTCGCGGCCGTCGCTGCGCAGGCTGACCGTGCCGCGATTGCAGCAGCCGGTCGCGCTGTAGGCGCGGGCGAAAGGCTGCATCCGCACCACGACGCCGTCGGGCATCGCGCCGATTCGCTCGCTGGCCATGCATTCGTCGGTGTAGCCGGCTCGAACCAGCGGGGCCGACTGGCTCTTGTCCGCGGCGCTGCATTCGTCGGAACCGGAACGGGCGAGACGAGAGGAGACGAACCGGACGACCCAGTGGTCGTTGTTTTGAAACGCATGGACATAGCGGTCGATTCGGCGGTCGGCGAGGAGGGCAATGTGGCCGCAGCATTGCGGGCTGAGTTGGCTTTCGATGATCAGGGTCCGGATGCCGCTGAGCTCGGTCGGCACCGGGCGCTGCGCGAGCGTCGGATCGTCGCGCATCTGGATCAGGGCACGCTGCATGACGGCGAGCGAGCACCACAAGGCCGCAAAGACGAACGGCGCCGCGATGAGGCCGGGGCGCCGCTTGCGCAACCCGATCGCCACCATGGCGATGGCGACCGCCAGCATGACGGCGTTGAAGCCGGCAATGATGACGGCTTCCATATAATCGAAGGCGGCGGCCGGAAGCGGCAGGTTGGCAAGTCCCAGGAAAACAAGGGCGACGATACCGATGCCGATCGCGATGTCCCGGGTGATACGCAACATCGGGAGAGCGAACTCCGCTGGCCGCAGCGAGTTTTGCCCACGCACACGTTCCGGCGCGATTTTATTCCGGGGCCCCTGGCTTCGCGATGTCCGTGCGGCAACAGGCTGAAGCGAAAATTGACGCGGGAGATCCCGGAATTCATCGCCCATCGGATCGGCGGATGCGCCGCCGCTGCTGGTCAACTCGGGACGCGTGTTGTCGGCGCTGGGGAACAGCGCTGGCTTTCTCGCCGTAGTACTCTCTGGGGCGCGGAAAACCATGGAACGCGTATCGGTCGTACGGGCGAGGAATGTCGCGGTGGGGCACCGCTGATTGACACGGCCGGGGGGCGGCCCTGGTCGGGGTGCTTACCTTCTGGCCGTACCCCGGCCGTCAACGAAGAGCCTAAAAAAGGCCTTGGCAAGGCCGCTTGGACACTCTAAATAACGCGTTACCGGGCGTGCCGACCCAGTTTGTCGGTGCGCCTTTGCGCGTCTTTCGAAAAACACGGTGATAAGGACCGAATTCCTTTTGGACATCCCCCGGGATCCCTCTGAGAGGAAAACGATCATGTTGCTGCGTTGTCGTCGCGGCGCGTACGGCTATTCCCGCTAGGAACGGCCGGTCCTGTCCAAGACTGCAGGTGCCGAAGGTTCTGCTTCGGCTTAAGCCCACAAGGGCCTGCACAGACGGGTGAAGATCAGTTTCGGGAGAGACCCTGAAACGGTTCGGACCTCGAGGAACCTGGGCGGCGTCAGTCGCGTCCGGGGCAGGGCATGAAAGGTGTCGTCCTGTCCCGTCGTTGTCGACGATCGTCGTCGGCGGTGTGGAAGGGCGGCTGTCGCAACCGGCGGCTTCCGTCCTCGCGATGTGAGCCGCCTACCGGAAAGAGCAAACCGTGGATCGAGCGGCCAAAAAAGAGTCCGTTACGGAGATGAACGAGGTCTTCAAGGCCTCGAGCGTCATCGTGGTGGCTCACTATGCCGGCCTCACCGTGGCCCAGATGCAGACTCTGCGCAGGCAGATGAAGCAGGCGGGCGCACAGGTGAAGGTCGCCAAGAACCGCCTCGCCAAGATCGCTCTTGAAGGCACGGACGTTGCCACCATCGCGCCCCTGCTGAAGGGGCCGACCGTGCTCGCCTATTCGGGTGATCCGGTGGCTGCGGCCAAGGTCGCCAACGACTTCGCCAAGGCGAACGAGAAGTTCGTGATCCTCGGCGGAGCGATGGGAACGACCGCGCTCAACCCGGATGGCGTCAAGGCGCTTGCCGCCCTGCCGTCGCTCGACGAACTGCGTGCCAAGCTGGTCGGCCTCATCCAGGCGCCGGCCACCAAGATCGCGCAGGTCGTCCAGGCGCCGGCGGCGAAAGTCGCCCGTGTCGTCCAGGCCTATGCCAACAAGGGCGAAGCCGCGTGAGGCTTTGCACAATCTCGACTGGTTCGAACCGAAAAGGGACCTATATAAATGGCTGATTTGTCGAAGATCGTCGACGAGCTGTCGAAGCTCACCGTCCTCGAGGCGGCCGAGCTCGCCAAGATGCTCGAAGAGAAGTGGGGCGTGACGGCGGCCGCCGCAGTAGCCGTGGCGGCAGCCCCCGGCGGCCCCGGCGCTGCTGCGCCGGTCGAGGAGAAGACCGAGTTCACGGTCGTCCTCGCCGCTGCCGGCGAGAAGAAGATCGAGGTCATCAAGGAGGTGCGTGCGCTCACGGGTCTGGGCCTCAAGGAGGCCAAGGACCTGGTCGAGGGCGCGCCCAAGCCCGTGAAGGAAGGCGTCGCCAAGGACGAGGCCGAGAAGATCAAGGCCACGCTCGAGAAGGTCGGCGCCAAGGTCGAGCTCAAGTAAGACGAGTTTGGCAGGAAAACGCGGTTCCGGGGCGACCCGGAACCGCCCAATACCGCCCGATCGGCGGCGCGTATGTAACGGTCCGGGTCGGCCCGGATCGGTTGAAAGCGAGGCGCCCCGACGCCTGTCCAGACGGTCGCGATGATTGCGGCCTTCCGGAGAGTCGTCCCGGCCGCCCACTAAGAGCAATTGGGCGAAGCGAGAGGCCACATGGCAGAGACGTTTACTGGTCGCAAACGGGTTCGCAAGTTCTTCGGTAAAATTCATGAAGTCGCAGAGATGCCGAACCTCATCGAGGTTCAGAAGGCGTCCTACGACCAGTTCCTCCTGGTGAAGCCGCCGGCCGGCGGCCGTCCCGACGAGGGGCTGCAGGCCGTGTTCCGGTCGGTGTTCCCGATCTCGGACTTCTCGAACACGTCGCAGCTCGAATTCGTACGCTACGAGTTCGAGCCGCCGAAGTATGACGTCGACGAGTGCCGCCAGCGCGGCATGACCTTCGCGGCGCCGCTCAAGGTGACGCTGCGCCTCATCGTGTTCGATATCGACGAGGAGACCGGCGCCCGCTCGGTCAAGGACATCAAGGAGCAGGACGTGTACATGGGCGACATTCCGCTCATGACCATGAACGGCACCTTCATCGTCAACGGCACCGAGCGCGTCATCGTCTCGCAGATGCACCGCTCGCCCGGCGTGTTCTTCGACCACGACAAGGGCAAGACCCACTCGTCCGGCAAGCTTCTGTTCGCCGCGCGCATCATTCCCTATCGCGGCTCGTGGCTCGACATCGAGTTCGACGCCAAGGACATCGTCTATGCGCGTATCGACCGTCGCCGCAAGATTCCGGTGACGTCGCTGCTGTTCGCCCTCGGCATGGACGGCGAGGAGATCCTGCGCACCTTCTACAAGCAGATCGTCTACAAGCGCACCAAGGACGGCTGGCGCGTGCCGTTCGATGCCAACCGCATGAAGGGCTACAAGGCGATCAACGACCTCGTCGACGCCGACACCGGCAAGGTGGTGGTCGAGGCGGGCAAGAAGATCACCGTGCGCCAGGCGCGCCAGCTCGCCGAGAAGGGCCTCAAGGCCCTGCGCATGACCGACGAGGAGCTGATCGGCCACTACATCGGCGAAGACCTCGTCAACATGAAGACCGGCGAGATCTACGTCGAGGCCGGCGAGGAGATCACCGAGAAGACGCTCAAGCTGCTCAACGAGGCCGGCTACAAGGAGCTGCCGATCCTCGACATCGACCACGTCAATGTCGGCGCCTACATCCGCAACACGCTCGCCGTCGACAAGAACATGACGCGCGAGGACGCGCTGTTCGACATCTACCGGGTGATGCGTCCGGGCGAGCCGCCGACGCTCGATACCGCGCAGGCGATGTTCCAGTCGCTGTTCTTCGATCCCGAGCGCTACGACCTCTCGGCGGTCGGCCGCGTCAAGATGAACATGCGCCTCGACCTCGATGCGCCGGACACCATGCGCGTGCTGCGCAAGGAGGACATCCTGTCCGTGGTCAAGACGCTGGTCGACCTGCGCGACGGCAAGGGTGAGATCGACGACATCGACCATCTCGGCAATCGTCGCGTGCGCTCGGTCGGCGAGCTGATGGAGAACCAGTATCGCATCGGCCTGCTGCGCATGGAGCGCGCGATCAAGGAGCGCATGTCGTCGGTCGATATCGACACCGTCATGCCGCAGGACCTGATCAACGCCAAGCCGGCGGCCGCCGCGGTGCGCGAGTTCTTCGGCTCGTCGCAGCTGTCGCAGTTCATGGATCAGACCAACCCGCTGTCCGAGATCACGCACAAGCGGCGTCTCTCGGCGCTCGGGCCTGGCGGTCTCACCCGTGAGCGCGCCGGCTTCGAGGTGCGCGACGTGCACCCGACCCATTACGGTCGCATCTGCCCGATCGAGACACCGGAAGGTCCGAACATCGGCTTGATCAACTCGCTCGCGACCTACGCGCGCGTGAACAAGTACGGCTTCGTCGAGACGCCGTACCGCAAGGTGAAGGACGGCCGCGTCACGGACGAGGTCGTGTACCTGTCCGCCATGGAGGAGGCCCGCTACACCGTCGCCCAGGCGAACCAGCCGATCGACACCAAGGGCCGCTTCACCGAAGACCTGATCGTCTGCCGCCACGCGGGCGACGTCGTGATGAATTCGCCCGACAAGGTCGACTTCATGGACGTGTCGCCGAAGCAGCTCGTCTCGGTCGCCGCCGCGCTCATCCCGTTCCTCGAGAACGACGACGCGAACCGCGCGCTGATGGGCTCGAACATGCAGCGCCAGGCCGTCCCGCTCGTGCGCGCCGAGGCGCCGTTCGTCGGTACGGGCATGGAAGGCGTGGTCGCGCGCGATAGCGGCGCCTCGATCGCCGCCCGCCGCACCGGCGTGATCGACCAGGTCGACGCGACGCGTATCGTCGTGCGCGCCACCGAAGATCTCGATCCGACCAAGTCGGGCGTCGACATCTACCGGCTGATGAAGTTCCAGCGCTCCAACCAGAACACCTGCATCAACCAGCGTCCGCTGGTGAAGGTGGGTGATCAGGTCAGGAAGAGCGACATCATCGCCGACGGTCCCTCGACCGATCTCGGCGAGCTCGCGCTCGGAAGGAACGTGCTGGTCGCGTTCATGCCGTGGAACGGCTACAACTTCGAGGACTCGATCCTGCTGTCCGAACGCATCGTCAAGGACGACGTGTTCACGTCCATCCACATCGAAGAGTTCGAGGTGATGGCGCGCGACACCAAGCTCGGACCCGAGGAGATCACCCGCGACATCCCGAACGTGTCGGAAGAGGCGCTCAAGAACCTCGACGAGGCGGGCATCGTCTATATCGGCGCCGAGGTCCATGCCGGCGACATCCTGGTCGGCAAGATCACGCCGAAGGGCGAGAGCCCGATGACGCCGGAGGAGAAGCTTCTCCGCGCCATCTTCGGCGAGAAGGCGTCGGACGTCCGCGACACGTCGCTGCGCGTCCCGCCGGGCGTGCAGGGCACCGTCGTCGAGGTGCGCGTGTTCAACCGCCACGGCGTCGAGAAGGACGAGCGTGCGCTCGCGATCGAGCGTGAGGAGATCGAACGCCTCGCCAAGGACCGCGACGACGAGCAGGCGATCCTCGACCGCAACGTGTTCGGCCGTCTCGCCGAGTTGCTCGAGGGCCGGCAGGGCATTGCCGGACCGAAGGGCTTTAAGAAGGACTCGAAGATCACCCGCGCGGTGCTCGACGAGTATCCGCGCTCGCAGTGGTGGATGTTCGCTTCCCCGAACGACAAGCTGATGGCCGAGATCGAGGCGATCCGGAAGCAGTACGAGGAGTCGAAGAAGGGCCTCGAGCAGCGGTTCCTCGACAAGGTCGAGAAGCTGCAGCGCGGTGACGAGCTGCCGCCCGGCGTGATGAAGATGGTCAAGGTCTTCGTCGCGGTGAAACGCAAGATCCAGCCCGGCGACAAGATGGCCGGCCGCCACGGCAACAAGGGCGTGGTGTCGAAGATCGTGCCGGCGGAGGACATGCCGTTCCTCGCCGACGGCCAGCCGGTCGACATCGTGCTCAATCCGCTCGGCGTGCCGAGCCGCATGAATGTCGGCCAGATCCTCGAGACGCATCTCGGCTGGGCCTGCGCCGGTCTCGGCCAGCGCATCGGTCAGGCGGTCGACGCCTATTACTCGAAGAACAAGGACACCAAACCGCTCAAGGAGACCTTGAAGAAGGTCTACGGCGAGGACGAGACCATCAAGTCGCTCGGCGAGGACGCGCTCGTCGAGCTTGGCGAGAACCTTCGTCACGGCGTGCCGATCGCGACGCCGGTGTTCGATGGCGCCAAGGAAAGCGACATCGAGCACATGCTCGATCTCGCCGGCCTCGACCACTCGGGCCAGGTGACGCTGCACGACGGCCGCACCGGCGATCAGTTCGATCGCCGGGTGACCGTTGGCTACATCTACATGCTGAAGCTCCACCACCTGGTCGACGACAAGATCCACGCCCGTTCGATCGGCCCATACAGCCTGGTCACCCAGCAGCCGCTGGGCGGCAAGGCCCAGTTCGGTGGCCAGCGCTTCGGCGAAATGGAGGTGTGGGCGCTCGAGGCCTATGGCGCCGCCTACACGCTGCAGGAGATGCTGACGGTGAAGTCGGACGACGTCGCCGGCCGCACCAAGGTGTACGAGGCGATTGTTCGCGGCGACGACACGTTCGAGGCGGGTATCCCCGAGTCGTTCAACGTGCTGGTCAAGGAGATGCGTTCGCTCGGTCTCAACGTCGACCTGCACAATTCCAAGCAGCAGCAGCGCCCGCTCGAGGGCACGGCGGAAGCGGCCGAGTAATCAAGACACGACATGCCGGCGGCGGCCGCGCGCCGCCCCGGCCTCCGGAGCACACGCTCCGGCAAGTGACGCAAATTCAGACCTTACGGGCGCTGCGCCGACCACGCGGCCCCGGTCGTGGAGACCGAAATGAACCAGGAAGTAATGAATCTCTTCAGCCCGCAGGTGCCGGCTCAGGTCTTCGACCAGATCCGGATCTCGATCGCGAGCCCAGAGAAGATTCTCTCGTGGTCCTACGGCGAGATCAAGAAGCCGGAGACCATCAACTACCGCACGTTCAAGCCCGAGCGTGACGGCCTGTTCTGCGCGCGCATCTTCGGCCCGATCAAGGACTACGAGTGCTTGTGCGGCAAGTACAAGCGCATGAAGTACAAGGGCATCATCTGCGAGAAGTGCGGCGTCGAGGTGACGCTGTCGCGGGTGCGGCGCGAGCGCATGGGCCACATCGAGCTCGCGGCGCCGGTGGCGCACATCTGGTTCCTCAAGTCGCTGCCCTCGCGCATCGGCCTTCTGCTCGACATGACGCTGAAGGACCTCGAGCGCATCCTGTACTTCGAGTACTACGTGGTCATCGAGCCCGGCCTCACCCCGCTCAAGGACCGTCAGCTCCTGTCGGAGGACGAGTACCTGCGGGCGCAGGAGCAGTTCGGCGAGGACAGCTTCACCGCCATGATCGGCGCGGAAGCCATCCGCGAGATGCTCAAGGCGCTCGACCTGGAGAAGCTCGCCGCCGACCTGCGCAAGGAGATCGCGGAGTCGACCTCCGACCTCAAGCCGAAGAAGCTCGCCAAGCGGCTGAAGCTGATCGAGGCGTTCGTCCAGTCGGGCAACCGGCCGGAATGGATGATCCTCACCGAGGTGCCGGTGATCCCGCCGGACCTGCGCCCGCTGGTGCCGCTCGACGGCGGCCGCTTCGCCACGTCCGACCTCAACGACCTGTACCGCCGCGTCATCAACCGCAACAACCGTCTGAAGCGGCTGATCGAGCTGCGCGCGCCCGACATCATCATCCGCAACGAGAAGCGGATGCTGCAGGAGGCCGTCGACGCGCTGTTCGACAACGGCCGGCGCGGACGCGTCATCACCGGCGCCAACAAGCGGCCGCTGAAGTCGCTCGCCGACATGCTCAAGGGCAAGCAGGGCCGCTTCCGGCAGAACCTGCTCGGCAAGCGCGTCGACTATTCGGGCCGGTCGGTGATCGTGGTCGGTCCCGAGCTCAAGCTGCATCAGTGCGGCCTGCCGAAGAAAATGGCGCTCGAGCTGTTCAAGCCCTTCATCTATTCGCGGCTCGACGCCAAGGGTCTCTCCACCACGGTGAAGCAGGCGAAGAAGCTCGTCGAGAAGGAGAAGCCCGAGGTTTGGGATATCCTCGATGAGGTCATCCGCGAGCATCCAGTGCTGCTCAATCGCGCTCCGACGCTGCACCGCCTGGGCATCCAGGCGTTCGAGCCGGTGCTGATCGAGGGCAAGGCGATCCAGCTGCATCCGCTCGTCTGCGCGGCCTTCAATGCCGACTTCGACGGCGACCAGATGGCCGTGCACGTGCCGCTGTCGCTGGAGGCGCAGCTCGAGGCGCGCGTGCTGATGATGTCGACCAACAACATCCTGCACCCGGCCAACGGCTCGCCGATCATCGTGCCGTCGCAGGACATCGTGCTTGGCCTCTACTACCTCTCGCTGGTGCGCGAGGAGGCGGGCGAGCAGCGGGCGCGCGTGTTCGGCGACATGGCCGAGATCGAGCACGCCCTGCACGCCAAGGCGATCGATCTGCACACCAAGATCAAGTACCGCTGGGAAGGTCTCGACGAGAAGGGTGAGGAGGTCAAGCGCTGGTACGACACCACGCCGGGCCGGGTCATGCTCGGCAACGTGCTGCCGCGGAGCTCCAAGGTTTCCTTCGACGTCGTGAACAAGCTCATGACCAAGCGGGAAATCTCCAACATGATCGATCAGGTCTACCGCCACTGTGGGCAGAAGGAGACGGTGATCTTCTGCGACCGGATCATGGCGCTCGGCTTCTTCAACGCGTTCAAGGCCGGCATCTCGTTCGGCAAGGACGACATGGTCGTCCCGCACTCGAAGTGGAAGATCATCGACAAGACGCGCGAATTCGTGAAGGAGTTCGAGCAGCAGTACAACGACGGCCTGATCACGCAGGGCGAGAAGTACAACAAGGTGGTCGACGCCTGGTCGAAGTGCACCGAGCAGATCGCCGATGAGATGATGCGCGAGATCTCGGCGGAGCGAAAGGACGGCAACACCGCCCAGGTCAACTCGATCTACATGATGGCGCATTCCGGTGCGCGCGGCTCGCCCGCGCAGATGCGCCAGCTCGCGGGCATGCGCGGCCTGATGGCGAAGCCGTCGGGCGAGATCATCGAGAGCCCGATCATCTCCAACTTCAAGGAAGGGCTCACCGTGCTCGAGTACTTCAACTCGACGCACGGCGCTCGTAAGGGCCTCGCCGATACCGCGCTCAAGACGGCGAACTCCGGCTATCTCACGCGCCGGTTGGTCGACGTGGCGCAGGATTGCATCATCACGACCGAGGACTGCGGCACGACCAAGGGCATCAATGTGCGCGCGATCATTGATGCCGGCACGGTCGTGGCTTCGCTCGGGACGCGCATTCTGGGTCGCACGACGGCCGAGGACGTGCGCGATCCGTCGACGCACGAGGTGATCGTCAAGAGCGGCACGCTGCTCGAGGAGCCGCAGGTCGAAGCGATCGTCACCCACGGCGTGCAGGAGCTGCGCATCCGCTCGGTGCTCACCTGCGAGACCACCACGGGCGTGTGCGGCAAGTGCTATGGGCGCGACCTCGCACGCGGAACGCCGGTCAACCTTGGTGAGGCGGTTGGTGTCATCGCGGCGCAGTCGATCGGCGAGCCGGGCACGCAGCTCACCATGCGGACGTTCCACATCGGCGGCGCTGCTCAGATCTCCGAGCAGTCGTTCATCGAGTCGAACTTCGACGGCAAGGTGAAGATCAAGAACAAGAACATCGTGACGAACTCGGATGGCCAGAACGTTGCGATGGTCC